>ENA-OQCN01000671-OQCN01000671.1-human-gut-metagenome-genome-assembly--contig:-NODE-671-length-18062-cov-4.310566_pt1 | contig 18062 bp, 16 predicted proteins | sample MGYA00242497_ERZ504576 | MGnify/ENA primary metagenome ERZ504576 (study PRJEB26092, sample SAMD00036296) | human gut metagenome | host: Homo sapiens | study: EMG produced TPA metagenomics assembly of... | reverse complement strand
TGAAAACGGCTGTTTTATGGCAGATTGTCAGGCAGTTGTGGAAATAAAAAATGATCTGATAAGAACGATGGGAGAATGTCGTGATGTGACAGACCAATATCAAACCGGACGAAGTGCATATTTGCGATTGGGACAATTATTTATGAGATTATTTGCTGGATTGCTATAAGAATCTGATGAAACGACCTTTCAAAAAAACAGTTGATTTAGAAGTTAACTGTTTTTTGAAAAGGCCGTTTTTTGCTATATCTAACAGTCTGTTGTACAAAAGAAGATTTTTGCATGGGATGAAAAGCACATGCTTTTTGGGTGATGTAAAAATTTAGTGATGTTTCAGCAGAATATGCTCAGTTAGCATTACAAGGTCCAAAAAGTGAACATATTTTAGCTCAAGTTACTGATGAAAAAAATATTCCACAAAAATATTACACTTGTATTTTTGACGCTAAGATTGATGATATTGATTGCATTATTTCTCGCACAGGATATACAGGCGAAGATGGTTTTGAAATCTATGTAGCTAGTAAATATGCTCCAGCTATTTGGAATTTATTATTAGAAAATGGCAAAGAAGATGGCTTAATTCCTTGTGGTTTAGGTGCAAGAGATACTTTGCGCTTAGAAGCTGCAATGCCACTTTATGGTCATGAAATGAATGATGAAATTTCTCCAAAAGAAGCGGGCTTAGGCATTTTTGTAAAAATGGATAAACCAGATTTTATCGGTAAGAGTGCATTAGAACAAAAAGGTGCACCAACTAGACGTCGTGTAGGTTGAAAGTTACAGGAAAAGGAATTATTAGAGAAGCACAAGATGTTTATATTGATGGAGAAAAAATCGGTGTTACTACATCAGGTACACATTGTCCATATTTAAAACAGGCAGTGGCTTTAGCTATTGTAGATGTAGCACATAAAGATGTAGGTACAAAAGTACAAGTTGATGTACGTGGTCGTATGGTTGAAGCGGAAATCGTTAAATTACCATTTATAAAAGAAGTAAATAAAAAGAAAATAAATTTATAAATTTTTAGGAGGAATAAATTATGAACTTTCCAGAAGAATTATTATATGTAAAATCTCATGAATGGGTACAAAAACAAGAAGATGGAACTTATTTAATCGGTATTACAGATTATGCTCAAGATGCACTCGGTGATTTAGTTTTTGTTAATTTACCAGAAGAAGGCGATGAAGTAGTTAAAGGTGAAACTTTTGCTGATGTAGAGTCTGTAAAAGCTGTATCTGATGTATTTTCTCCTGTTAGTGCTACTATTGAAGCAGTTAATGAGGAATTAGCTGATGACCCAGCACTTATTAATAGTGATCCTTATGGTGTATGGTTTATTAAAGTTAGCAATTTAACTGACCATGAAGATTTATTAAGTGCCAAAGAATATGAAGAATATGTACAAACTCTCGATTAAATAATTATTGAGGTGATTTTATGGGAACATATGTAGTCAATAGTAAAAAAGAACAGCAGGAATTATTAACTAGATGTGGTCTTAATTCTTTCGTGGATTTATATAAAGATATTCCCGAAGAAGTATTATTAAAAGATGGCTTGAATTTACCAAAAGGCTTAGCTGAACTTGAAGTTAAAAGAAAATTTGAAGATTTAGCTGATAAAAATAAAGTTTATAAACATATATTCCGTGGAGCTGGTGCGTATAATCATTACATTCCATCAGTAGTAAAAGCTATTGCAAGTAAAGAAGAATTTGTAACAGCATATACACCATATCAGGCAGAAATAAGTCAGGGAATATTACAAGCTATATTTGAATTTCAGACTATGATTTGCGAATTAACTGGTATGCAAATAGCAAATGCTTCTGTTTATGATGGAGCAACGGCAGCAGCAGAAGCAACAGCTATGTGTTATGAACGCAAAAAGCTAATACTGTTTATGTATCAGCAACTACTAATCCACAAGTGATAGAAGTTATTAAAACGTATAGTTTTGGTCATGATATAAAAGTTGAATTAGTGCCAGAAAAAAATGGCATTACTGATATCGAAGCATTAAAAACAATGATAGATAATGAAGCTAGTTGTTTTTATGTGCAACAGCCAAATTATTTTGGTAATATTGAAGACCTTGTAGCACTTGGTGAAGTAGTGCATAAGGTAAAAGCAAAATATATTGTAGGAGCTAATCCAATAGCTTTGGCAGTATTGCAAACTCCAGCACAAGCAGGTGCTGATATTGTAGTAGGAGAAGCTCAGCCACTTGGTTTACCACTTGGTTTTGGCGGTCCATATTTAGGATTTATGGCGACTACTGATAAAATGATGCGTAAATTGCCAGGTAGATTAGTTGGTCAAACTGTTGATGTTGATGGAAAAAGAGCTTTCGTACTTACATTGCAGGCAAGAGAACAACATATTCGCAGAGAAAAAGCTAGCTCTAATATCTGTTCTAATCAGCAGTGGTGTGCATTAGTAGCTTCAATTTATCTTGCAACTATGGGTGCTAAAGGTTTAGTTGAAGTTGCAGAACAGTCAGTAGCTAAAGCCCATTATTTAGCAGAAGAATTGTCAAAAGCAGGTCTGACTTTAAAATATCAGCAACCATATTTCCATGAATTTGTTACTGTTTCTGCCAAAAATACACAAGATATTATGGATAAATTAGCTCAAAATAATATTTTAGGTGGATTGCCACTAAATGAACGAGAAATATTATGGTGTGCTACAGAAATGAATACTAAAGAAGAAATTGATAAATTAGTTGAATTAGTGAAGGCGGTGTAGATATGAATTTAATTTTTGAACAAAGTACACAAAATCATCAATGTAGTATTTTACCGCCTTGTGATGTTATCAAAGTAGAATTGCCTACAAAACGTCAAGAGCCTTTGACTTTACCAGAGCTATCTGAAAATGAAATCAGTCGTCATTATACGCAATTAGCAGAAAATGTGCATGGTGTAAATAATGGTTTTTATCCTTTAGGTTCTTGCACTATGAAATACAATCCTAAAATTGATGAAGAAGTAGCAAGTTTCAAAGGTTTTACTAATATTCACCCATTGCAAGATACAAAAACTGTACAAGGTGCATTAGAAGCAATTTCTTTGGCTAATGATTATTTATGTGAAATAACTGGTATGGATAAAATGACTTTCCAACCAGCAGCGGGCGCGCATGGTGAATTTTCCGGATTATTATTAATCAAAGCGTATCATAAGAGCAGAAATGATGAAAAACGTCATAAAATAATTGTTCCTGATTCTGCACATGGCACAAATCCAGCAAGTGCTTCTATGGTAAATTATGATGTTATTTCTGTTCCATCATCTAGTGATGGTTGTGTTGATATAGAAGCATTAAAAGCTGTATTGGCTAAAGAAGGCGAAAATATCGCAGGTTTGATGTTAACTAATCCAAATACAGTTGGTATTTTTGATAAAAATATCTTAGAAATTACAAAATTGATACATGATGTTGGCGGATTATGCTATTATGATGGGGCTAATTTAAATGCTGTAATGGGTTGGGCTCGTCCAGGTGATATGGGCTTTGATGTAGTACATCTTAATTTGCATAAAACATTTGCAACTCCACATGGTGGCGGTGGCCCAGGAAGTGGCCCTATTGGTTGTAAAGCATTTTTACAAGAATTTTTACCAGGATATCAAGTAGTACAAAAAGATGATTATTTTGATTTAGTACGCTATGAAAAATCATATGGCATGGTAAAAGAATTTTATGGTCATTTCCTCGTAGTATTGAAAGCATTGGCTTATGTTATGACTTTAGGCAAAGAAGGTATCAGTGAAGCTTCGGCAAATGCTGTACTCAATGCTAATTATATGAAACAGGAACTTTCAGATACTTTTAATATGGCTTATGATGGCATTTGTATGCACGAATTTGTAATGAGCTTAGAACAATTAAAACATGATTATAATGTATCTGCTTTAGATGTAGCAAAAGCCATGTTAGATTATGGAATTCATCCACCAACAATGTATTTCCCATTGATTGTGCATGAAGCATTGATGGTAGAACCTACAGAAACAGAAGGCAAGGCACAGATGGACGAAGCGATTAAAATTTATAAAGAAATTTATAAAACTGCGATAGAAAATCCAGATATTATGCATGAAATGCCACTTAATACTGTAGTGCGTCGTTTAGATGAAGTTTTAGCTGCAAGAAAACCAATATTACGCTATCAGGCAGAGTGATTAATTATGATAAATAGTATAAAAATTGTAAGAGGTGATGGCTTTAATCCCTATTATAATTTAGCTCAAGAAGAATATTTGACTACTACTGTAAATAAAGGTGAATTGATAATTTATCTATGGCAAAATAAACATACTATTGTGATTGGCAGAAATCAAAATGCTTGGCAAGAATGTCATGTAGAAAAGTTTATCCAAGATGGTGGAAAAATAGCTCGCCGTTTATCTGGTGGCGGTGCTGTCTATCATGATTTGGGAAATTTGAATTTCACTTTTTGTGTGAGAAAAGAAGATTATGATATAGATAGACAATTATCCGTTATTTTGACGGCTATACAAGCTTTAGGAATTAAAGCAGAAAAAACAGGTCGCAATGATATAACTATTGAGCAAAAGAAGTTTTCTGGAAATGCTTTTTATAAACAAGGAGATTTTTGTTATCATCATGGGACTTTATTACTATCGGTAGATAGTGAACAAATGCTGAAATTCTTAAATGTAGATAAAGCTAAATTACAATCAAAAGGCGTGGATTCTGTAAAATCACGTGTAACAAATTTAAAAGAATATAATGCTGATATTACAGTAGAGTCAATGTGTAAGCAGATAAAAATATCCGCAGAGAAAATTTATAATTGCTTAGCTGTGGATTATGTGATTAATTCTGTTGATAAATTAAAGATAAATGAATTAATGCAAAAATTTAGCGACTGGGATTGGATTTTTGGACGGAAAATACAATTTACAAATCATTTGCAAAGACGTTTCTCATGGGGAAATGTGGAATTTTATATTTATGTAGATAAAGGTAGAGTCAAGGATATAGAGATATATTCTGACGCTATGGAGCAAAATTTTATTTTATCATTGAAAGAAGCATTAAAAGATTGTTTGTATATAAAAAGAAATATAATTGAGCGGATAGAAAATTTAACTGAAGATAAAATTATGAGTAAAGATTTAATAACTTTAATTCAAGATGATTTGTAAATTATAAAGGTGTGGTGATTTATGGAAAATTTTGATTATTGTAAGCCGCACACTTGTGATTTTAATCATGAGTTAGGCAAACAAAATAGTCAGCGTATATAGAAATATGTACGTAGAGATAGACAAAGAGCTATCCAATACTGTTTGAATTGCTGGAAAACCCTAAAGATATTTGAACTACAACGTAAACATGAAATAAAGTTAAGCGTGAATGTGGCGAAAGCAGAAAAAATCAGATATATAGCATAAGGTTAAATCCTAAGTGCTGAAAAATGGATAATCAGCAGCGAAGCTCCGAAAAGGAGAACGTTCAACGACTATTCCTCTTGAGGGAAGTACTCAGTAAGCGATTGACTGAGGAAGTGGACAGACTCTAACAGGTAAAGCTGAGGGATAAGATATAGTCTGTGCCGTTATGAAAGTAACGGAAGTTCATAAGAGAACTGTATAGAAAGTAGCGTTTCTATATGAACGAGACCTCATAATACGACTAAAGTAGAACCTAGAGTTCTTGTATATGTTATTTAAAAATATATAAACACTTGCTATATTACTATAGATATGTAATGATTATATTAGATGATAGTATATCAAAAGAAAGCGTAAGTGTTTATTATGGAAAAAGCTTATAAATTTAGGATATACCCCAACAAAACACAAGAGTGTTTACTTCAAAAAACTTTTGGCTGTGTACGTTTTATATATAATTACTTTTAGATAGAAGAATTAAAGCATATGAGCAAAATAAAAAGACCATAGGTTATAATGAATGTTCAAAAGAGCTTACTCAAATTAAAAAGAAAAAAGTGGCTTAAGAACCAGATAAATCCTCTTTACAAAATGCTTTAAAGAATTTAGATACAGCTTATAAAAACTTTTTTTAATAGACAAAAAGTAGGCTTTCCTAAATTCAAATCTAAAAAGAATCGGTATAAATCGTACAAAACAAATATGACAAATAACAACATTGTATTTTTAGGAAATAAAATAAAACTACCTAAAATAGGCAAGATTAAAACAAGAGATAAATATCGCCAAATAGAAGGTAGAATTTTAAGTGCGACAGTATCACAGACTCCTAGTGGAAAATATTACGTTGCACTATGTTGTACAGACCTGCCTCAACCTGAACTCATCAAAACGAATAAATATGTTGGCTTAGATTTAGGAATAAAGGATTTTGTCATAACCTCAGATGCAGTAAAATATAGCAATCCTAAATACTTGCAAAAATCATTGACTAGATTAGCTAAACTCCAAAGAGAGCTTTCTCGAAAAACAAAAGGAAGTTCAAATTGGGAAAAGGCTAGAGTAAAAATGGCTAAATTGCATGAGAGAATTGCTAATCAAAGACATAATTTACTTCATCAAGTGACATGTCAACTTATCAGAAACTACGATGTAATCTGTCTTGAAGATTTGCAAGTTGAAAACATGATGAAAAATCATAAATTAGCAAGAAATATAGCTGATGTCAGTTGGTCAGAGTTTATGAGACAATTAACATATAAAGCCAAATGGTTTGGCAGGATTATTGTCAAAATAGATAAATTTTATCCTTCAAGCCAATTGTGTCATGTTTGTGAATATAAAAATATTGAAGTAAAAAACTTAAATGTTAGAAAATGGAACTGTCCTAAATGTAAAACACATCACGATAGGGATGTAAATGCAGCTATAAATATTAGAAATGAAGGATTAAGAATATTAAACATAGCATAAATAACATATACAAGAACCGTAGGAACTATGGGGATAGCTCGGAGATACTGTATTCGTTAGATACTTGACCGAGAATCCCGTGATTTTAGTCGTGGGAGGTTCAGTTAGCAATAATTGGGGCAGGTCCAGCAGGATATGAAGCAGCAGTTTTTGCTGCTAAACAAGGATTGAAAACAGCTTTAATTGAAAAATCAGAGCTTGGTGGAACTTGTTTGAATAATGGTTGTATACCCACAAAAACATTATTGCATACAGCTGATTTATATCGTGAGATGACTAATCAAGCGGACATAATAGGATTAGATTATCAAGCATTATCCTTTGATATGAAAAAAATGCAATTGCATAAGCAAGATGTGATACAAAAACTTCGTGAAGGCATAGCTAAATTGATGAAAATGCATAAAGTAACGATAATCAAAGGTTGTGCTAAGATTGTTGGCGAACATGAGATAGCAATTCAAAGTGATGAAAAAGTAGAAAATATTGAAGTTAAAAATATTTTAATCGCCACAGGTTCAGTGCCAGCTATGCCCCAAATAAAAGGTGCTGAATTGACTATAAATAGCGATGAATTATTAAATGATGAAAATGTATATGAGCAAATAGCTATTATTGGCGGTGGCGTTATTGGTATTGAATTTGCTTTTTTATATGCTTCCTTAGGAAAAAGAGTCATTATTTTAGAAGCATTAGATAGAATTTTAGCTAATATGGATAAAGAATTTGCACAAAGTTTAAAAATGTTATTGAGTAAACGCAATGTGGAAATTCAAACAAAAGCATTAGTCCAAGAAATAAGCTATAACGAAGAAACAAAGAAATATAATTGTAAGTATCTACAAAAAGATGCAGAATATATCATATCAGCAGATAAAGTATTGATGGCTGTAGGTAGAAGAGCATATACTCAAAATCTTTTTGCTGATGATTTATCAATAGAAACTGATAGAGGTAAGATAAAAGTAAATGAAAATTACCAAACAAATATAGAAAATATCTATGCTAGTGGAGATGTTATTGGTGGTATACAATTAGCTCATGTTGCTACAGCAGAAGCAATAAATGCAGTTTGTTATATGTTAGGCAGAGTGCCAATTTATAATATGAAATTAATACCTAGTTGTATTTATACTAATCCAGAAATCGCCTCTATAGGTATGACTCTTGATGAAGCTAAAGCTCAAGGAATTAATGTAAAAACCATAAAATATCCTATGGGTGCTAATGGAAAAACTGTATTATCCTTACAAGAGAGAGGATTTATAAAAATAATAGTGGATAAAGAAACTGATTGTATTTTGGGAGCACAAATGATGTGTGCTCATGCTACAGATATGATTAGTCAATTTACACAAGCTATTCAACAAGAATTAACGCTAGCAGACCTACAGAAAATAATATTCCCACACCCAACATTTAATGAAGCTATTGGTAAGCTGTAGAAATAATAAAAGCTGATGTATTTAAATTTTACATCAGCTTTTTCTTTTATAAATTAATCTAAGAAATTTTTTTATGCGAGCAAGAGCACCGCTTATATTATCTACAGAAGTAGCATAAGAAGCTCTGATAAATCCTTTACCACATTCACCAAAAGCAGTGCCAGGAACTACTGCTACATGTTGACGGAGAAGTAATTGTTCAGCGAATTCTTCAGAAGAAAGACCGGTGCTAGAAATATCAGGGAAAATATAAAATGCTCCTTTAGGTTCAAAGCATTTTAATCCCATGCTAGTAAAGCCTTCATAGATTAAACGACGACGGCGGTCATATTCAGCTACCATTTTTTTCATATGCTTTTGACCATTGCGAATTGCTTCAAGTCCAGCTATTTGAGCTGTTATTGGTGCGCAAATCATAGTGTATTGATGAATTTTATTCATAGCATCAATTACAGGTTTTGGTGCTAAGGCATAACCAAGGCGCCAGCCTGTCATAGCATATGCTTTAGAAAAACCGTTTAAAATGATACTGCGTTCTTTCATATCAGGTAGAGCAGAAAAACAAATATGTTTACGTTCGCCATAAGTTAAATCGCCATAAATTTCATCGGATATGACAATTAAATTATGTTTTTGGGCAAAATTAGCAATAGCGAGTAATTCATCATATTCTAAAATTGTTCCTGTTGGATTGTTAGGATAGCCGATTAATAATGCTTTTGTCTTTGGCGTAATATGTTTTTCTAAATCTTCAGGAGTTACTTTAAATTCATTTTCTGATTTAGTAGGTACAGCAATAGCTTTGGCACCAACTAAAGTAGCACAAGCTGCATAAGATACATAGCATGGCTCTGGAATTAAAATTTCATCATTAGGATTTAAAATAGCACGCATAGCAAGGTCAACAGCTTCACTAACGCCAACAGTGATGAGTACTTCATCATTAGGATTGTATTTTACTTGAAAATCTCTTTCGTACATATGTGTGATGGCATGACGTAATTCATAAAGGCTTTATTGCTAGTATATGCAGTATATCCACGTTCTAAGCCATAGATACAGCTTTCGCGAATAGTCCAAGGTGTTACAAAATCAGGTTCACCAATACCAAGACTGATGACATCTTCCATAGTGGAAGCAATATCAAAAAAACGGCGAATACCAGATTGTTTTGTATGTTGTACAGTAGTTGCTAAATTTTTATTCCAATCAATCATGGTGATACCACCAATCTATGGTCAGTTTCTTTATCATCAATGATAATACCATCTTTTTTATAAGGTTTGAGCATAAAATGACTGCGTGTAGAAGTAACGCCTTCGATTGTAGAAAGACGACGAGCGACAAAGTCAGCTACATTTTTTAAAGATTTACCTTCAATGATAACTAATAAATCAAAGCTACCAGACATTAGATAAACAGTTTTTACTTCATCAAAACGATAAATTCTTTCGGCGATAGCATCAAAACCAAATTCACGCTGTGGAGTAACATTGACTTCAATCATAGCAGAAACGCTATCATCTCCGTATTTTTCCCAGTCAATCATAGTGTTGTAGCCAAGAATAATTTTTTCTTTTTCTAGCTTTTTCATTTGTTCTTCTATTTCATATTCAGAACGACCAAGCATCGTAGCAAGTTCTTTGATTGAACGACGTCCATCATGTTCTAGTAATTCTAATAGTTCACGCATAAAATCACTTCCTTAGTAAGTTTAATGAATAGTAATTTAGTAATCTTTATTTTAGCGAAAAAACAAAGACCCTCGTCCAATAAAGGACGAGGGTCTTCTCCCGTGGTACCACCTTAGTTAGCAAATAGCTCACTTAATGCCGATATCGCTGGCATAGCGCCTAGTTTTGCTAGGTGCTCACGGGTAGCTTTCTAATTTTATCGCTTGATAGCTCGCACCAACCGCTATTTCTCTGAAAGTCAACAAAATTATACTTTTCCGCTCATTGCATTTTATATATGTGTAATAATGTTAACATGAAATTAGAATAAAAATCAAGTGTTAGATGAATAAATGTAAAATTAAATATACAATAGCAGATAAAATTGCAGTACATGGAATTGTCATAAGCCAAGCAACAAGCATTTGACGAGCAACGTCCCAATGTACAGCTTTAACACGTTGGGCAGCACCTACACCCATGATAGAACCAGAAACTACATGCGTAGTAGATACTGGTAAATGTAGAAGTGTAGCGCCAAAGATTACTACAGCTGAGTTTAAATCAGCAGAAAATCCATGAACAGGTTGCATGCGGAAGATTTTCCCGCCAACAGTCTGATGATTTTCCAACCACCAAAAGAAGTACCGAGAGCCATAGCAAAAGCACATGATATTTTTACAAAAGTAGGTACTTCTAAAGCACCGATATAGCCACCGCTTAAAAGAGCAAGTGTGATAATCCCCATGGATTTTTGTGCGTCGTTAGAACCATGAGCAAATGCCATTAAAGCAGCAGAAATTACTTGGAGACGATTGCAATTATCATTGACAGTAGCTGGTCTCATGGAATGACAGATAGCAAAAATAATATGTAGTATAATCCAACCAATTGCCATGGCAGCAAGAGGAGAAAGTACTAAGGATAAAAATATTTTTAAAATACCATAGCCATTTAATCCCATAAAGCCAACAGAAATGATTACAGCACCAATGATACCACCAACTAAAGCATGAGAAGAACTACTTGGCATACCAAACCACCATGTTATTAAATTCCAAATAATGGCACCAGCTAAAGCAGCGATAATGATGATTTCATTTACCATAGAAGCAGATTGAACTATATCGCCACCGATGGTTTTGGCAACGCCTGTACTAATCATAGCACCAGCAAAATTTAAAATAGCAGACATAATGATAGCTACTGCTGGAGATACTGCACGAGTAGATACACAAGTCGCAATAGCATTAGCTGTATCGTGGAAACCATTTACAAAATCGAAAATAAGAGCTAAAGCGATAACGATAAAAATTAAAATGGAAGCTTGCTCAAGCATACTTCATAACAACTCCTTTTAATGTGTCAGAAATATGTTTAGTCTGATCGAGAGTATCTTCAAGGCATTGAAGAATGTCTTTCCATTTTACAAGAGCAATAGGGTCTTTTTCAGTTTTGAATAATGAAGACATTTCACTGCGATAGAGTGTATCTCCTTGGCTTTCATAGGTTAAGATGCGATTAGTACATTCAAGTATTTCATTATGATTTTTACGAATATCTTTTAATAAAGCAGTAGCTTTTACTAATTCATCTGTAGCTTTAATTAAAAGTTGAGATAATTTTGCTGGCCCATCTGTTTTTGGTTGACCTGCTTCATACATGATAACTCGTTCAAGACTACCATGAATATTATCAACACCATCATCTAAACCATAAGAAAGAGCGAAAATATCTTCACGGTCAATTGGAGTGATGAATACTTGATTTAACTTTTGTACAGTTTCTGCTGTAACTAAATCAGCTTGTTTTTCAACAGTTTTTATTTCTTCCATTTTGGTTTGAGCTGTATCGTAATTAATCATTACATCATACATTATTTTGGAACCTTGGTTAAAATATTTAGCATGTTGATTGAGCATATCAAAAAATTCATAGTGTTTGTTTCCGATATCAAACATAAAATAATCCTCCTGAAGTTTTTTATTGGTTTTTTATTGGTTTTTTATTGGAATTTTCATACTGAAAATAAGTATAAAAGCCTAATAAGAAGAATAAATATATTTTTGGTAAAATCTAAGTAAAATTGAAGGATTTATTATTTTAGTGAAAATTTATATATTAATGGATATGAAAATAAATCTATAAACAATAGCTTTTCTTGTTCATAATAATAGACATCATAGGTTTTCTAATGTACAATAGAAGTGAGTTTTTTTCTTAATTTACAGGAGGAATAAAATTGTCAGTTAGAAGATTGTATGTTGAAAAACGCCAAGGTTTTGATATTCCAGCTCAGAAACTCTTTGCTGATTTAAAAGAGTTATTTGCAATTGAAGGAATAGAACAAGTAAGAGTTATCCGTAGATATGATATTGAAGGATTAACTGATGCAGAATATGCACAGACAAAACCAGTTGTATTTTATGAACCACCAGTAGATGTAATTTATGAAGAAGAATTACCAGAAATAGCAAATGCTCGTGTATTTGCAGTAGAAGCTCTTCCAGGTCAATTTGACCAGACTGCTGATTCAGCTGCACAGTGTGTACAGCTCGTTACACAGAAAGAACGTCCAGTTATCCGCAGTGCAAAAGTAATTGACTTTAATTGGTAATATTGATGATGAAATTTTTGCTAAAATAAAAAATTACTGCATTAATGCTGTAGAATCTAGAGAAGCTTCTTTTGAAAAACCTGAAACACTTGCAATGGTTATGGAAGAACCAGCTGATGTAAAAATACTTACAGGCTTTATTTCTATGAATGATAGCCAACTTATTGCTTTAAGAAATGAAATGGGCTTAGCAATGAGTGAAGAAGATTTGAAATTCTGTCAAGAATATTTTGCTAAAGAAGAAAAACGTGATCCTAGTATTACTGAAATTCGCGTTATTGATACTTATTGGTCTGACCATTGTCGTCATACTACATTTACAACAGCTATCGACAATGTTGATATTGAAGAAGGTAAATATAAAGAAACAATAAAAAATGCTTATCAGTTATATTTAAATGACCGTGAAGCATTAGGTAGAACTCATAAAGATGTTACTTTAATGGACATCGCTGTAATGGGTATGCGTAAACTTCGTGAAGAAGGCAAATTACAAGACCTAGACGTATCTGAAGAAATCAATGCTTGTAGTATTGTCGTAAAAGCCAATATTGATGGAAAGCAAGAAGATTGGCTTGTAATGTTTAAAAACGAAACTCACAATCATCCTACTGAAATTGAACCATTTGGTGGTGCGGCAACTTGCCTTGGTGGTGCTATCCGTGACCCACTTTCTGGTCGTTCTTATGTATATCAAGCTATGCGTGTAACAGGTAGTGCTGATCCTCGTCGTAGTCTTGAAGAAACAATTAAAGGTAAATTACCACAGCGTAAAATTACTCGTGGTGCAGCACATGGTTATAGTTCTTATGGTAACCAGATTGGTTTGGCAACAGGACAGGTTCATGAAGTTTATCATGAAGGTTATGCAGCAAAACGTCTTGAAATCGGTGCAGTAGTAGCTGCAGCTCCAAAAGAAAATGTACTTCGTTTTGAACCACAACCAGGTGATGTAGTTATTTTAGTTGGTGGACGTACTGGCCGTGATGGTATCGGTGGTGCAACAGGTTCTTCTAAAGAACATACTATTGAATCTTTAACACATTGTGGTGCAGAAGTACAAAAAGGTAATCCTCCAACTGAACGTAAATTACAAAGATTATTTAGAAATCCAGAAGTTAGTCGTTTGATCAACGTTGTAATGACTTTGGTGCAGGCGGTGTAGCCGTAGCTATTGGTGAATTAACTGATGGTCTTGTAATTGAACTTGATAAAGTTAAGAAAAAATATGATGGTCTTGATGGAACAGAACTTGCTATTTCTGAATCTCAGGAACGTATGGCAGTTGTTGTAGATGCTAAAGATGCAGATAAATTCATAGCTGAATCTGCAAAAGAAAATCTTGAAGCAACACTTGTGGCAACTGTAACTAAAGAACCTCGTCTTGTTATGAATTGGCGTGGTAATGATATCGTTAGCATTAAACGTTCTTTCCTTCAGACAAACGGTGTAAAACAGCATACTGATGCTGTAGTAAAAATGCCAGAAGGCGAAACATATTTTGAACAAGCAAAACAAGTAGAGGGCTCAGTAAAAGATGCTTGGCTTAATACTTTAAAAGATTTAAATGTATGCAGTCAAAAAGGTTTAAGTGAACAATTCGACTCTACAATCGGTGCTAATACTGTGCTTATGCCATTTGGTGGTAAACGTCAAATGACACCAGCAGAAGGTATGGTAGCTACATTACCATTATTAGAAGGTTCTACAAATACAGCTACTGCTATGACATTTGGTTTCAATCCATATCTCATGAGCTGGAGCCCATTCCATGGTGCAGTATATTCTATCGTAGAAGCTATTACAAAAATCGTAGCTATCGGCGGTGATTATGCAAAAGTTCGCTTAACTCTCCAAGAATATTTTGAAAGCCTTGGCAAAGATAGCGAAAAATGGGGTAAACCATTTGCTGCACTTTTAGGTGCATTATGGGCACAGCATAAATTCGGTACAGCTGCTATTGGCGGTAAAGACTCCATGTCTGGTACATTCATGGATATGACAGTACCACCTTCTTTAATCGCTTTTGCTCTTGATATGGTAGAAGCAGATAAAGTTGTATCTCCTGAATTTAAACAAGCAGGACATAAAGTTATCGTAGTTAAAGCAACGCGTGATGAATTTGAAATGCCAGTTATTGATACATTGACTGCTAACTTCAATAAAGTTTATGAATTAATTCATGCAGGTAAAGTTGCAAGTGCAAAAACTGTAGGCGTTGGCGGTATTGCTAGTGCAATCAGCAAAATGACACTTGGTGAACAACTCGGTTTTGCTTTTGCTGATGGCTTTGATACAAAAGAGTTATTCGCTTGCGATTATGGTACAATCATTCTTGAATTAAATGAAGATGTAGATTTAAATGAATTTGTAGGTGCATATGAACTTGGTAGTGTAATTGCAGACAAAGCAATTATCTGTGGCGATGTAAAAATTTCCCTTGATGAAATTGAAACAGCATATACTCAGCCACTTGAACAGATTTTCCCAACTCATGTACGTAAATCTACTGGTGAAACAAAACAAAGTGAACTTTATACAGCAACTAGCATTGCTAAAGCTCCAACTTCTTTTGCTAAACCAAGAATTTTCATTCCAGTATTCCCAGGTACAAACTGTGAATATGATACTGCTAAAGCATTTAATCGTGCAGGTGGTCAAGCTGAAACTCTCGTTATTAAAAACTTGACTCCTTCCATGGTTGAAGAATCTGTTGAAGCTATTGTAAAAGGCATTGAAAAATCTCAGATTATCATGCTTCCAGGCGGTTTCAGTGGTGGGGACGAACCAGATGGTTCTGGTAAATTCATTGCTGCTATGTTTAGAAATCCACGTATTACAGAAGCTGTTCGCGATTTACTCAAAAACCGTGATGGTTTAATGCTCGGTATCTGCAATGGTTTCCAAGCTCTCATCAAATTAGGTCTTGTACCATTTGGTGATATTCAAGAATTAACACCAGAAAATCCAACACTCACATACAATGAAATTGGTCGTCACGTATCTTGCATGGTAGAAACAAAAGTTGTATCTAATCTCTCTCCATGGTTTAATAACGTAAAAGTAGGAGATATTCATACTATTGCTGTTTCTCATGGTGAAGGTCGCTTCTGTGCAAGTCCAGAAGTTTTAGCTCAATTAAAAGCTAATGGTCAGATTGCAACTCAATATGTAAATGCAAATGGCGATACATCTATGGATATTGAAGTAAATCCAAATGGTTCTGTATGGGCTATCGAAGGTATCACAAGTCCAGATGGTCGTATCTTAGGTAAAATGGGACACTCCGAACGTATTGGCAAATATGTAGCGAAAAATGTTCCAGGTGCAAAAGACCAAAAATTATTTGAAGCTGGCGTAGCTTACTTTAAATAAAAAATAATAGATATAAAAATAGACAGGGTATATATTACCTTGTCTATTTTTTAGGAGATGAAAAGATGAGAAAAATATTATTTATTTTTTACTATATGTTTAGTATATAGTTTTCAAATATATGTTTAGCACATTGGTTGCCTAAATCTGAATTATTTGTTGGTGGGGTAGGTCCAGGTTGTACATTAGAATATGTTGCTAGTGTTTATGGTCAACCTAAAGAAAAGAGATGGTTTAATTCTGATGGTGTAAGGGGTGTTACATATATATATTCTCCATATTTTTCTATTACAGGTAGAACAGGCTCAAGAGATCCTAGACCTGAATCAGAGCTTATTGTTGTGGGTTATACTTTAAAAAATAATTCATTATCAACACAATCTGGATTAACGGTAGGTATACCGTATGAAACAGTAGCTGGTATGTATGGAACAGTGAAAAAAGAATATGATTCTTATCGTAATAAATTTTATTATTCTTATGATTGGGATGATGAAAAACGACATTATTTTCAACCAGTAATGTGTTTTTTGTTGATAAAAATAATATTATTACAGAAATTTATGTAGGAACTGATTGGTAATTATTTTATACTATTTATATAATTAGTTATAAAATAAATATAGAAATAAAAAACCTCGAGTGTAGTTAAAAACTTCTCGAGTTTTTATATTTTAATTTTAAATTTTAGAGAATACTAGTATTTGGAATTTCGCTATCGTCTAATTTTCCTTTTAAATCATTATCTGTCATAGCACAAACAGCAGAGTCTGACCAAACATTTTCAGCTGTTTCAATCATATCGATGATGGTATAAATTGGTAAGATGATACCAAGTAAACCGATTGGAGCACCGATAGAGGACATAAGAGATAAAGTCAAGAAATAGCAACCCATAGGAACGCCTGCATTACCAACAGCGGCAATAACGGATATAAATAACCATGTAATCATAGTAGTCATGGATAATTCAAAACCAGCATTTTGCATTACGAATAAAGAGGTTACTAAGATAAATGCAGCACAACCATTCATATTGATAGTTGTACAAATTGGTAAGACGAAACGAGAAACTTTTGGATTGGCTTTTAAATTTTGTTCTGCACAAGCAAGTGTTACAGGTAAAGTTCCGGCAGAGCTTTTTGTAAATAAAGCTACGGCAAGAGCAGGAGCCATTTTACGGAAAACTTTAACTGGATTTAATCCACGAAGAAGCATGATTAAAGGTAAAATGATAAAGAATTGAATAGCATTACCACCAATTACTACAGCAGTATATTTTCCTAAAGCGCCAACGATAACACCAGCTTCAATTTGAGCTGATAATTGACCTGCAAAAGCGATGATACCAAGTGGTAAAACATAAAGTAATGCACGAATAAGTGTGAAGGATAATTCTTGTAAACCGTTGATTACTTTTAATAATTGTTCACGATTATCTGTTTTTGGCATGAAAGCTAAAGCTAGACCAACAGCCGCAGAAATCAACATAACAGATAAAACATTACCAGTTAAAAATGGCTGTAGAACATTATTTGGAATTACAGATAAGAAGTGGTCATAATAAGAAAGTGCGCCTAATTTTTGCATAGGTACAGCTTCTTGACCGGCATTGATAATATCCATAGGAAGATTTCCTGGAGAAATCCATAAATAAAGACAAAGACTTGTAGCTGCTGCACAGATTGTGGTGAATAAAGTATAAAATAGTGCATGAGAAAAGATACGACTTGTATCTTTATTATTACCAAGTGCAGCTAAAGTAGTGATAACTGCTAGAGCGATTGTAGGAACTGCAATGAATTGGAATAAACGCGTAAATACAGTAGCTACAAAATTGAAAAATTCATTTAAAGGTTGGATACCGAGCCAGCCTAAAATGCCACCTAGAATGAGTGCACCAAACCATAATAAGAACTGACGTCCTTGAGAAGATTTAGCTTTGCTTTCGCGGATAGCACTTTGAGCGGTTTCTTTAACATTGACTTGTTTTTTATTATCAGCCATATGTAATCCCTCTTCTCTCTTTAATATTGTATATA
>ENA-OQCN01000670-OQCN01000670.1-human-gut-metagenome-genome-assembly--contig:-NODE-670-length-18065-cov-2.527093_pt1 | contig 18065 bp, 27 predicted proteins | sample MGYA00242497_ERZ504576 | MGnify/ENA primary metagenome ERZ504576 (study PRJEB26092, sample SAMD00036296) | human gut metagenome | host: Homo sapiens | study: EMG produced TPA metagenomics assembly of... | reverse complement strand
CAGGTAAAGTCATATACAAGCATCTGGAATGTTGAAAAAGTGATACATGCGATCGGGGATATTAATTTATTGTTTCCGGTCACGATAACGCAGATCGGTTATTTTGCCGGGGCTGCGGTTGTGTGTTTTATGGTACGCAGTCTGCCGCCTTTTGTGTATATAAAAAGCACAGTCATATGGATTGCGATATGTATAGGGATTGCATATCTGATGTCAAAAAAGAGCTTTGACGGGAAAAATCCATATCGTTTTTTATGCTCCGCATTTAATTATCTGATACGTCCGAAGGAAACTTATGCAGGAAAACGCGTGATATACCGTAAAAAGACGGTAAATGAATATATTACCGCAGTGAGGAGGGATATATATGTTCCCGATTAAGTACATCGAAAACAACATGATCTTAAACCAGCAGGGAGAATGGTGGGCATATTATGAACTGATTCCGTACAACTATGCTTTTTTATCTCCGGATGAAAAGATGGCAGTACATGAAAGATTCCGTCAGATCATGACGGTAAACAGGGAAGGTAAGATGCATGCGCTCTGCATTGCCACAGAAACATCGGTACGGGACAGACAGGAAAACTGCAAGAAGCATTTAAAAGGCAGCTTAAAAGAGACGGCGGAAAAAGTGATCGATCTGCAGACGGAAGCTGATTGCTTCCATGGGCGGCATGGAAAATGAGGTTACTTACCGTTTCTTCCTGGGATTCAAACTGATCAAGGGAGAAGAGGAGGTCAGTGTAAAGAAGGTAAAGGAAGATATTTTAGCCGTATTTACAGACTTTATAAACAGTGTCAACCATAACCTGATGGGTGATTTTGTCAGCATAAACAGTGCAGAGATAGAGCGTTATGTGAAGCTGGAGGATTTTTTAAGACAGCGTGTAAAAGGAAGTTTTCCTTAAAGCGTCTGGAAAAGAAAGATATCGGATATATCGTGGAACATATCTATGGACAGCAGAAAAACGCCATATTATAAATATGAGTATTCATTCCCAAAAGAAAAGCTGGAGAAAAAAAACGTTAGTCCGCAAGTACGACATTCTCCGCCTGACGCGCTGTGTGTTGCAGGAGCATCAGAAATATATCCGGATGATAAGGGAAGAGGGAGAAAACTATGTTGCATACCTGACGATCAATGCTTTAATCGGGGAACTGGAGTTTCCATCGTCAGAGATCTTTTATTATGAGCAAGAGCGTTTCAGGTTCCCGGTAGACGTCAGCATGAACGTTGAAATCATGCCGAACAGAAGCGCATTGACGACGGTTAGGAATAAGAAAAAGGAATTAAATGACTTAGACGAGCATGCATATGAAGCAGGTGCCGATACAGATAATTCGTGGTAGAAGCTCTGGTGGATGTGGACGAGCTGGAAAAGGATTTAGGCAGAACAAAAGAATCCATGTACAAATTAAGCTACGTTGTCCGGATTGCTGCAGAAAGCGAAGAGGAGCTGGAACGTCGTATCGCAGAGGTCAGGGATTATTACGAGAATGATTTTAACATTAACTGGTACGCCCGTTTGGTGATATGATCGGATTCCATGAAGAATTTATTCCTTCTGGATCAAGATATGAAAATGATTATATCCAGTATGTAAAAGCGGATTTTCTGGCAGGACTTGGATTTGGTGCGGCACGTATCTTAGGCGATCCGGATGGAAGTTATATCGGGTATGACACAGAAACCGGAAACAATATTTATATAGATCCGTCCCTTGCATGTCAGAACGTAGCCGGGAGTGTTACCAATGCCCTTGCTGTTGCATTTACCGGAACGCTTGGTGGTGGTAAGTCAATGCTTGCAAATAACATTATTCATCAGGAAGTTTTACACGGTGCAAGGGCGCTGATCCTTGATCCGAAGTCGGAACGCGGGAAATGGAAAGAAATGCTTCCGGAACTTTCGGATGAAATTAACATTATCAACCTGACCAGTGATGAGGGCAATAAAGGAATGCTTGATCCGTATGTGATCATGCAGAACAAGAAAGATGCAGACAGCCTGGCGATGGATATCCTGACATTTTTGACTGGTGTCAGTATTAAAGATGGAAAACGTTTCCCGCTTTTACGTGATGCGGTAAAGGCAGTTACAAAAAGATCGGATAGTGGACTTTTATATGTGATCGATGAATTAAATGAGATGGAGGATGAAGAAGCGCATCTGCTTGCGAGCCACGTAGCAGCGTTTACCGATTATGATTTTGCGGGATTGCTGTTTTCAGATGGGAAAGTGACGCGTAAGATCAGTGCAGACAAGGCTTTAAACATTTTGCAGGTGCAGGATCTGATGCTGCCGGATTCTGAAAAAAATGTGGAGGAATATACCAGTATTGAATATTTAAGTATTGCGGTTATGATCGCAATTGGAACCTTTTCTTTGGATTTTATTTATTCAGACAGAAAAATTTATAAAATCGTTGCTTTAGATGAGGCATGGAGTCTCCTGCAGGTAGCACAGGGAGCAGCTTTGTCGAACAAACTTGTACGTGCCGGACGTTCCATGCAGTCCGGTGTATTTTTTATCACGCAGAGTTCTTCCGATCTTCTGGACGAAAAGATCAAAAACAATATCGGTTTGAAGTTCGCTTTTCATTCCACGGATAAGACGGAGATCCGGAATACATTAAGGTTCTTTGGGCTGGATCCGGATGACGAAGGAAATCAGAATGCGATCATGTCTTTAGAGACCGGAGAATGTCTGATGCAGGACATATATGGACGTGTTGGAAAAGTACATACACAGATATTACTGCAGCATGTATTTGACGCATTTGATACCAGACCTCCAAGAAGGGAGGAAGTTTCATGAGAAAGAAATGGGGAATGAAAACAAAAAGACCGCAAAAGCCCGCGCAAACGGATCCTGTCAGCATTTCTTGTATGCATGCTTCTGACAGGATTATTTTTATCGGCTGCCAATATGGAAGTATCTGCAGCTTCCGGGCTGGTTGATGAGACGATTGATGCCGGAAACCTGTATAGTCAGTACCGGTGGGATAATTATCAGATCGATTTCTATGTGGACACTTCCTGGGACTGGCTTCCCTGGAACTGGATGGACAGGATAGATAATAAGATTTCATCCGTTTTTTATGGAATCAGTGACGGAATCTGGCTGATCAGTGTATTGCTGAGCAGCGGAACGGGATATATTGTGCAGCAGACGTATTCGCTTGATTTTATCGGTGATATGGCAGACGACATCGGAAAGAACATTCAGATCCTGGCGGGCATGAATACCGGATCGAAGAAATTCAATGCGGATGGTTTTTATACCTGGCTGTTACTTTTTATCGTATTGATCGTGGGCGGCTACATGGCATATGCCGGGCTGATCAAAAGAAAAACCACAGAGGCAGTCAGCGCAGCGGTAAATATGCTTGTGATCTTTCTTTTAACTGCCGCGTTTATTGCTTATGCGCCGCAGTACATTAAAAATATCAATGATTTTTCCGCGGATTTAAGCAATGGTGTCCTGGAGCTTGGGGCAAAACTTGTCATGCCGGGAAATGATGAGATGGGAGTAAAAGCAACAGACAAGATCCGGAATAACCTGTTTGCAATTCAGGTCTATAAACCATGGCTGCTTTTGCAGTTTGGTACGACGGATGAAACTGCAATCGAATCAGAGCGTATTGCAGCGGGAGTTGATGGAGATCGTATTAAATCAATTTTATCTGTCAGTCCTGTAACGAATTTCGGAGAAGACCGTCAGACTGCAGTAAAGACAGATATTGAAACTTATAAAAATGTAAATATGACTGTGACGAGTGTAATAGGCAGATTTGGGACGGTCCTTTTGGTATTTTTCCTGAATCTGATCATCAGTATTTTTGTGATCATAATGTGTGGGCTGGTTATATTTACCCAGCTTTTGTTTATCATATTTGCGTTGTATCTGCCGCTGAATTTTATTTTATCCATGCTGCCAACTTATAACGGATTGTTGAAAAAGGCGGTGTTAAAACTGTTCAATACGATTTTAATGCGCGCAGGATTAACACTTCTCATTACGATTGCGTTTTCTCTATCTGCAATGATCTATTCCATGTCAGGAGATTATCCGTTTTTAATGGTTGCATTTTTACAGATCGTTGTTTTTGTTGGAACGTATTTAAAGATGGATGAAATTTTATCTATGGTTGCGTTAGGAGATGGCGGCAGCAATAAGCGTGGTCGTTTCTTAAAGAGCATGGGAAGATATATGGTTATGAGAAAATTGTTTGGACGAAGGTATTATTCTGGCGGCAGACGTGCTGCAGTAAGCAGAAGTGCAGGAAATGGAACTGGCGGCGGTACAGGTGGAAATGCTGGAAGCAGTTCTGGAAATGAACCGGTGCCTTCAGGTGAAAGCAATTCACAGAGGGCATCATCACATACAAATAATAGTGGCAGTAAGCCTGTAAGAGAACCAGTCCGGGCAAATGAAAATGTGAATGGGACGGAAAACAATGGAGCGTCTGAAAATGAAAGAACGACAGTATCTTACGGCAGTAAAACACAGTCTGCAGGTGCAAAAGCCGGAAAGCGTGTCGGTATGGTTATGGATTCCGGAAAACGCTTAAAAGACCGCATGAGCCTGGTAAAGGAAAATGTAAAGAATACACCGACTGAAATAAAATATCAGGCAGGATTGCATCGGAAAGCAATAGATCGGAACGTAAAAGACTTTAAAGAGAGCATAGCTGGAGAACGGAACAGGAGAGAAACGGGACGTCTGCAGGAACGAAACCGGATTCAGACAGATGCAGGAAGGAAACGCCGTGAAATGTATCTTGCGAAGCGAAGAAATGAAACTGCGCTAAAACGTTATGATGGAATTAACATCCACCAACGGATTCCGGTAAATGGAAAAGAACTGGATAAATACCGTGGTGTGGATGGCTTGAACCGCGGCGCAAAGCAGGAAAAAGCTTTATTGACAGCAGGGGCAGGTGCGGAAAGCATCAGATGAAAATTACAGAACATGGCAAGAAGTGAAGAACGGATCAGGAAAATGACCAGAAAGCAGAACACATAGGAACACCGTTAGAGGATATCCGTTATAAACAGAGTGTAACCCGTCTTCCGTATTCAAACAAGGATGTAAGAAAAGAACTTGGAACTTGCGGAACAATGTTAAGCAGTCCGGATCAGGAAAAATTTAGGAAAGACCTGCATCAGCAGAGAAATGAAGATCATGGGCTGCAGGAGAGAAATGGTGGACAAAATGTAAGAGAAACGGAAACAGGAACAGAGTCTGTACCTGGCAGAACCATTATAAGGTCTGGCGGAAATGCAAAAGACTTAAGAAGTGATGTTTTAGCAGAGCGAAGGAGCGCAGGACATGCAGAACCGCATGCAAAAAAGATAATAGGATTGAAAAAGGATGATCGGAGGACAGACAGGAGGAAATAAAAAGAGATGAAACGTGTAAAACGGATCATAGGTACGTTATGTATTTTGTTTCCTGTTTTTCTGTTTTTGATTTGCGGCGTGATGCTGATCGGAATATCCGATGATGGTGAAGACGGGGATCCGGCGCATGCATCCGGTCTTGGTTTGTCTGACAAAGTAAGGGAATATGCAGCGTTTGTCGGGGATACGGCAGCGGAATACAATATACATGAGTATGAAAAGTATCTGCTTGCATCATGATGGTTGAGACTGGAGGAGAAGGGAATGATCCGATGCAGTCACTTGGAAACAGTGGACTGACAGAGGAAGAGAAAACTCCTTCGGAATCCATCAAAGCTGCAGTTGCGTATTTTGCCATGTTGCTGCAGAAAGCGGACACGTTAGGTTGCGATCTTGATGCAGTGATCCAGGCATACAATTATGGAGCCGGATATATTGATTATGTATCAGTCAGGGGAAAGCTCATACATTTCAGTTGTCGTGTGATTTTGCCAGCAGCAAATGCGGCAGCAGAAAAGTAAAGTATAATAATCCGGTTGCAATCGCACAGAATGGTGGCTGGAGGTATGACTATGGAAACATGTTTTATGTATATCTTGTAAAACAATACCTGGAGTCAGAGCCGTTACCGGCAGATACGGCGAATGCAGTTCTTGCGGAGGCTTATAAGTATCAGGGATGGAAATATGTCTGGGGTGGTTCAAGTCCGCAGACATCCTTTGACTGCTCCGGGTTAACGCAATGGTGTTTTGGACAGGCGGGAGTGTCACTGCCAAGGACAGCACAGGAACAGTATGAAGCCGTGCAGCATCTGGAGTTGGAGGAAGCGCAGCCGGGAGATCTGGTCTTTTTCACGAAAACATATAAGACAGACAATTACATCACGCACGTTGGGATCTATGCCGGAAATGGAAGGATGTTTCATGCCGGTAACCCGATCGGCTTTGCAGACTTAAATACGAATTTCTGGAAAGAACACTTTGTATGTATTGGAAGGGGCAGCATGCCGTCAACATAAATGCGATGTCGCAACGGCAGAAAGGAAAAGAAATGGAGAAAGAAAACAAAATGGGACAGGAAAAGAAAGTACAGCGTATGGTAAATGATCTGATTAAAATGGCAGAAAGAAGAGGTGCTACTTATTATGGAAGCTGGATTGAAGATGAAAGGCAGTATGTTGCAGGCTCTCATTTTTGTGTATGTTTAAACAAACCTGTGGAATTGCCGGAACGGGATGGTTCGTATGTAAAGAATCAGATGTATGACTATATGGAAAACGCACGAATCATGAATGAAAAAGAAACGACATTGCCGGATGAACTGGATCAGATGGTAAAAACTTTGAAAAAAGGAAAGAGGAAGGTGCAGATCGAAACGTATCTTTTGTTTCCTGGGAGACAGGGAAGCTGCAGTAAATGCGGAATATTTACTTATGCTTAGTCAGGTGACTGGTACAAAAAGCGTCTATCTGTCAGAGAAAAGACCGGAAAAGAGCATAATCTATGGAAGCGGGGAAAATGGAGCATTTATTGTGTTGCCGGTATCTTTTACAGAAGAGGATCAGAAAAATTTCTGGATGGAATAGGAGATATTTATATGAAGAAAGAACAGATAAAAGCGATGATTGGTAAAGCAAAAAATAAGGTCTGGCTGTTTTTAAAAAAAAATATATGCAAAACTGCCGGAAAAAATGAAAGTACATATCAGGAAATTAAACCAAAAGAAAAGATAAAAGGTGAGTATAAAGGCAGTGATCAGGCAGAAGAGATGCCGGTTTTAAAGGTATCTCCAAACAGGAACTGGATTCGGTTGTTCTGGGTTTTGTTAGTGATCAGCATTATCTTAGGAATTTACAATAATTTCACATCAGTTGATACGGTCACAGTTGAAAAAGAAACTGTGATCGAGGAGAAATTGAAAGATACAAACGCCCTGGAGAGTTATGTAAAAGGTTTCGCAGGTGTATATCATGCCTGGGAAAACACAGACCGGGAGATCAGCAAGAGAGAAAAAACACTGGAAAAATATTTTCCAGAGACGCTGCAGCTTATGGATCATGGAATGATCACGACCGACTGTCCGACTGCAGCGGAGGTTGAATCCGTAGATATCTGGTCTGTGAAGGATCTTACGGATACAGAATACGAAGTAACGTATGGTGTAAAACAGCGGATATCGGAGGGTGAACAGACCACGGATCAGAGCAATGTGTATCAGACAGTGGTACACAGAGATGAAAATGGAAAAATGTTAGTTGTAAAAAACCCGACAGCGTATGCGCTGCCGGGAAAATCTTCTTATGAAGTAAAAGCGAAAGAAACAGACGGGAGCATAGATTTAAAAACCCAGACACAGATCGAAGATTTTTTGAATACGTTTTTCAAGCTGTATCCCCAGGCATCGGCGAAGGAGCTTGTCTATTATGTAAAGGATGGTGTCCTTCCGGCGATCGGAAAGAATTATGTATATGATGGACTGGCAGGAAAAGCCTACTATATGGAAGGTGATCAGACGAAAGCAGAAGTTTATGTAAAATACCTCGACCAGGATCTGAAGATCACACAGATCATGCAGTATAAGCTGACGCTGGAGAAGGGGGATAACTGGAAGATTGTGAATGTAGAGTGAAAGAGAAAATGAGAGATAACAAAAAGGCTTCATTCCGGTGTAACAACGCTGGGGTGGGGTCTTTTTAGTGTTAAAATGCTATTTTATAAATAAAACAAAATAAGAGGATACTAGCAGACCTTAACCGCAGGGTGGAGTTTGTGGTTAAGCTGCTGTTATGGAATCGTTGCTAACCGGGTGGAAATGTTGTGGGAAATGGTGGAAAGAGATTTTCCTTTTCCATGATTTTTCCATACATTATCCATGCGGTTATCAATGATGGAATAGCGGCTTATCCATAAAATCCATGCTGTTCTTTATAATAGATGTTGTTTATTGTTTGTACTAACAGTACACTACCCACCGGAGCACTCGATTACAATACCTCCAAGGAAATATTAAAGCTGATTGAGGATGTCAATGTCAAATATGGTAATACAGTTATTATGGTTACACATAACGAGGCAATCCGGCATATGGCAGACCATGTCATCAAACTCCGTGATGGGGCAGTGCGTCATAACGATATCAATGAACATAAAATTTCAGCGGCAGATCTGGAGTGGTAGGGAGCTGTACTGGCGCACAAACTTGTGATGCGCTTAAAAACAGCGCAAGAATGGAGATTAGTATGAAAAAGAAAAAAATTAAAAATCCGCTTATCAGACGAATACCGAGAGAACTGACAGGAGACTGGAAAAAGTATCTTGTGGTAAGTCTGTTCCTGATTCTGATGATCGGCTTTGTGTCCGGCATGTATGTTGCAAACGAGAGCATGATGACAGCGGCTGATGAGGGTGTTGGCAGATACAAGCTGGAAGACGGACACTTTGAATTAAAAAAGAAAGCAGACGAAACACTGCTTGATGCAATTAAGACAGGCGATAAAGCAGATGTCAGACAGTATTACATTGATGAGGCAAAAAAGAAGCTGGATAAAAAGTTCGATAGTGAATTTGAAGAAAAGTTCAAAAAAGAATTTGATGAGAAGTTTGAAACAGAATTTAAGGAAAAATTTGATGCAGAGTTCCAGTCAGAATTTGATGTTTCTTTTAATGCACAGATAAAGCAGATGCTGATGGCGCAGGGACTTGATGAAACAACTGCGGGAGTTATGCTTGATACAGCAGTGGCACAGGCAAAACAGTCCGGGCAGTACAACAAAGCCTATGATACAGCATATGAAAAAGCATATCCTAAGGCACATGATGAGGCGTATGAGAAAGCGTTTGATGAGGCACATGACGAGGCATATGAGAAAGCATACGACGAAGCCTGGAACAAGGTTTTAGATGAGATCAACGAGAAATATGCGGATGCAGAAGAAAAATATGAATTGAACGATCCTGATTTTAAGGAAACTCCGGTTCATCTGTATGAAAATTTTTACAGGGATGAAGAGGAAGATCATGACAACGACGGAACTTCGGATGGAACAGTCCGTGTTTTTGCAAAGACAGATGATATCAATTTTGCATGCCTGATGGACGGAAGTTCCCGGAAAAAGAGGATGAAATTGCCATTGACCGTATGCATGCTGACAATGTCGGGATAAAAGTCGGCGATGAGATCACAGTCGGAGAAGAAAAATATCAGGTCGTTGGTCTGATCGCATATGTCAACTATTCCACACTGCACGAAAAAAGCACGGATCTGATGTTTGATGCCTTAAAGTTTAACGTTGCAATGGTAACAGATGAGGGATTTGCAAAGTTACATAAGACGATTCATTACGATTATGCATGGAAGTATGAAAATGAGCCGTCAGATGAAAAAGAAGAGAAAAACCAGTCGGATGATTTTATGCGGGCGTTGCTCACACAGACCGTGGTAAATGACAATGAGATTGAAGATTATGTGCCGAAATATGCAAATCCGGCGATCAATTTTGCAACCGATGACATGGGTTCGGATGAGGCGATGGGTGGTGTGCTGCTTGATATTTTGATCGTCATTATTGCATTTATTTTTGCTGTCACGATCAGCAATACGATCACAAAAGAGTCCCAGGCGATCGGTACGCTGCGTGCATCCGGTTATACAAAAGGAGAACTGGTACGTCATTATCTGTCCATGCCGGTCATTGTCACGCTGATTTCCGCATTAGTCGGAAATGTGCTTGGCTATACGGTATTTAAAGATGTTGTGGTATCCATGTATTATAACAGTTACAGCCTTCCGACCTATGAGACGATCTGGAATCCGGATGCATTTTTTAAGACAACCCTGATACCGGTCGTGCTGATGTTTATGGTCAATCTGATCGTCATTATTAAAATGATGCAGCATACACCGTTACAGTTTCTGAGGCATGATCTGAAAAAAACAAAACGCAAAAAAGCAATGCGGCTGCCACATTTTAAATTTTTTAACAGATTCCGTCTGCGCATCATGTTTCAGAATGTGGCAAATTATCTGATTCTGTTTGTGGGAATTTTCTTTATCATGGTGATGCTTGCAATGGCAGTGGGAATGCCGGATACGCTTTCTTATTACAAAGAAAATGCAAAAAATATGATGTTTGCAAAGTATCAGTATGTTCTGAAATCTTTTGAGGATGAAGATGGAAATGTACTGACGACGGACAATAAAGACGCAGAAAAATTCAGTATGTGTTCTTTGCAGAAAAAAAGCGATGTAATAGATGAGGAAGTCTCTGTTTACGGTATTTCAGACGATAGTAAGTATGTAGAAATAAAAGGTATGCAGTCCCTGCAGGAAGAGGAAGTTTATATTTCCAGATCATTTTCAGAAAATATGAACTTAATGTCGGGGATACCGTTTCACTGGATGAAAAATATGAAAACAAACAGTATACGTTTACGATAGCCGGAATTTATGACCAGTGCGTAAACATTGCAGTATTTATGCCGATTGAAAATTACCGCATGGTATTTGAGCTGGATGAAGAGGCATTCAGTGGATATTTTTCAAATGAAGAGCTTACAGATCTGTCGGAAGATGATATTGCAACGGTGATCACCGAGCGTGATATCACAAAGATGTGTGACCAGTTAGATCATTCCATGGGATCTTATATGGATTATTTCCAGATACTTTGTATCCTGCTTTCAGCAGTTTTGATCTATCTTCTGACAAAGCTGATCATTGAGAAAAATGAGAATGCAATTTCAATGACAAAGATTCTTGGATATGAGAATAAAGAAATCGCCAGCCTGTATCTGCTTTCCACAACGATCATGGTTGTGATCGAAGATGCGGTCAGTGTTGTACTTGGAACGTTTGTTATGAATCTGGCATGGAAGGCGATCTTGTTTAGTTACAGTGGATGGTTTGCATTTGTGATCCAGCCAGCCGGATATGTGAAAATGTTTGCATTTGTGCTGATCGGATATCTGTTTGTAATGATACTGGACTTTATGCGTATCAAAAGATCCCGATGGATCAGGCACTCAAAAATGTGGAGTAGAGATTGCTGCTGTGCATATTTATTGTGTGACCGGTAACGAAAAGATTTTTTCGTAAAAAATTTTTTTGGTTGCATTAAAAAATGGCATTGTGCTACTATTGCAATAGAAATTTAAAGGAGAGGAACTAATGCGGAGATAATTTACTTTTGAAACATGAAAGAAAACAGAGTCAGCAAGAGAATGTGTGTCATATATGGCATACGCTTGTCTGCTGATTCGGGATGATACATGGCATATATTGCACCGGTATATATTGCACCGGTATAAGGAATAAAGTGCATGATATGTTGTGTAAATCTGAAGTTACAGCAGTATTGCAGAGGTGCAGTACTGCATATCATGTTGCCAAAAGTGGATTTGATTCTTGTATCCTCTCTTTTTTGTGTTAAAAAATGGCGGAAACGGACATTTTGTTGTCCGGGACAATCGATTTTATCTTACAATGTGCAATCTATTGTCTGCCAGATGTGATCATAAAATATGTGAGGTGTAAGAAAAATCCCATGGCAGCATGGGATTTTTTGTATGGAAGGGAAATGGGGAGATTTTTATGTCACAGATTCAGGTAACAGATCTCACATATGGTTATGAGGGAAGTTTTGATACGGTTTTTGAAAACGTATCTTTTGGGATTGATACGGACTGGAAGTTAGGTCTGATCGGGAGAAATGGAAAAGGAAAAACAACTTTTTTAAATCTGCGCGGGAAAAAAGGGTTTATCCTGATATCGCATGACAGGGATATTTTAGATGCCTGCATTGATCATGTACTGGTTTTAAATCGAAAGACGATCGAGGTACAGAGCGGCAATTTTTCAAGCTGGTGGGAAAACAAGACGCGGATGGATCATTTTGCGATGGAGGAAAATGAAAAACATTTGAAAGAAATCGCATCTTTAAAACAGGCGGCGGCAAGAAGCCGAAAGTGGGCGGATAAAAACGAAGCGACGAAAATAGGCTATGATCCGGTCAAAGAGCATGACCGCTCGGGTGCAACGAGAGCATATATCGGTGCCAAGACAAAAAAGATGCAGAGCCGTGTGACACAGTGTGAACGCCGGATGGAACGGGAAATACAGGAAAAAGAGGGTCTTTTGCAGGATATCGAGCAGCCGGTCAGCTTAAAACTTATGCCACTGTATTATCATAAGGAACGCCTGATCTCCTGCCAGGAACTTCGGTGCGGTATGAAGGTGCAGAGGACGATGTATTGAAAAATCTGACCTTTGAACTGGTGCAGGGGGAACGTGTCTTTTTACATGGAGAAAACGGATGTGGAAAATCGACGCTGATCAAGACGATTCTGCAGCAGGTAAATATCGGACAGGCAGGTTATGAGGGGAAAAATGTGCAGCAGATCAATACACAGCAGTCAGGCAGCAGTTATGCAAAATTGCTTGTGACAGACGGAGAAATCCGAACAGCTTCAACGCGTGTCGTGGAACTGTAAAGCTGTGATCCGACCGTTTTTGTAATCTGGCGATCAGAAGAGGAGGATAAAAAATGTTAGAACGGATTGAAAATGTAAATGAACAGGTAATAAAAAAAAATGTTTTTATTATATGCAGAATCCATGGCGGATATGGAGGGGGAATTTAAAAATCGTAATGAAATGGAGGCATCATATGCGGCGTTTTTAAAGGAGTTTATCGAAAATCCAAAGCAGATGGTGTTTGTTGAAACTGCAGAAAAACAGTGGGTATGCGGACTTAGGGTAGTTGAGTCAGAGCCGGGGAAATGGTTTCTTGAGGCAGTTGAGACGATGCCGGGGCAGAGAAACAGAGGATATGGTAAAAACTGATACGTCATGTAACGGAGTTTTTGAAAGGCATAGGCGCAAAAAAGATAGATTGCATTATAGGAAAAAGTAATTTATCATCAATAAAAATGCATTCGGATTGTGGATTTAAAGAAACGAAGGAGCCGCCGGTAAATTGTTGGGGAGAGCTTGAGGAGGAAGAATTCTTTTCCGGCTTGAAATTTGATCATGTGCCATTTTGCACATGGTATAATCAATGAATTTATCTGCCATATGCTCAAGCGCTGATACAGGAGAGAAAAGAGGAACACGATGATAAATATTATAGAAATCAAAGATCTGGATGCCCCGGAGCTGCAGATTTATTACAATTTAAATGAAGCACAGCTTTTTCACTATTTTGAGCCGAAGCCGGGGATTTTCATTGCGGAAGTCCGAAGGTGATCGAGCGTGCCTTAGATGCCGGCTGTGTGCCGATGTCATTTTTGATGGAAAAAAAACATGTGGAGACACAGGCAAAAGAAATCCTTGCGCGCTGCGAAAAGTTACAAAGCCGAGATCTTACACAGAAGTCTTTGGTTTATAGGGAGGATGAGCATGAAATCCCGGTTTATGTGGCAGAAATCGAGGTGCTGGCAAAGATCACCGGCTATCAGCTGACACGCGGCATGCTCTGTGCCATGTACCGTCCCACACTGCCTTCCGTGGAGCAGCTCTGCAAAAATGCAAGGCGTGTTGCAATTTTGGAAAATGTGGTAAATCCAACAAATGTCGGAGCAATTTTCCGTTCTGCGGCGGCACTTGGAATGGATGCAGTTCTTTTGACATCAGCCTGTGCAGATCCGCTGTACCGGAGAGCAAGCCGTGTCAGCATGGGAACAGTATTCCAGATACCGTGGACATATTTTGATAAAAATGTATCCTGGCCGGACGGTGCGATGGATGTGCTGCATAAGCTGGGATATAAAACGGCGGCAATGGCACTTCGGGATGACTCCGTGAGTATAGATGATGAAAAATGATGACGGAGGAAAAGTTAGCAATCGTTCTCGGAACGGAAGGTGACGGCTGGCAGATCACACGATCGCAGACTGTGACTATACGGTGAAAATTCCAATGACACATGGTGTGGATTCACTGAACGTGGCGGCAGCAAGCGCGGTGGCGTTCTGGCAGCTTGGGATGAAAAGATAGTCTGGAATGGAGGTTAGTGTGAAAAATAACATTTTTCACACGCAAGATTTGTGCTTCGCACAACTTGTGATGCGCTTGAAAGCAGCGCAGAAATGGAGATTTATATGAAAGTAGTAATTGCAATCGATTCATTTAAGGAAAGCATGACTTCCATGGAGGCTGGAAATGCTGTAAAGAAAGGAATTCTGGCAGCAAAACCAGATGCAGAAGTATGGTTAAGTCCACTCGCAGATGGCGGTGAAGGAACCGTGGATGCACTGATCGAAGGCTTGGAAGCAGAAAAAATACCGGTTACCGTGGCAGGACCGCTTGGAGAAAAAGTGTCGTGTTATTACGGTTTTTTAGAAGAGACAAAAACGGCTGTCATGGAAATGGCATCTGCCGCAGGAATCACGCTTGTGACAAAGAAAGATCCATTGCGTGCATCTACCTATGGAGTGGGGGAGATGATTGCAGATGCCCTGAAACGCGGCTGTAAAAATTTCATGATTGGAATTGGTGGAAGTGCAACCAACGATGGCGGCATCGGAATGTTAAAGGCGCTTGGATTTGAATTTTTTGATGAAGATGGAAATGATGTGGGAGAGGGCGCGGCTGCGCTTGCAAAGATTGAGGTGATCCGGACTGAAAATAAAAATCCGCTGCTTTCCGGTGCAAAATTTCAGATTGCCTGTGATGTGAAAAATCCGCTTTGCGGCAAACAGGGTGCAACTTACATATTTGGGTCACAAAAAGGTGTGACGGAAGAGCAGAAAGATCAGATCGATGAAGCAATGAGACATTATGCGGATGTGACCAAAGAAGTCTTGGATGTGACTTTGCGGACTGCGAGGGCGCCGGTGCAGCGGGAGGACTCGGATACGCGTTCCTTTCGTATCTTGCGGGAGAACTGATACCGGGTGTGGAACTGATTTTGCATGCAACCGGTCTGGAAGAAAAAATGAAAAATGCAGATGTTGTGGTGACCGGAGAGGGACGTCTGGATGCACAGACGGTCATGGGGAAAGCACCGGTTGGTGTTGCTGCGCTGGCAAAAAAATATAATGCGAAAGTCATTGCATTTGCAGGGAGTGTTGCACCGGAAGCTTCCGTCTGTAATCAGGCAGGGATTGACGCATTTTTCCCGATCGTAAGAGGCGTGACAACATTAGAAGAAGCAATGAAAAAAGAAAATGCAATGGAAAATATAGCCGCCACGGCAGAGCAGGTATTTCGGCTGCTGTGAGGGAAAAGAATGGAGATTTGTGTGAAAATACATTTTTTCACACGCAAGAAAGGGGGTTAATATGATTCGTTTTGAAGAAATTACAACAAAAAATGTCTGGGATGTATGTATGATGATGGTCTTTTGATTGGTTTTGTGATGCTGGGCTATGGGAAGACCGGCCATGAAGATGATCCTGAAATAGCAGAGAATAACTACTGCCTGTGGCATCTGATGATTGATGTTAAATATCAGCACAGAGGATATGCAAAGCAGATTTTAGATCAGGTTGTGGCATTTGCAAAAGGTAAGAAAGCGGGAGAAGCAGAGTATATCTGGCTTTCCTATGAACCGGAAAACGAGCATGGAAGAAAGACATACAAGAAATATGGGTTTGTGGAAAATGGAGAATACTGTGGTGACGAGATCGTTGCTGTGTATAAATTAGACGAGTAATATATGGCTGACATAGAGATTTGAAAAGGGGAAAGTTCTCTGTTTGAAAGCGAATATATTAAAATGAATGAAAACCGGGGGAGAGAAAGAGTATTATGAGTCATAAGAATTACAATATAGAAAGTTTCTTGCAGGATTTTTTAAAAGAAAAAGGCATGGATCCGAAAACAAAATATATAGATGTGCCTCACTTTGAATTGACGGAGTACTGGGCAAATGAATTACTTCGGCTGGTGTTAGAAGGTAGGTAGTCTATCAAAGATAGAGGAGTTAGTGTAAAAGTAAGATTTTACGCAGGAATGGAGATAAACATGAGATATAAGATCAGTCATGCCCTCGTGCAGTTTGGCGGAGATGTGATTTTACGTGATGTCAATTTTGAGGTGCATGATAAAGAAAAAATCGCCATTGTAGGACGAAACGGCTGTGGAAAGACCACGCTGCTGCGTCTGATCGCGGGCGATATTTCGATGAATAATTTAGACAGCGATGAAGAATGTGGTATTACGATGGCAGGAAAACAGGAGATTGGTTTCCTGCGTCAGGTTAATTTTACGGAAAAAGATGTGACCGTGGAAGAGGAAATCAAGAAAGTATTTGAGCCGGTGTTTGCGTGTGAAAAGCGGATGCGGGAACTTGAAAATGAGATGAAAACTTCCGCGGACAAACAGCTTTTGCGCGAATATGACAACGTATGGAGGCAATGCGGGGATATTCGTGGCAGCAGGATATGGAGACTATGTTTCAGCGGTTCGGGTTTGCGTTAGAAGATCTGAAACGCCCGATCAGAAGTTTTTCCGGTGGACAGCAGACGAAAGTGGCATTTATCAAACTGCTGTTAAAACGTCCGGATATCATGCTGCTCGATGAGCCGACCAACCATCTGGATCTTCCGACGATCGAGTGGTTAGAAGGGTATTTAAAGTCTTATGATAAGGCGGTCATCATTGTCTCACATGACCGTATGTTTTTAGACAAAGTGATCGATGTGACCTACGAGATCGAATATCATGAGATCAAACGTTATGCCGGCAATTATACGGCATTTATAAAGCAAAAGGAAGAGGCACTCATCAAGCAGGAAAAAGACTATGAGGAGCAGCAAAAGGAGATCAAACGTCTGACGGACTGGATCGAAAAATGGAAAAATACGCCGACGAAAGTGGCGGCGACACGTTCAAAGCGCATGGCGATCGAACACATGGTAAAAATCGAAAAGCGAGACATTTTGATACGAAAGCATTTCATGCGAGATATGTACCGCGCATGGAAAGCTACACGAATGTGATTCATGCCAAAAATCTTGAGATCGGTTACGATACCGTCTTAAGTAAAGTCTCATTTCTGCTTCAAAAGAAAGACAGACTTGCAATCATTGGGGAGAACGGTAAAGGAAAATCCACACTTTTGAAAACCTTAGTCGGCGAACTGCCTGCGTTAGGTGGTGAATTTTCATTTGGACAAAATGTAGAATGGAGTTATTTTGACCAGCAGAAAGCAGTGCAGGAGCATTTCCGGGAAGATCAGACCGTGCTTGAAAATTTCTGGGAGGAATATCCTTCCTATATGAGGGAGGAAGTCCGCAGTGCACTGGGGGGATTTTTATTTTCCGGAGAAGATGTAGAAAAGAAGATGGGACAGCTTTCCGGCGGAGAAAAAGTCCGTCTCGCACTCTGTAAAATGCTGCAGACCAAACCGAATCTTTTGATCTTAGATGAGCCGACGAACCATATGGATATTGTTGGAAAAGAGGCGTTAGAACAGATGTTAAGAGAGTACGAGGGAACAGTACTTTTCGTCTCACATGACCGTTATTTTATCAGCAGGATCGCAACCGGGATTTTGGAGTTTTCCGAGAGTGGTGTGAAACAATATGCCATGAGCTATGAGGAGTATCTTGCAGAAAAACAAAAAGAGATGGAGATTCCGGAAAAGGGCGAGGAATGTCACAGAGTGCGAGGTATGTGTCAGGAAATGATACACAAAATTCTGTGGGGAATGAGAAA
>ENA-OQCN01000669-OQCN01000669.1-human-gut-metagenome-genome-assembly--contig:-NODE-669-length-18075-cov-5.028360_pt1 | contig 18075 bp, 22 predicted proteins | sample MGYA00242497_ERZ504576 | MGnify/ENA primary metagenome ERZ504576 (study PRJEB26092, sample SAMD00036296) | human gut metagenome | host: Homo sapiens | study: EMG produced TPA metagenomics assembly of... | reverse complement strand
CCCGGATGTCCACTGTGAGCACGGCCACCGTGTGCAGGCTCTTGCTGACCATGCCCTGTGCAATGGCACTGGGAGCGTAGTTGCAGCGTTTGAGCACCTTTTCCACCTTGCGCGGGTGTCGGCGCGGACAATATCTTTGTGGTTGAGCACGCGGGAGACGGTGGCGATCGAGACTCCGGCTTCCCGTGCAATATCGTAAATATTCATAGATCCTCTTGTAAAATCAGATGTGGTTGGATGGTTAAAGCATACCCTGCCGCCGTGTGGTTGTCAAGATGAAGAGGAAGACGGTGTACCGAAAAACTTGCCCTTGTTCCCGGATGGAAACTGGGCTATAATAAAACCACTCATTAGCCGGAAGGAGGGGATGCAGATGGAGCTGTTTCGGCGGACATTGGCGGGGATGCTGATGCTGGTGGTTGCGGTGTCAGTGGGCATCTGGGTGCAGGGAAGGTTTATCGACGCGGTGCGTCTGCCGACTCATACGCGGATGATCGGGGCGACGTATACGACCCTGAGTGATCCGTTTTATGAGACCATCAACGATGAGATCCAGATGCAGATCAAGAGCAACGGCGATCTGCTCCTGGTGCGTGACCCGGGGCAAGATCAAGAGCGGCAGAATCAGGAGATCGAGGATATGCTCAATAAGGGCATTGAGCTGCTCATCGTGAACCCGGTGGATTATGTGGGCGTGACGCCTGCGCTGGAAAAGGCGAGGGAAAAGGGTGTGCCGGTCATCCTCATTGACTCCAAGGTGGACGACCCGGAGCTTGTCACCTGCACCATCACCTCCAACAACTACGGCGCCGGTCTGCTGGACGCCCGTCATCTCATCAGCCAGACCAAGAGCGCCCGCATCGTGCTGCTGTCCAACTCGGATTCGTTCTCCAGCTGGGACAGACTTTCAGGTTTCTGCCAGACCCTGACCAAAAGCGGCAACGACTACCAGATCCTGGAGCTGCGGGACTGCGGCGGCGAGCTGAACCGTGCCATGCGCGCGATGGTGCAGCTGTTGGAGACGTTCCCGCGCATTGACGTCGTGATGGCCGTCAACGAGCAGGCGGCCCTGGGCGCAATGGCGGCGCTGGAAGAAAAAGGCGCGCTCTCGTCCACTTTGGTCTACAGCGTGGACGGTTCACCGGAGGCGAAAGCCCTGATCTCCGAAGGGCTGATGACGGCCACCTCGGCACAGTCGCCCCTCCGCATCGGCCGGATGGCGGCAGAGGTGGTGTACGAGATCCTGGAGGGCAAGCCGTACCTGACCAACATCGTGGTGCCGGTAAATCAAATCACGCAGGAGGATATTCTGCGCTACGGCACGGAGGCTGGCAATGAAAACTGAAAATTTGTCCATCGGCCTCCGGGCGCTCTACCATGCCATTGAGTGGCTGACGGTATTTCTGATCCTGCTCATCTTTGCGGTGCAGATCATCACGCCGCTCTACGCGGTGAGAGTTGGCCGTGCGGATACATTTTTGCAGCAGCTGCAATGGCTGCCGTACCGCCCCGGTGTGCTTGCCCTGGGCGTGATGCTGGCAGCGGTGGGCACCATCCTGAGCAAGTGCTCCCATGAGGTGGACAGCGGCTTTCTCTCCCGCAGCAGCTGGCAGTTATATTTATTGGAGGGCGTACTGTACAGTGCCTCGGCGCTGATCTTCCAGCAGAACTGCGACAAAATCGCTCTGTTTGCGATCGTGGATATGGTGGACGACCCGCGCTCTCTCCGGCAGAAGCGCTTTCTGAGCGCCATGATCGTGGTGTACCTTTTCTGCAACATGGACGCCGCCACCAGCGCTCTCCATGCCGTGACGCTGAAACAATACCTGGCTTTTTACAGCCTGCACACCCGCAGCGTCCTGCAGCTGGTGATCGAGAGCCTGTCGGCGCTGGAAATGATACTCTTCATCCTGTACATGGTGCTGTTCATCAGCCAGCAGACCAGCGAGAAACAGGAGATTTTGAACCTGAACCAGCAGCTGCAGCAGGCCAACGAGCAGCTGCGCATCTACGCCGAGGAGAGCGCCCACACCGCACAGGTGCAGGAACGCAACCGCCTTGCGCGCGAGATCCACGACACGTTAGGCCATGTGCTCACGGGCATCACAGCGGGCGCAGACGCCTGCATCCAGATGATGGACGACTCGCCCGAGATGGCACGGCACCAGATGGAGCTGATAGCCGACACCGCCCGCAACGGAATGAACGATGTCCGGCGCTCGGTCAAGGCACTGCGGCCGGACTCGCTGGAAAAAGAAAACCTCTCGGGGGCGCTCAACAAGATGTGTACCAGCATGGCGCAGAGCAGCGGCGCGCAGATCCAGCTGGAAGAGTCGCTGGCCGGGCTGACACTCTCGCAGGATGAGGAAGACTGCGTCTACCGCACCGTGCAGGAGGGCATCACCAACGCCATCCGCCACGGCCACGCCACCCGGTCCAGGTGCGGTGCCATATCGAGGACGGCGTGCTGGAAGTGTCGGTGAGAGACAACGGCATCGGCTGCAAGAGCGTGACGCCGGGCTTTGGCTTGCAGCATATGCAGGAGCGGATGCTCATGCTGGGCGGAACGTTCTGGTATGAGAACAGCGACGGGTTCTGCATCCGGGCAGAGATCCCTCTGCGCAAGACCCCGGGCAGTGAAAAGAGGAAACAGGAGGAAACGGTATGATAAAGGTGCTTCTGGCCGACGACCAGGAACTGATCCGTCAGAGCCTCAGCTTTGTGATGAGCAAGCAGGAAGACATTGAGATGGTGGGTACAGCCGCCAATGGCTGTGAAGCGCTGGAACTCGTGGAGGAAAAGCAGCCCGACGTGGTGCTGCTGGACATTCGGATGCCCGAGATGGACGGCGTGGAGTGTACCCGCCGTATCAAGCAGGAGTTTCCGGGCATCAAGGTCATCATCCTGACCACCTTTGACGATGACGATTATGTGTTTGACGCTCTGCGGTACGGCGCTTCCGGCTACCTGCTCAAGGGCGTCTCGGTGGACGGCCTGACCAACGCCGTGCGAGAGGCCGCGCGCGGCGGCTCCATCATTGCCCCGGATGTGGCGTCCAAGGTCTTGCAGATGTTCTCCCGCATGGCACAGGGCGACGTGCAGGTGCGCGTGAACAAAAAGAATGCACTGGAGCTGACCAAGATGGAGTGGCAGGTCATCCGCGAGGTGGGCTGCGGCCTCTCCAACAAGGAGATCGCGGGCAGACTCTATCTCTCCGAAGGCACGGTGCGCAACTACATCAGCAGCATCCTGCGCAAGCTGGAACTCCGTGACCGCACCCAGCTGGCCATCTGGGCGGTGCAGAACCAGAACAGCCAGCCGGAGGCAGACGTATGAGCCGGTGCTGGAAAGCCGCGCTGCCCTTCTGCTGGCGGCGGTCATCATTCTGGCGGCTGCCAGCCGTCCGGTGGTGCTGCACATCGGCTTCCCGTGTGACAGCTATTGGAATGTTCCGGGCGAGAACTACTATACCTTTATTGACGCCGCCATTGAAAAGTTTGAGGCAGAGCACCCCAACGTGAAAGTCGAGTACACCAGCGGCATCCGAGTCGAAGACTACACCGAATGGCTCAGCGGCCAGTACCTGCTGGGGCAGGAGCCGGATGTGATGGTGATTCTTCCCGAGGACTTTGCAATTTTCAGCGATACAGCTTCCTGCGGGAGCTGGATCCGTTCATGAAGCAAGACCCGGAAGTGGATCTGAGCGGCTTTTACCCGGCGGCATTGCAGGCCGGAGCCGACAAGGGGAAACAGTATGCGCTGCCGCTGGAATGCGTGCCGCAGATGATGTTCATCAATAAGACACTGCTTCAAAAAGAGCACATCCGCATCCCGGATAACGATTGGACGTGGGATGAGTTTACAGCCTGTGTGAGCAGCTGACGAGAGACACGGACGGGGACGGCATCGTTGACCAGTTCGGCGTCTACGATTACGGCTGGGAAGAGGCGCTGGTGGCCAACGGCTGTTCGCTGTTCAGTGAGGACGGCCAGCACTGCCTGCTGAACCAGAGCGCGCAGGAGTCCGCCATGCAGTTTGCGCGGAAGATATACCAGCTCAACGCCGGAACGGATCTGAGCGACAAGACCTTCGACGAGGCAGAGTGGCGTTCCGCCCGATGCTGTTTTCCGAGTACCGCAGCTATGAGCCGTATCCGTGGCGCATCAAGCGCTCGTCGAACTTTGAGTGGGACTGCATCGCCATGCCCAGCGGCACAAGTGTCGGCGGCGGCAACTACTCCCGGCTGAGCACCCTCATGCTGGGCATCAGCCAGCGCACAAAGCATTCCCGGCTGTCGTGGGAGCTGCTGAAGACCATTGCCTGCACGGAGGAGATGCAGACGATGGTCTACACCGAGTTGAGCGGCGTGTCCGCCCTGCACAGTGTGACGGAATCTGATGAGGTCGCCCGGCTGCTTCAGATGGACTCGCAGGACACCGCCTCCCGCGGAATGTCTACTCTGCCTGCCATCATGGAGGATACGCTTGCCACGCCCCGCTTTGCGCGGTATCATCAGGCGATGGAGAGCGCCGACCGCCTGATCACCGAGGCCATGTCGGCAGACAAGAACTTTGAATTGCAGCTGCTGCAAATTCAGCAGCAGCTCGACGTCGCATTGACAAGCTGACAAAAAATCCACGCAGAAAGCCCGCTTTTGTGCAAACTGCTGCATAAAAACGGGCTTTTATTCGACTATTTGACGAAAGAAGTGACATTTGTCATGTTTTGTTTGGCAGAATGTCATATTCTGCTTGTGACATTCTACAGCTGTGAACAGGACATGAACATGGTATGATAAAGCCATGAAAATCAGATGGGCCTGCGCGAGGCTCATCCGAGAAGAGCAAGATCTGTTTGGAAAAATCAGGAGGAAAAATCACATAAAGAAGATTTCTCGTCGTTCGTTTCTCGCTGTCTGCGGCGCTATGGCTGCAACTGCTGCCCTGACCGCCTGCGGCGGTTCTTCCGCTTCTACCGCCGGCACCACTGCTTCCGGCTCCACTGCCGGCTCCGCTGCCGGTTCTGCTGCATCCGGTGAGGTCTTTGAGCTGAAGCTCTCCACCACCCAGACCGATACTTCCATGATCTATCAGGGCCTGCAGGCTGCTGCCGACAAGGTCGCTGAGGACACCGACGGCCATGTGAAGGTCACCATCTATCCTTCCAGCCAGCTGGGCGGTGAGGAAGACATGATCGACCAGGCTCTGCAGGGCATGGGCATCGCCGTCCTGACCGACGCAGGCCGTCTGTCCAGCTACGTCAACGACATCGGCATCATGAACATGGCTACATCGTGGACAACTACGAGGACGGCATGAAGCTGATGGCTACCGATACCTTCAAGGGCTGGGACGCTGACCTGGCCAACAACGGCATCTGCGGCCTGTGCTACAACTACTACGACGGTGCTCGTTCCTTCATGGGCCACAAGCCTTACAAAACCCCCGCCGATCTGAAGGGCGCTGTCATCCGCACCCCCGGTGCTGACCCGTACGTTGAGTCCATCTCCGCTATGGGCGCTACCCCGTACAACATCGCATGGTCTGAGGTCTACAACGGCATCCAGACCAAGTCCATCGACGGCTGCGAAGTCCAGTACACCTCTGCTGTTTCCAGCAAGATCTACGAGGTCTGCGAGTACGTCAGCAAGACCGAGCACATCAACCTGTTCAACATGGTCATCTGCGGTCAGGCATGGTTCGACAAGCTGCCCGCTGAGTATCAGGAAGTCATGAAGAAGGACTTCAACGACTGCGCATACAACAATGCTCAGGACATCATCGCTGCTCAGGCTGACATGGAGAAGACCCTGACCGACAACGGCATGACCATCGTCGAGGTCGATAAGGACGTCTTCCGTGAGGCTGTCAAGCCCGCATACGAGAAGCTGGGCTGGACCGAGCTGCGCGAGCAGCTGTACAAGGAAGCCGGCGTCGAGGCCTGATTCCTTAAAAAGCTGAATCGACCGTAACGTAAATGTCCTCCTGCATGGCAGATCGCTGTGCAGGAGGTATTGTGAATAAGGACGACTTTCTATGAAGAAATTTTATGAAAAAGTCTGTAAGCTGGAAGAGCTGATCGCTCTGATCCTGGTTGCAGGCATTGCGGTCCTCGTCTTTGTTTCGGCGCTGATGCGTACCGTTGGCCATCCGCTGAACTGGGCACAGGACGTTGCACTGATCGCCTTCGCATGGCTGATCTTCCTCGGCAGCGACGTCGCAATGCGCGGCTCCGGCCTGATCGGTGTTGATCTGTTCGTCAAGAAGTTCCCCGCCGGTGTGCAGAAGGTTCTGGACATCCTGTTCAAGGTCATCATCGCAGCGTTCCTCTGCGTGCTGATCTACTACGGCTACGGCATGACCACCACCGGCTGGGCACGTCAGATCACTTCTCTGCACATCAGCTACAGCTGGGTCACGATGGCTGTGCCTGTCGGCTCCTTCTTTATGCTCATCTCCACCATCCTGAACATCATTGAGCGCGTCAAGACGCCCGCTGGTCAGGAAGTCAAACACGAAGCAGGGAGGGACGTCGGCTAATGTTTATTGCAATCGGTATCTTCTTTGTGTTTCTGCTGCTGGGTATGCCCGTGGCATTCTCCATCGGTCTGTCGGGCTTCTCGTTCTTTATGATTCGCGACCTGCCCATGACCGTTCTGGTGCAGAAATCCATTTCCACTTCTCAGAGCTTTACCATGCTGGCCATCCCCCTGTTCATTCTGGCCGGCAACCTGATGAACAGCTGCGGCATCACCAAGCGCCTGATGCGCTTTGCCAACGCCTGCACCGGCCATATGTACGGCAACATCGGTCAGGTCTCCTGCCTGATGTCCACCCTGATGGGCGGCGTCTCCGGTTCTGCGGTTGCAGATGCTTCGATGGAGTGCCGCATCCTCGGACCTGAGATGACCCGCCTGGGCTACGACCGCGGCTGGTCTGCCGCCATCAACGGCCTGTCCGGCCTGATCGTCGCCACCATTCCGCCGAGCATGGGCCTGATCATCTACGGCACCGTCGGCGAGGTGTCCATTGGCCGTCTGTTCATGGCTGGCTGGGTCCCCGGCATCCTGATGTGCGTGCTGCTGATGCTGGCCGTCACCTGGAGCGCCCGCCGCTTCGGCTACAAGCCCGAGCATGACCATCCGGCTCCGCTGTCTGAGATCCTGAAGGCTCTGCTGGATAGTATCTGGGCCATTCTGTTCCCTGTCCTGCTGATCGTCCTGATCCGCTTCGGCATCATGAGCCCCACCGAGTCCGGCTCCTTTGCCTGCGCATACGCCCTGCTGGTCGGCACCGTGTTCTACCACGAGCTGACTTGGGAGAGCCTGCTGCAGACCCTGCGCGACAGTGTGAAGGACATCACCGTCATCACCATCATTCTGGCGTTCTCCGGCGTGTTCGGCTACGGCATCGTGTTCGATAACATCACTGTCACCATTGCAAACGCTCTGTTGGGCATCACCAGCAACAGCGCGATCCTGTTGCTGCTGGTCGTCGTCTTCCTGCTGATCTGCGGTATGTTCATGGAGACCACCGTTATCGCCCTGATCCTGACCCCCATTCTGCTGCCCGTCATGCGCAGCATCGGCGTCAACGAAGTCGTGTTCGGCATGATCATGATGACCACCGTCACCTTCGGCGTCATGACTCCCCCTGTCGGCACCGCGCTGTATGCCGTGTCTGACATCATGGAGTGTCCCATTGAGGAGACCTTCAAGAAAGGCTGGCCCTTCTACCTCGCAATCGTGGGTGTCATCCTGTTCATGATATTCTTCCCGCAGGCGGTGCTCTTCCTGCCGAACCTCGTGTACGGCGCTTAAATCAAGCTTTCCACATCTCTCTGATTCTTCTATCTATAGCAGTTTGCGTTTTTAATGCACAAGCAACATCCGCAAACTGCATATCGCAAATATGCCGTTTCGATAGGCACTATTTTTGAAAATTGCGATAATAATAAAGCAGAGCCTGTCTTTCCTGCCTTGGAAAGGCAGGCTCTGTGCCTTTTATGGAGGGTTTTATGAAACCGACAACAGATTTCCCTTTCCTGCTGGACAACCCCCGGGCGTGGCGCACCTATCTGGGAGGCCGGATGCTGGACGCCCTGCACGGTGACTCCAACGGCGAGGACGGGCATTTCCCCGAAGAGTGGATACTTTCCACCGTCGCCGCCCGCAACGCCGGACGGGAGCAATTCCCCGAAGAGGGCATGAGCCACCTGCGCGGCACCGACGTCACCCTGAAATCGGTGCTGGAAAGCGATACGGAGGGCTATCTCGGCAAAGGCGCGGTACAGCCCACCCTCGGCGTGCTGACCAAGCTCATCGACAGCGCCGAGCGCCTGACCTTGCAGGTGCATCCCGACAGGCCGACGGCCCTGCGGCTGTTCCAGAGCCAGTACGGCAAGACTGAGTGCTGGCACATCCTCAGCGGCCACCCCGTGAACGGCGAAGAGCCCTGCATCTACTACGCTTCCAGCCGGACATGACCCGCGCGCGGTGGGAAGCGCTGTTCCACGCACAGGATATTCCCGGGATGCTGGCCGGGATGCAGAAATACCCGGTGCATCCGGGCGACACCATCCTGATCGAGGGCGGTATGCCCCACGCCATCGGCGCGGGCTGCTTCCTCGTGGAGATCCAGGAGCCGACGGATTATACGATCCGGGTGGAGCGCACGACGCCCAGCGGCTTTGCCGTGGCCGACAGTATGTGCCATCAGGGGCTTGGCTTTGAAAAGATGTTCGAATGCTTCCACTACGAGCCGCACAGCCGCGAGGAAATCCACGACCGCTGGTTCATCGAACCGGAAACGGTGCTGAAAACGGCGGGCGGAAGCATCACGACGCTGGTGGCTATCGCAATACGCCGCTCTTCCGTCTGGACGAAGTAAACGTCTCCGACACCCTGACGGTGGACTGCCCGCCGCGCGGCAGCGGCATCTATGTGCTGGAAGGCGCAGGAACTGAGCGCAAACGGCCGCAGCCTGCCTCTGAAAAAGACCGACCAGCTCTTTGTCCCCGCTGGAACGGGAAGATTTACACTGTATGCGGAGGCTCCGCTGAGGGTCCTGCATTTCTTTGGCCCTGAACAGAAAAAATAAATTCCCAAATCTCTTGTCCTCGTGCTGCACGAGGGGGTGTATCCACATCGGTGACCCCGGTATGCCCGAGACGCTCCGGCCCTGCTTTGCGCCGGGGCGGCGTTTTATCTGTAAAAAAGACCTCCGCAGCCCTGAAAGGCGGCGGAGGTCTTCTGCTATATGGAAGAGGTCACTTCCGTGCTATCATCTCGGTATACAATCGATGCCATTATCAACAAAAAAGATCGTCAGCCGCGTCCTTTTCATACATGGATCATCCTCTCGAGTTGTTTGTGGTTACAATAAGACGCTGAAGTATGCGCAGATGGTGTTGGGTGGGGAAATCGAGCATTATCTCTCCCTCAGCTGTGACCACGGCAGGCTGGAAGAACAATGACATAACAAACACAGCCCCGCTTTGGCGAAGGAGAAACCAAAGCGGGGCTGTATTCAATGAAGGAGAAATGAAGGAAATATCAGATTACAGGTCCAGTTCAAACTGCTCCACCGTAACAGTTGCTTTGCCATCGGCAGCAAAGGTGATGCCGTCGGCAGACTGCGGGGTGTAGATCCATGCGGTCATGTTTGCTCACCATCGTTGACAAAGACCTCCACGCTGTTTTTGTCCAGCAGGATGCGGAGCTTGAGCGCACCGTTCTGGCTGCGTACTTTGCAGCTGCGGCTGTGAACGATGTCTGCACGGGAACCGGCATGGCTGCGGTCCAGCGTCAGCTCGGAGGTGTAGGGGTCGTAGGTCAGGCTGGTGTGATGGTCTGCATCGGCGGCGAGCTTCAGGGTAAAGGAGCGGTATTCGCCGGGCTGCACCGTGACGGTCAGATCCGCCACACGGCCTTGATGCCTTCCAGAGAAGTTTCGCTTTGCACCGTCACGTTTTCGTGCAGGGTGCGCTTACCGTGGACGGCATCCAGCTCCCGCACCGGGGTCTGAACGATGCGCCCGTCCTTGATGTGCAGCTCGCGGGGGCAGATGGTCTGCCCGAACCACTTGCAGCCCTGAGGCTTATCCTCGGTGTCCGACCAGGTCTGCAGCCATGCGGTCATGAGCCGGCGGCCATCCGGGGCAAGGGTGGTCTGGGTGGCGTAGAAGTCGATGCCGCCGTCCATCTGCTGCACATTTTCCCTGGTGAAGGTGTGGGTGACTTCGTCGTAGCTGCCGATGAAGGCGATCACGTTGTGACCGTTGTGAAACTCGCCCTTGGGCAGCATCTCCATGGGCCCCAGCATCAGGACCTGCTTGCCGTCCAGCGGGAAGAAGTCCGGGCACTCCCACATTTTGCCGTACTGATTGTTGCAGCGTTCCAGCACCGTGACAAAGTGCCAGTCGAAGCCGTCCTTGCTCTGGAACAGTACCGCTGCGCCGCTGCCATCCTCGGCAAGGCAGACGGTGACGACAGAGTAAGTGCCGTCAGCCTCCCGCCAGATCTTGGGGTCCCGGAAGTCGAACCTGCTGAAGCCTTCCGGCAGGTCTTTCTGGGTCAGCACCGGGTTGCAGGCAGGCTTTTCGTAGTCGAGACCATCACCGATGGCAATGCTCTGGGTCTGGATGTCCCGCATCTCCCCATTGGGCTGCTTTTCTGCCACCACGCTGGTGTACATCAGCAGCTGCCTGCCGTCATCCATCTCGGTGGCAGAGCCGGAGAAACAGCCGGGGCCATTGTCTGCCGGGGAATCCGGTGCGAGCGCACAGGGCAGATACTCCCAGTGCAGCAGGTCGGTGCTGACGGCGTGACCCCAGTGCATGGGCGCCCACCGCACATCGTAGGGGTTATACTGATAGAACTGGTGATACTTCCCTTTATAATAAGAGAAGCCGTTGGGGTCGTTGAGCCAGCCCACATAGGGAGTCATGTGGTAAGCAGGGCGTTCCGCCGGGGAAATGGCAGCGCCGTGCTCGGCCTCGTAGGCACGGGCTTTTTGTAAAGTCAAATCGTTCATGGAATCCTCCAAAGGAAAGAATTCTTATGCGTAGTAAGCATCCAGATATTTCTGCATAATGCCCAGATAGTCGGACAGGCCGTAGGCTTCCAGCTTGCTCAGATATTCGTTCCACTCTGCATCCGTAGTGCCGTTCATGATCCAGTTTGCCTTCTGCGTATTCATGTAGGTCTGCAGATCGGCCTGCAGGTTAGAGACCTGCTCGGTGTCCTCGTTGCTCATAAAGACATTGGGATAGACATAATCGTTGTTCATATCCGGGGTGTAGATATCCTTGATCCAGTCCAGACGGTACTGTGCATCGTCCGGGCAGGTAACGTATACACCATAGTAATCATCCAGAACCGCCAGAGGCCCGCCGACACACTGCGCCTCACGGACTTCCACGGGAGAAGCATCGCCCAGAGGAGCGTGCTTCAGCATGGGCTCGCCCTTATCGTTGGTGGACATTTCAAAAATGTTAAAGCCTTCCGTATCGCCGTAAGTACCCCAGTTGTTCTGAGGAGACTGGAGGGGCGCGTACATCTGATCCAGCCATGCACAAACCAGTGCAGGATTAGTTGCCTTTGCGGTAACAACGCACTTGCCGCGGCCAAAGCCGCTGGTAAAAGAGCCGTTCTGCGGAGTGATATTCCGGGTATCGGCGGTCAGGGCAGGCAGCGGCTCCCAGTCGGTCAGGTTGTCAATGTTGGCAACATCCCAGCTGAAGCAGACACCATAGCGGCCAGCCTTGCCCTTGGAAACATAGGTGGACCACTCCTGCGTGAAGCACTCCGGGTCAATGAGCTTCTCGGCATACAGCTTGTGCAGCCAGTCCAGACCATCACGGTAGCCCTGCTGGGTGGCGGCACAGATGACTTTCCGGTCGTTGGTAACGGCGATATGGCGGTCTTTGTCTGCATCGCCGTAGCCTTCGCCAAAGCCATTGATGAGGATGCTGGGGTCCTGATCGCCGTTGTTGACGATGCAGGACATGGGGATGATGTCGCCGTCAATGCCATACTCTGCCTTGATAGAAGCGGCGTTATCACGGAATGCCATCAGCACCTGTTCAAACTCGTCCACTGTGGTGGGCATCGACAGACCGAGGAAGTTCAGCCACTTGGTATTGATGAAGCTCATGTTGCCAATGGTCTGGATGGCGGTCTTTTCTGCGCCGAGCTGCTCGATCCAGGGCAGTGCCAGATGTGGCCATCGCTGTCGGTGCACATGGTGCGGTACTCCGGGTACTGCTCAAAGACCTTCTGGAGATTGGGCATATTGTTGTCAATGTAGTCTTCCAGATTGAGGATGACACCCTGATCTGCGTAGCGCAGCAGATTGCTGTCGGTAAAATCAGCAGTAAAAACAAAATCCGTCAGGGTGTTGGGGTTGGACATATTCAGGGTGATCTTATCGCTCCACTGGTCGGACTGGATGGCGGTCCAGTCGATGTGCACATTGGTCTGCTCTTCCAGACGCTTGAAGATGGTGCGGTTGTTCGGCTCGGATTCGCTGCCCACAGGGAAGCTGGTCATACCGGTAAAGGTGACCTTTTCGGACAGCGGAAATGTAACGGCACCGGTCACGTCCACAGCTGCGGCAGCAGAATTGCTGCGCCGGTGGATTTGCCGCCGCCACAGGCAGACAGAGCAGCGGCAGAGCCGCCAGAGCGCAGACCTTGAGGAAGTTGCGGCGAGAGATCAGCTTTTTCATGGTATTTTCTCCTTTTTCATGTTTCTTTTTTCGTGTAACAGATGAGCGTACCGGCTCATAAAATTCTGGAATATCCTCAGCCTTTAATGGAACCAGCCATGATGCCGGCATCAAAATACTTCTGGAAGAAGGGATACATCACCAGCAGCGGCAGACTGGAAATAATAATGGTTGCATATTTGAGCAGCTCTGCCATCTTCGCACGTTCGGCAGTACTTTGGATATCTGCGATCATGCCGGATTCCGGCTGGCTCTGGATCAGGATGGAACGCAGCACCAGCTGCAGCGGCTGCTTCGATGCACTGTTCAGGTAGATCATGGCGTCAAAGTAGCTGTTCCACATTGCCACGAACTGCCACAGGGCCAGAACTGCCACCACCGGCATACAGACGGGCAGCAGGATCTTGAAGAAGTAAAGCATCTCGCTGGCTCCATCCACATCCGCAGCTTCACGCAGCTCACGCGGGATGCCTTGATAATAGGTACGGGCAATGATCATGTTCCACACGCTGAATGCTCCCGGCAGAATGACCGCCCACATGGAATCCAGCAGACCCAGATTGTTGATGAGCAGGTAGGTGGGGATCAGACCGCCGCTGAAAAACATCGTGATCACAAACAAGGCGTTGAAGATCTTTTTGCCTTTGAAGTCCGGCAGCGACATGGGATAAGCGGCAAGCATCGTCACAGCTACCGAGATGATGGTGAAGATGATCGAGTAAAGGATTGCGTTCTTGAAGCCGACCCAGATCTGCTTGTCCGAAACGACACGCTGGTAAGCATCCAGACTCCACTTGCTGAAATCAAAGGAGATGCCCTTGTTTTGCAGAGTGACCGGTCCATAAAGGACGCGATGACGATGTAGATCATCGGAACGATGATCGCCAGCAGGAACAAGCCCAGAAGTGCGTAGCCGCAGTACAGGATGATCTTATCTTGTCTGGTGTAGAGGGCCATTTTTGATTTTTTCTGTTTTGCCATGGTAAACCCCTCCTTACAAGCCCTTGCCATCGTTCATTTTGGCAACGATCTTGTTCACTGCGATCAGCAGGATGACGTTGACAACGGTGTTGAACAGACCGACTGCCGTGGAAAAGCTGTAATCGCCGTCCAACAGGCCCTTTTTATAAACGTACGTTGCAATGATCTCGGCAGTGTTCAGGTTCAGGTCAGTTTGCAGGGCATAGGCTTTTTCAAAACCGATGCTCATGATGTTGCCTGCCTGCAGGATGAACTGAATAACGACCATATCCTTAATGGCGGGCCACTCCACCGTCATGATCTGCTGGATCAGGTTTGCGCCGTCGATCATCGCAGCTTCCTTCAGATCTTTGCTGGCGTTAGAAAGGGATGCGGTGTACATGATGGATGCCCAGCCGGCACCCTGCCAGATGCCGCTGATAATGTAGATGGGGCGGAACGCTTCCGGCAGCGTCATGAAGTTGATGCTGGTGTGAAGCAGGCCGTTCACCGGACCGGTGACACTCAGCAGCACCCGGACGATACCGCACAGCACGATGACCGAGATGAAGTTGGGCATATACAGCACCAGCTGCACCTTCTGCTTGATCTTCTTGCTCTCAATACGGTTGAGCAGGAATGCCAGCAGGATGGGGATCGGGAAGCCCCACAGCAAACCGTAGACGCTCAGCTTCAGGGTGTTGATCAGATAGCGCTGGAAGTCCGGCGAGGACATGAAGCGGGTAAAGTTTTTGAAGCCTACCCACTCGCTGCCCAGATGCCCCTGAAGGATTGTACTTCTGGAACGCGATCAGCACACCGCCCATGGGAGCGTACTTGAACACCAGCGTCAGCGCCACGGCAGGCAGCAGGAACAACAGGTAAAGCTGCCAATGCCGTTTGATGTAGACCCATGTGTTGTGCAGCTTGCGTTCTGCTGCCAGCACAGCCGTTTCCGACGAGGCTGTCTTTGCTTTCATGAATCATTCTCCTCCTTTTTGATTTGTTTGCCGCTTGATTTGCATTTTACATTTGCACCTTTGAGTTTTGCACTTTTTACTTTGATTGTGCAAATGTAAAACTCTGTAATTCATTTATACCACGCAAGCAAGCGAATGTCAACGATAATTCATAGTATATATCAAGAAATACTGTGGATTTGTACAGATGCACAAATTCGAACGTGCGCAAATATGCAAAATGATGATTTGCATTTTTACGTTTGACTAATTTGTGCATTTGCACTATACTGGAGTCATAAAGAACAAGATCCGTCACCAAACTTTATCTATAAAAGAAAGAACATCCGCTCCTATATTATAAAGAAAGAGGATGACTTATGGCAACCAAGGTCACCATTCAGGATATTGCAAACGAACTGCAGCTTTCCCGCAACACAGTTTCAAAGGCCATCAACAACACCGGTGTGCTGGCAGATGCCACACGGGAGAAGATCCTGCGCAAAGCCGCCGAAATGGGCTATAAGCAGTTTGCCTATCTGCCGCTGTTTCAGGAAGGCGCTGCAAAAACAGCAGGGCTTTCCATTCTGCCGAGTGACAAACGGGAGATCGCCATGCTGACGACCCAGTTTCTGAGCAGCTCTCACTTTTCCTCCATGATGCTGGATCGTTTCCAGTCGGAAATCGATCATCTGCACAGCGGCATGACCATTCATCGCATTTCTCCCATAGAGTTGAAAGAGAAAAAACTTCCATCTTCTCTCGACATCCAGCGCACAGCCGGCATCATCTGTTTTGAAGTATTCGACTATGACTACGCACAGATGCTGTGCGATCTGGATGTTCCGCTGCTGTTTGTAGACACCCCTGTGATGGATATGCGTCCTCCTCTTAAAGCCGACCGCCTTTATATGGAAAACCGCATTGAGATCCAGAATGCAGTGGCCCACATGGTCCAGCGCGGCAAAAAACGCATCAGCTTTGCGGGGGATAAAAACCACTGTCAGTCCTTCTTTGAGCGTTATATGGCTTATAAGGATGCAATGGAGTACTTTGGTCTGACAGAAGGCCTGAGCACCTGTGCGATGCCATCTGGACAGCAGAACTATCCGGTATCCCTGTACGAAACCATACGTCGGTTCAAAACGATGCCGGATGCCTTTGTCTGCGCCAATGACTTTGTTGCCATGGATCTGGTCAAGGCATTGAATGAGCTGGGGTATTCGGTTCCCGATGATATCTGGGTCTGCGGCTTCGATGACAGTCAGGAGGCTTCCTACTTTGTCCCCCGTCTGACTTCGATCCATATCCATGAACAGATCATGGGCTACACCGCTGCCAATCTGCTTATGACCCGCATCGAAGAGCCATCGCTGAACTATCGCACCGTCTATACGGAAACCAACCTGATCCTGCGCGAATCCACAGGAGATTGAGCGAAAGGAGAACCCCCATGCGTGACCTGTGCAATACGGACAAGCCGTTGTTTGCTGTGCTGACGAAATTGACTTACAGTGCTTACCTGAACATCTTATGGCTCGTGTGCAGCCTGCCCATCGTTACCATAGGGGCTTCTACGACCGCATTGTTCTACGTCACGCTCAAAATGGCGGAAGATCGGGACGATGGTCTGACCCGGATGTTTTTTAAGGCGTTCCGGGAAAATTTTAAGCCTGCCACAAAACTCTGGCTTATCCTGCTGGCAGTCGGCAGTTTCCTGGCTGCGGATGGCTTTGTGCTGCGCCGAATGTGGAGCGAAAACATTTTCTGGACGCTGCTCACTGCAGTGCTTATTGGTGCGGCAGTTCTGTACGGCATCGTTCTGCTGTATGCCTTTCCTCTGCTGGCACGGTTTGAAAACACCACCTTCGGCATCCTGAAAACAGCGTTTCTCGTGGGTGTCCGGTATCTGTTTTGCACCCTGCTGATGGCGGCGATCTATGGCATCATGGGGTACGTCATAGTGTTTGTGTTCACGCCTGCATTCCTGCTGGGCATGGGTTTCTGCGCAATGCTCTGCTCCTTTCTGATGCTTCGGATCCTCTATCTGATCGGTGGAGACCCTGATGCAGTACACGAGGAATACGACCATGACAAAAACTGACCGGGATACGCTCCGCTCCCTCCATGGGCGCAAAAAGTGGGAGCACATCTGGGCATATTACAAGCTGCCCATTGCGATCGTGCTCATCGTCGTCTATATCCTCGGGTATGCAGCCTACCGCCATGTGACGAAAAAAGAGGATGTGCTTTACCTTGGTCTGGTAAATATCACTGCCGGGTCTGATCTGACGGAACAGCTTACCACCGGCTTTGCCGAGGCGCAGGGTCTGACCAAAAAGCAACAGGTCGATCTGCTGTCCGGCTTGCTGCTCAGCGAAAGCGAACGCGCAGAGGAGCAGTATGTATATGCTTCAGAGATGAAGCTGCTGGGTGCAGTCAGTGCCCAGCGGTTAGATGTTGTTCTGATGGACGAATATGCACGGGATCGACTGTTGGCAGATGATTATTTTCTCGATCTGCGGACACTGGATGCGTCTTTCCATGCACTGTCGGGTTTGAACGCCGGTGGGACCGTGCTGGATATTTCGGACACGCCGTTTGTCAGGCAGGCAGGTTTTTCTGGCAAGGTCTATCTTGGGGTAGTGCAGAATGCACCGCACCCGGAGCGTGCAGCCGCTTACATTCATTATCTGTTCCAGCGGTGATCGTTGGGTTTTAACTTATAGGATAAAAATAAGGAGAGCAACCATGGACATTTTAACGATTGGTGAAGTTTTGATCGACCTGACCCAGACCGGCAAGGATGCGCGCGGCATCCCTCAATTTGCCGCAAACCCCGGCGGTGCCCCGGCAAATCTGGCGGTTGCCGCCGCCCGGCTGGGCGCACAGACCGCCTTTATCGGCAAGGTGGGTGCAGATGCCTTTGGCCGCTACCTGAAAGAGGTTCTGGCAGAGAACAAGGTGGACGTTTCCGGCATGGCGGTGGATGCAAACCACCCCACCACCATGGCTGTTGTTTCGGTAGATGCCACCGGTGAGCGGGATTTCAGCTTCTACCGCAGCGCCAACGCTGACGTGATGCTGTGCAAAGAGGACATTTCGGACGAGGCTCTGAAAGCTGCAAAAATCGTCCACTTTGGCTCGGTCAGCCTCACCGCTGACCCCTCCCGCACCGCCACGCTGGACGCTGCTGCCCGTGCCAAAAGCTGGGTGCTGTCATTACTTATGACCCGAATTACCGTGCCAACCTCTGGAAGAACAAAGAGGAAGCCATTGCCCAGATGAAGGGCTCCCCTGCCGCTGGTGGATATTCTGAAGTTTCCGATGAGGAGCTGCCCTGCTCACCGGCACCACCGACTGCGAAAGCGGCACAGCCCAGCTTGCCCAGAACGGAATCCGGCTGATTTTGTCACCTTGGGTGCAATG
>ENA-OQCN01000668-OQCN01000668.1-human-gut-metagenome-genome-assembly--contig:-NODE-668-length-18082-cov-2.136229_pt1 | contig 18082 bp, 23 predicted proteins | sample MGYA00242497_ERZ504576 | MGnify/ENA primary metagenome ERZ504576 (study PRJEB26092, sample SAMD00036296) | human gut metagenome | host: Homo sapiens | study: EMG produced TPA metagenomics assembly of... | reverse complement strand
TTGGGCTTTTTGATAGGAAGCTGGTGTTTGTCTGTAGGAATGCAGGCAGCTAAGGTGGATACTTTGTCGGTACATAGCGAATGCAATGAATAAAGAGGTTCAGGTAATTACCATCTGTCCGGAATAAAGCATGGCAGGTGAAAAATGTCCCGTACTTTATCTGCTTCACGGATATGGGGGCAATGCGGGAACATGGCTCGGGATAAAACCGGAATTACCTCGGATAGCTGATAAGGAAGGAATCATTTTTGTTTGTCCGGACGGGAAGAACAGTTGGTATTGGGACAGCCCTTTGAACAAGGAGTACCGTTATGAAACATTCGTGTCAAAAGAATTGGTGAACTATATTGATAAGAATTTTACTACGAAAGCGGAGAGAGGGGGACGTGCTGTCACCGGGTTAAGTATGGGTGGTCATGGAAGTTTATGGTTATCCATCCGTCATAAAGATGTCTTTGGAGGAGGAGGTAGTATGAGTGGAGGTTTAGATATCCGTCCGTTTCCCAATAATTGGGAGATGAAGAAGCAATTAGGTGAAGAAGCGAGCAACAAGCAGAGATGGGACGAACATACGGTAATTAATCAGTTGGATAAGATAAAGAATGGTGATTTGGCTGTTATAATAGATTGCGGTTGTGATGATTTTTTTCTGGAAGTGAATAAGGCTGTACACGAAAAACTGTTGAAGAAGAAAATAAATCATGACTTTATCATCCGTCCGGGTGGGCATACAGGCAGGTATTGGAATAATGCCATAGACTATCAAATACTATTTTTCAGTAAGTTCTTTAATAAATCGAAATAATAAAATGGATAAGATTGTTTTTATCACAGGAGCTTCCAGCGGTATCGGTGCCGGATGCGCTCGCAAGTTTGCTTCACAGGGAGCAAGTTTGATTTTAAATGCCCGTAACGTAAATAAACTGAGTGCATTGAAAGAAGAATTAGAAAAGCAATATGGTGCGAAAATATATTTGCTTCCTTTTGACGTGCGCGACCGTAAAGCGGCAACGTCTGCTTTGGAATCATTGCCCAAGGAATGGCAATCCATTGATATATTGGTGAATAATGCTGGGTTGGTTATCGGTACGGATAAAGAACAGGAAGGCAGTCTGGATGAGTGGGATATTGTCATAGATACTAATATTAAGGCTTTGCTGGCAATGACACGCCTGATCGTACCGGGAATGGTGGAACGTAAACGAGGACATATTATTAATATTGGTTCTATTGCCGGAGATGCTGCTTATCCGGGAGGTAGTGTGTATTGTGCTACAAAGGCCGCTGTGAAAGCTTTATCGGATGGACTGCGTATAGATTTAGTTGATACTCCATTGAGAGTGACTAATATCAAACCGGGCTGGTGGAAACAAATTTTTCAGTTGTTCGTTTCCGGGGAGATAAGGAAAAGGCGGATAATGTATATAAAGGCATTCGTCCATTGACGGGAGATGATATTGCGGAAACGGTTTATTTTGCAGCTTCCGTACCGGAATATATGCAGATTGCAGAAATGTTGGTTATGCCTACTAATCAAGCTACAGGGACAATTGTTTCACGTAAATAAAAGAGGTGGACAGAGATAATAAATAAAAGGCGGCCCTTTAATAAAAGCCGCCTTTATTCTTACTTTCTCATTTTACCTTCTTACCTTAAAAAAACAATTATAATTCAATAATCAATGATTGACGTGCACCGACTGTCATATTTTGGTAAGGTCAATTTTTTGCCACTGATAAGTTCTTTAGCCGCTTTTTGAATCATTGTCATTATGCGGTAGTGGTCATTTGCCACCACTTGTTCGGCATCGGTGCTGTTTAGGACAATGAGTTCAGTTTTCCCAGAATTAGTACGTGCGTACATATATATTCCGTGTTGGGGAATATGGTACTTAACTGTTTTCTTTTCCATCTTCGTTTAATTTAGTTTGGTTTTACGGCGGCAAATTTATATGTTTTTCAGCATATCTTATATAACTAATCGTTCAAAAATCATAATAAATCATTCATTTCTTAATCTATATCAATAAAAAAATCCTCTTCCACATATTAGTTGAAGAGGATTTATTTATTGTTGTTCAATGAATTACATCAAGAACCCAAGTAAAATACCGGCAGCTACGGCAGAACCGATTACACCGGCTACGTTGGGACCCATGGCATGCATCAGCAAGTAGTTGGTAGGATCATATTCCAGACCGATAACCTGAGAGATACGTGCCGAGTCAGGAACAGCAGATACACCGGCATTACCGATAAGCGGATTGATTTTGTTATCCTTACCTAATACCAAGTTGAATATCTTTACGAAGATAACTCCCGAAGCGGTAGCAATGATGAATGACAATGCACCCAGCGCGAAAATCAAAATCGAATCAATGGTAAGGAATTCTGAAGCTTGCGTGGAAGCACCTACTGTCAATCCTAATAAGATGGTAATGGTATCAATCAGCGGACCGCGGGCAGTTTCTGCCAAGCGACGGGTTACACCGCTTTCTTTCAATAAGTTACCAAAGAAAAGCATACCCAATAGAGGCAGACCCGACGGAACCAGAAAACAAGTAAGCAACAAACCAATGATAGGGAACATTACTTTTTCTGTATGAGAAACGACGCGTGGTGGTTTCATACGGATCAAACGTTCGTGCTTGGTAGTGAGCAGACGCATGATAGGCGGCTGGATAACCGGTACCAATGCCATGTATGAATAGGCTGATACCGCAATAGCTCCCATCAGGTTAGGCGCCAGTTTGGATGAAAGGAAGATTGCTGTCGGACCGTCCGCACCACCGATGATGCCGATAGCACCAGCCTGCATCGGATCAAAGCCCATTGCCAATGCAATCATGTATGCACCGAAAATACCAAACTGTGCGGCAGCACCAATCAACATCAGTTTAGGATTTGAAATCAATGCCGAGAAATCCGTCATTGCACCGATACCTAAAAAGATAAGTGGTGGATACCATCCGGAGGTAACTCCTTGATATAAAATATTAAGAACAGAACCTTCCTCATAGATGCCGACTTTCAGTCCGGCTTCCATGTTGAAAGGAATATTACCGATCAAGATACCGAAACCGATAGGAATGAGCAACATCGGCTCAAATTCCTTGGCCACGGCAAGGTATATGAAGAATAAACCTATCAGGATCATTACGATATGACCAACAGTAGCATTGGCAAAACCCGTATATGTCCAAAAGTCAGCTAGGTTATTCCCTAAAAAGTTGATAAATTCTCCCATATTATTCAATAATTACAAGGTCAGTACCTTCGAGAACGGATTCTCCTTTACTTACATTGATTGCGGTGATCTTGCCGTCTTTGTCTGCATTGATGTTATTTTCCATCTTCATAGCTTCAAGGATAATGATGGTTTGCCCCTTTTTTACGGTATCACCCACATTTACCTTGATATCAAGGATTACCCCCGGCAACGGAGATTTAACGCCCGATTTACCTGTAGAAGTTGCAGCAGGCTTTACTACTGTAGCTGGTGCCGGAGCAGGGCTGGTTGATACAGGACGAACTACCGGTTTCACTACAGCTTTCGGAGCTTTTTCCATTTCCACTTTGTAAGGAGTACCGTTCACTTCAACATGAGCGATATTGTCTTCTATATCTCCAATGGCAACTTTGTATACGTTACCGTTGATCTTATATTTATATTCTTTCATCATTTTATCTTTTTATTGGTGACTTACTTTTTGTGGGGAGTTTCACGCAAGGTATAAATCTTGGAACTCCACGGTGAATAACTACGTTTTACACGGGTAATGGTAAGAACGGTTTCTTCCACGTCATGTACATCGCTTTGCATTTCATGCATGGCCATGGCGATAGCGGCGAATACTTCGCCCGGAGCTTCACCCAATTTCTTTTCTTTGGCTTCTTGCTTGTCGGTAATACCTTTTACCTTCATGGCATTGCGCTTGCTCAGGTTTACAGAAATCTTACCTACACATTTGAAGAGAATGAAAAGTAAAAGAAGACCGCAGAATACAACGCTCATAGCAGAGATGGCCATACCGATACCACTACCGTCGTGTTCTTCGAATTTTTCCATCTTTGCATGACTGTTGATAGTCTTGTTATTGGTGCTCGGAGTCACATATTTGTCTGCGCTGGAACCTTTCACCTCCCATTCATTTGCTGCGTCGCTGACACGTGCGTATGATTGGTTTGCTTGCAATGTGCCTGCCGGAACAATAATCTGATCCAATAATTTTTTGCCTGAATCATACAATCCAATCCAATTGTCGGTTGCGGCATTCAGTGTGAAATTAGTGTGGAAAGTACCGCGGTTGGGTTCGCCGTCTGCCCAGAATAAAGCGTGCTGGCGAGGTTTGACCAAAGTCAATACATCACCTTTAGGGATAAAATAAGTAGCAGTATCTCCAGGCTGGCTGCTCACCTTCAGTAAACAACCGGCAAGGTCTGCGCTACCAAATGATCTGTTGAATATTTCAATCCATGCGCTGTGTACTCCGTAGTCATCCTGGAAATTGCTTTCATTTTCAATCAGCACTTCATTCAGTACCAGCTTGGTGTTCGATTTCTGTTCTCCACAAGAACATAACCCCACCATCAGCAGCAAAGAAAGGAATATTCCTATATTTAATTTCTTCATCGTTCAATTCTCAGTTTTTAATTTTAATAAAGAGGAATTATTACCATGCTTCTTAGCCGGATTGGTTAATTTCTTAGTCTGCAACTGTTGCAATGCACGGATGATGCGGAAACGGGTATTACGCGGTTCAATCACATCATCAATGTAACCATATTGGCAGCATTGTAAGGATTGGCGAACAGCTTGGTGTATTCAGCTTCTTTTTCGGCTAGGAATGCGGCAGGATTTTCCTGTTCTTTGGCTTCGCGTGCGTATAATACTTCTACTGCACCTGCACCACCCATAACGGCGATTTCGGCAGTAGGCCATGCATAATTCATATCACCGCGAAGTTGTTTACAGCTCATTACAATGTGAGATCCGCCGTATGATTTACGCAGGGTAATTGTCACTTTGGGTACAGTCGCTTCGCCGTAAGCATACAGCAACTTGGCACCGTGGAGGATTACACCGTTGTATTCTTGTCCTGTACCCGGAAGGAATCCCGGAACATCTACCAATGAAACAAGAGGTATATTGAAAGCGTCGCAGAAACGTACAAAACGAGCACCTTTGCGTGACGCATTGCTGTCAAGCACACCCGCCAGGTATTTGGCTGGTTGGCAACAATACCTACAGACTGGCCGTTGAAACGTGCGAAACCAATGATGATATTTTTAGCGTAGTGAGGTTGGACTTCCAAAAACTCACCATTATCTACGATGGCGCTGATCACCTCATACATATCGTATGGTTTGTTGGGGCTGTCGGGGATAATTTCGTTCAAAGAGTCTTCCAGACGGTCGATAGGATCGGTACAGTCTACATAGGGAGCTTCTTCCAGATTATTTTGAGGAATATAGCTTAACAATTTGCGGATCATGGCTAACCCTTCTTCTTCCGTCTTGGCTGTAAAATGAGTAACACCGGATTTGGTTGAATGAACGCTTGCACCACCTAAGTTTTCCTGGCTTACATCTTCACCTGTAACAGTCTTTACCACTTTCGGTCCGGTAAGGAACATATATGATGTGCCTTCCATCATCAAGGTGAAGTCTGTCAGAGCAGGAGAGTAAACAGCTCCGCCTGCACAAGGACCGAAAATACCTGAGATCTGCGGAATAACACCTGAAGCAAGAATATTGCGTTGGAAAATTTCAGCATAACCGGCCAATGCATTGATACCTTCTTGAATACGTGCGCCACCCGAGTCGTTGATACCGATACAGGGAGCACCCATTTTCATAGCTTGATCCATTACTTTGCATATTTTCAGAGACATTGTTTCTGAAAGAGAACCGGCAGAAACAGTGAAATCCTGTGCAAAGATGTAAACTAAACGTCCTTCTATGGTACCACAACCTGTTACTACACCGTCGCCCGGATAATGTTTTTTCTCCATGCCGAAATTGGTGCATCTGTGTTCCACAAACATATCCATTTCTTCGAAACTGCCCTCATCCAGCAGCATGGCTATGCGTTCGCGGGCTGTATATTTTCCTTTATCATGCTGTTTTGCAATTGCTTTATCACCTCCACCATGCGTGCTGTAGCCCGGCGTCGATAAGCTCTTTTATTTTTTCAAGTTGATTGCTCATTTTACTTATGATTTTACAATTTACGATTAAAAAATAATTCTATTTACGCTTGAACCAGACTAAATATACTGACTTCAATCGTGAATAGTCAGATCTCGTGTTTTATGGTTTTTCGCAAAGCTCGGTCAGGACGCCCAAAGTTGATTTGGGATGTAAAAAAGCAATTTGCAAACCTTCGGCACCTTTACGCGGAGCTTTGTCAATGAGACGGATGCCGGTGGTTTCAGCTTCGGCTAACGCATTTGCCACACTATCTTCCACTGCAAAAGCCAAATGATGCATACCACCGTTGCCATTATTTTTTTCAATGAACTTTGCGATAGTGCTTTCGGGGCTTGTAGGTTCCAGCAGTTCTATTTTAACATCACCTACTTTCAGAAAAGCGGTTTTAACTTTCTGATCCTCTACTGTTTCGATATTGTAGCATTTCAGACCTAATACGTTTTCATAATACGGCAGGGCCTCTTCAATGCTCTTTACGGCAATGCCCAGGTGTTCAATGTGTGAGATTTTCATGATCTTATAATTTTAATAGTTTGGTTTTATACTCAAGTTTTCAGATAAAACTGCACAAAGAAAGTAATTTCGAGTTAAATAAAGAAATATTTCTTCAATTTTATTTCTTATTTGCAAGATGCTTCACAACACTTTAGACAAAAAGACAAAAATGAGTTAAATATAGAATTTGCACAAGAGTTTGTTCAGCCACTTCCAACTGAAGCGGAACCAGCGGCGTGTACTGCTCTGCTTGCCGCCAAAGCGGAGTATAAAGTCCCTGTAACCGTGCTTTTTGAACGGTAATCCTGCATCCATGAATTCCAAATGTGCATATCCTTTTTCGTAAGCATAGGTAATAGGTGCCCATACGGACAGAATACCGGGGTAAAGAAAAGCATAGGTTTTCCGCATACCTCCTGAGAACCACAGTAGGCACTTTCTTTTGAGAAAAGACAGATAGAACCACCGATGATTTTGCCTTTATATTTCACAAGAAACACTTTGGCTAATTCTTTTTCCGGGTTCTGCCATGCTAATAACCGGAAAAAGCCGATGTCCGGGAAATGTTTTCTTATCTGTGAGGAATAGGCTTTTTTCAACATTCGTGAGAAATCTTGTATATCTTTCTCATTGTCGGCTATTTCCATGATGGCACCATTTCTCAGAGCTTTGTTTATTTGTCTTCTGCGAGACATGCTCAGCCGTTCGTAAGGAGCTTTACTGTGCAGTGAATTACGTACTCTTAGCCAATTAATGGCGAAATAGTTGTTCTTTCTGAAAGCTTTGTATCCGAATAGCGGATTTTCCAAGTTGCGGAACTCGATGAGGAACGATTTGCATAATACTTCGTTGGTGAGATGTTCCAATATTTCCCGAACAGGTCTTCCTTATTCTGTTCTTCATCAAAATACTCGCCTGTGCCATAAATTTCGCATCGTTTGATGATTGCAGGGGGGAACAGGCGCACACTTTTCCGGATGACTGCCAGCAGTTTGCCTACAGGACGGTTTCCTATATAGGCTACGATAAGCAAAGGTTCGTATCCCCGGGTCATTTCAAAGACATGAAACAGCTCGGTAGAATGGAAAATGTTTGTTCCCGGCAGAGGGGGAATGGCATTTCCTTTGCGATATGTACTTAATCTGACAGGCATCTCTAATTGCAAATTTATTGTTTTTTGTTTATCAATCCACATTCTAGTTGTATATTTGTGCAGAAAAATAAATTAACAGGGTATATTATGGAACAATTTAGTGACTTAATAAAGAACAGACGCAGCATGCGTAAGTTCACGGATCAAGAGTTGACACAGGAAGAGGTAGTTGCTTTGTTGAAGGCTGCTTTGATGGCTCCGTCTTCTAAACGTAGCAATTGCTGGCAGTTTCTTGTGGTAGATGATAAGGATATGCTGGAAAAACTTTCCCATTGTAAGGAGATGGGGGCAGCTTTTCTAGCGGATGCTGCTATGGCTGTAGTTGTGATGGCTGATCCGTTGGCTAGTGATGTCTGGATTGAAGATGCGTCAATTGCTTCCATAATGATCCAGTTGCAGGCAGAAGATTTGGGTTGGGAAGTTGTTGGATACAGGTGCGTGAACGTTTTACCGCTACCGGGATGCCCTCGGGTGAATACGTGCATACGTTGCTTGATATTCCGTTGCAGTTGCAGGTGGTTTCCATTATAGCGGTAGGGCATAAGGGTATGGAACGCAAGCCTTTTAATGAGGAGCATTTACAATGGGAGAAAATTCACATTAATAAATATGGAGGCAAGTAAACGTGGCTGCTGTCAATCATAAGGATACGTATAAAGCTTCTGCGGTGTTTCTCATTGTGATGGGTATGCTTTATCTGATCGATAAGTTTATAGGATTTGCCTCACACGGGTTGCCATGGGTTATGCAGAAAGACAATCTGTTACTGTATGCAGCTGTTATTTTCCTTTGGTTCAAGGCCGATAAGTCAGTAGGAATTGTATTGGCGGGTATATGGCTGATATTGAATATCGGTTTGGTGATAGCTTTGTTGGGACAGATGTCTGCTTATTTGTTGCCGGCGGCTTTGTTGCTGGTGGGAGTTATTTTATATTTAGTTTCGACCCGATGATGAAAATAGTTCTGATAGGAGCTGGCAATGTGGCAACCCATCTGGGAATTGCTTTACAAAAGGCGGGGTGTCTTATCTTGCAGGTATACAGCCGTACAGAGGAATCTGCTTCTGCATTGGCTGCCAGACTTTCAGTAGACTACACTATTGTGCCGGACGAGATACGTCGGGATGCCGATTTGTATATTGTAGCGCTGAAAGATGCAGTTTTGCGACAATTGGCTCCTGTATTGGTGAAAGGAAGGGAGCAGGCCTTGTTTGTACATACGGCGGGTAGTATGTCTATGGATTTATGGAAGGGATTGGTAAAACGCTATGGGGTACTTTATCCTATGCAGACTTTTAGCAAGCAGCGTGAAGTGGATTTCAATACTGTACCTTTTTTATAGAAGCATCTGCTCCGGCAGAAGTGGAATTGCTGCGTATGGTGGCAGTTCGTCTCAGTCCTAAAGTGTATGAAGTGACTTCCGGGCAACGTAGGTATTTGCATCTGGCGGCAGTCTTTGCTTGTAATTTTGCAAACCATATGTATGCATTAAGTTCACATATACTGGAAAAGCAGGGGATTCCTTTTGAAGTGATGCTTCCGCTGATAGACGAAACTGCCGGCAAAGTACATGAACTTTCTCCCACACAGGCGCAGACAGGTCCGGCTGTACGCTACGATGAAAACGTAATAAGCAAACATTTGGAGATGTTGGCGGATGAGGAGTCTTTGCAGGAATTGTACGAAAAGATAAGTAAAAGTATTCATAATCTCCCTTTGTCTGTCATTCAGGCAAATAAAGAGGGAAAGAACTCATAAGTGGTATGATAAACTATGATTTAAAGAAAATAAAGGCATTGGTATTTGATGTAGATGGGGTATTGAGTGCGGAAACTATTTATTTGCACCCCAATGGTGAACCCATGCGTACGGTTAATATCAAGGATGGGTATGCATTGCAGTTGGCTGTGAAATGCGGGCTGCATGTTGCCATCATTACCGGTGGAAATACCGAGGCGGTGCGTAAGCGTTATGAGGGGCTGGGTATCAAAGATGTCTATCTGGCTGCTGCGGTGAAGACCCGGGAGTATGCCCATTTGAAGGAAAAATATGGATTGCAGGATGAGGAGATACTCTATATGGGCGATGATATTCCCGATTATGAAGTGATGCGTTTGTGTGGGCTGCCTTGTTGTCCTGCTGATGCGGCACCTGAGATAAAGGAAACAGCTGTTTATATTTCTCATCGTAACGGGGGATATGGATGTGGCCGTGACGTGGTGGAACAGGTCTTGAAGGCTCAAGGAAAATGGATGGCTCATGAAAAGGCCTTCGGGTGGTAATGAAATAAAGAAAAGTTATGTTGGAAAATTTAGAAAAATATAAAATAATCCTTGCTTCCAATTCTCCGCGCCGCAAAGAATTGTTATCCGGCTTAGGTATAAAATATGAAGTAAAAACACTACCCGGCATAGAGGAAACCTATCCGGATACATTGAAAGCAGAGGAAATCCCTTTGTATATAGCTTGCGAGAAGGCGGCTGCTTACCGGAATACCATGCATCCGGACGAATTGATTATTACTGCCGATACCATTGTATGGTTGGATGGTGTAGTCATGGGCAAGCCTCATAACGAGGATGATGCACGGCAAATGTTGTGGAAGCTTTCCGGCAAGACCCATCAGGTGATAACCGGAGTTTGTCTGACTACCGTCGGGGCTCAGCGAAGTTTTTCAGCTGTGACAGAAGTAACGTTTGCAGAATTGTCCGATGAGGAGATCGATTATTATATCCGGGTTTACAAGCCGATGGATAAGGCTGGTTCTTATGGTATACAAGAGTGGATAGGTTTCATTGGTGTCCGTGGTATTTCAGGTAGTTACTTCAATGTGATGGGGCTTCCTGTACAGCGCCTGTACACGGAACTGAAAAAACTATAAGTCAGTATGTGAACAGTAGGGGCCGTGTTTTTGTTATTTATATGAACTATAAATGGAAAAACAATTATGGCTTATAAAATAGCTTTTTACGACACGAAACCCTACGACGAACGCTCGTTTACGGAGGCTAATGAGAAGTTTGGCTTTGATATCAGGTATTACAAAGGCCATTTGAATATGAATAACGTGGTGTTGACCAAAGGAGTGGATGTGGTTTGTATCTTCGTAAACGATACGGCTGATGCCGAAGTTATCCGGGCAATGGCGGATAATGGTGTTAAACTGCTGGCTTTAAGATGCGCAGGTTATAATAATGTGGATTTAGCGGCAACGGCAGGTAAGATGAAAGTGGTACGGGTACCGGCTTATTCACCTTATGCCGTTGCCGAATTTACGGTGGCGTTGATGTTATCACTCAACCGCAAGATTCCCCGTGCTACAATGCGGACACGTGACGGGAATTTCTCCCTGCACGGGCTTATGGGATTTGATATGCATGGCAAGACTGCCGGAATTATCGGTACGGGTAAGATTGCCAAGATTTTAATTCAGATATTACGTGGATTCGGTATGAATGTTCTTGCATATGATCTTTATCCCGATTACAATTTTGCCCGTGAACATCAGGTGGTTTATTGTACTTTGGATGAACTTTATCATAGTTCGGATATCATCTCCCTGCATTGTCCTTTGACAGAACAGACAAAGTATCTGATTAATGATTATTCCATCAGTAAAATGAAAGACGGAGTGATGATTATCAATACGGGGCGTGGGCAGTTGATTCACACCAATGCCTTGATAGAGGGACTGAAGACTAAAAAGGTAGGATATGCCGGTCTGGATGTATACGAGGAAGAAGAGCCTTATTTTTATGAAGATAAGTCCGACAAGATTATTGATGATGACACTTTAGCCCGTCTTTTGTCTTTCAACAATGTGATTGTGACTTCTCATCAGGCATTCTTTACCAAAGAAGCAATGACGAATATTGCTCATACTACTCTGCAAAATGTGAAAGACTTTGCTGAAAGTAGATCTTTGGTGAACGAAGTAGCGGTGGGGAGAGTCTAATCTCCCCTGTAGTAATATAATAAGGAGTTGCGGGCTATAAAGTCCGCATTCTTTTGAACCAGTTCCCTTTCACCAAATTCGGGGAATTGTGCATCGGGGATATAGTGGTTGTTTATTACATATTCCATCAGGTCCGGTGGGCATTTGGTCGGGATAGTAAGCAGGCTGAATGCCTCTTGGGCAGCCGTTGCGGCATCATACATCGGGTTAAGAGGGTCACTGATGTATTTGCATATATCTTTCGCCAGTAGAATACCTTTTTCGGAATTCACCATCATGATGAAATCCTTATGTTCCTTCATTTGGGGCAAAGTGTGATTGGAATCGTCCGGCCATTGTAATACTTGGGTAAGGAAACGGTGTAGTTCCTTATATCCTTCCAGATATACGATACGGGCACCGTTTGTGCCTTGCGTGAACAATTGATAGGTATGGTGGTTCCTTTCCTTCATTTCATCCGATATTTCGGGAATGGCAGGGTATAGTCCTTCTATCTCTTCCCAACATTCGGTTTCTCCGTTGGTCAGCAGGTCAATCCATTCATGAAGAAACAGGGCAAGGGGGCCACATGGAATGATGAATTTGTCGGTTTCTGTAACCTGTGCAATATATTCTTGTACAGATGGTTCTGTGAGATAAGTATGTCCGAACAGCCAGCGTAGTTTATGGTTTGCGTTCTCTTTTCCTTTGAAGTCCATAAAGAAATCCTGTAACGTGTCATTGGCGGGAGCGTTTCATACTCTTCATCCAATATCCGGAAAAATGAATGCGAGGTTTCTTCGATATTCCTGTCCATCGGATTGATATACGGATGTTTATATGGAGCCTTCTCTAAAGTGTTCCAAATGATGAAGCGGATATCTTCTTCATTGATCTCATCTTTTATATAATCCGGCCGATGGTATAGAAAGGAAGTGACGTATCATATAGTTCCAGATGTTTTTTGATGAATGCTTGCCATAGACCTAAACCTGAAATGACATCTTCAAAATAGGCAGCGGTGTAAAGACATAATTTCTTTTTTATGGATTCGGGAATCTCTCTTATCGTACAAGTGGAGTATAATCGGTTAGCCAGATCGACAAAATATCTGTCTGTAGCCTGTTGTTGGATGTAAGGATGGATAGCCAACCAATCTTTTATGTATAATTTTATGGTTTGCATATTAGTTTATTTGAATTATTTTTATTGCAAAGATATTCCTTTCATTGTAAAAAGGAAGGAGAATATCGGGATATTTACTTTATCTTTGCAATATTCTAACTTTGAAATACCTATAAAAATGGAAATAGATTTAACAACTCCTGCTTTATTATTTTCTGCCATATCGCTGATTATGTTGGCATATACTAATCGTTTTCTTTCATACGCTCAATTAGTGCGTACGTTGAAGGACCAATATCGTGAGAATCATTCGGCTGTGACAGCAGCACAGATTGCTAATCTCCGCAAGCGTCTTTATCTGACACGTGCCATGCAGGTGACAGGTATCGGAAGTTTGTTGCTTTGTGTGGTCAGTATGTTTTTAATGTATATACAGTTCTACCTTATATCCGTATATATTTTTGGACTGGCGCTTGTGCTGCTCATTATTTCTTTGGGGATTTCTGTGCGCGAGATTTATATTTCGGTCAAGGCGCTGGAATTGCATCTAAGCGATATGGATTCCTGATTTATTTTTTTGAAAAGATATTTATCATAAAGGAACAGGTTGCCAGTGTGATACCTGTTCCTACTACTCCCTGCCATCCAAACCAGTGCCAAAATATTCCGGCAAGAAGTGTACCTATGGACCGCCAATAAAATAGGTCGTCATAAAAATGGTGTTGATACGGTTGGCCGCCTTCGGGCTAAGAGAGAAAATCGTAGTCTGATTACTCAATTGGATGCATTGCATGCCTATATCTATGATAAAAATTCCGATGATGATTCCCACATAGGAGTTCTGACCGGAATAAAGCGAGAACCACGCTGAAAATATCAAACCACAACCGATGTAATTCAGTCGTTTGACTCCCAAAACCTGTACATAGTTTCCTATATACGAGGCGGTGAGAGCTCCTGCTATGCCGCATAATCCCAATAACCCTACAATGTTGTTTCCCGCAAAAAAAGGGGCTTGTTCCATCTTAAATGCCAATGAAGTCCATAGAGCAAGAAATGAGCCGAAAGCAATTCCGGCACGTAAGGAAGAAATACGCAACTGGGGGTATTCCATAACCAATGAAAACAAGGATTTCATCAGATCACTGTATCTGCCTTTGAAATTACACGGCATGTCGGGTAGTACACGCATGATGATGATGACACATATCACCATCATCCCGGCTGCCACAAAGAAAATGAACCGCCATCCTAAATATTCACCGATAATTCCGCTTACTACGCGCGAGGCCAGGATACCTGTCAGCAATCCCGATACAATCATACCTACATTTTTTCCCTTGGTTTCGGGAGTGGAAAATTGGGCAGCTATGGGGATAAAGATTTGTGGCATCACCGAACAAATGCCGGTCAGTAGAGAGGCAAATAAAATGAGATGGATATAGGGAGTCAGTGCGATGGTTAGTAATGAAACGACCAGGACTGTGAAATTGATTAGAATAATGGTTTTCCTTTTAAATAAATCTCCCAAAGGAATAATGAACAGCAATCCGATGGCATAACCTATTTGGGTAATCATTGCTATCAGGTTGGCGGTGAACTCGGATGTTTGGAGATCACGGCTGATGCGGTTTAATAAAGGTTGGTTATAATATAAATTGGCAACGGAGATTCCCGCAATAATTGCTAGCGTCCAAAGTAAGGAGGCAGGTAGTCCTTGGTTTTCTTTTAATTCTTGTTTCATGCTGCAAAAGTAGTAATTTCATGAAAATCATGTTATCTTTGTAAAGAAGAAAAATGGAAATGAAAATGAAAATGGAAATGAAGAATTGGATAAAAACAGTCTGTTTTCTGTTTTGGACCTGTGTAATGTGTACGGCGTGTATTGATGATGATGTGGAGGAAGGTACTGTTGATTTACAAACAGGAGAGAGCATTCCTGTTTTCTCTGTGGTAATGGATGATGGACAAATAATAACTTCCGAAACTCTGAAAGGAGAGGTTTCTTTGATTGTGTTTTTTCATACGGGGTGTCCGGACTGTCGGAAAGAACTTCCTGTGCTGCAAAAAATATATACGGATTACGGTCGAAGAATCCGGATGGTTTGTATTAGCAGGGAAGAGAGCTCGGCAGAGATTGTCCGTTATTGGGACGAAAATCATTTGACCTTGCCCTATTCGGCCCAAGAAAACCGCACGGTATACTATCAGTTTGCTAAATCGGGAATACCTCGTGTTTATGTCATAGATAAAGAGTTGGTTATCCGTAGTGTTTTCACGGATAACCCGTTGGCAAGTTATGAAGATTTGGCTGAGGCTTATAGAAACCTGTTTGTAGTTTTTAGAGAGGGTAAAATCCCTAAAAATAGGTATTGTCAGATAATGATAAGCTCATTACCTTTGCCATCATAAAAACAGAATCACAACTGACTATACATGCAAATATTAAAGGATAACATACGTAGCCGTATTTTGGATGTAGCCAAACAACAATTTGAGTTGAAAGGTTATTCCAAGACTTCCATGCGTGAGATAGCTGTGGATGTAGGTGTTGGGGTGGGAAATATTTACAACTACTTTAAAAGTAAGGATGAGCTGTTTCATGAAGTTGTTCGTCCGGTTTTGTATGCGTTGGAAATGCTGTTGCAGGAACATCATGGAATACAGGGCGAGGATATTATGATGATGAGGTCGGAAGAATACTTAGAAACCTGTATAAACGAATATATTTCCTTGTATGACACCCACCACAGATTGATGAAAATACTGTTATTTCGTGCGCAAGGTTCTTCATTGGAATGTTTTCGGGAGAATTATACAGACCGTTCAACCGAATTAGTCAAAGTCTGGTTTACGGTGATGCAGAGAAAGTACCCGATGATAAATATAGCTATTCCCGATTTTATAATCCATTTGCATACTGTATGGATGTTTACTATGTTTGAGGAGCTTTTGAGGCATTCAATAGCGAAACAGGAAATGAAAGCTATTTTACACAATTATATTCTATTTGAGATCCAAGGTTGGAGGGCCATTATTCGAATATGACAGGTAAAATTTGTATATACAGACTGGTTGCTACAGTAAGGCAGCAGGAAAGGAGGAAGTCTTTACGGAGGTTTCCTCCTTTTTTTATGAACAAATTTGAATACCGTTCACTAATAATCCGTTTGATATAGTACAATTATATGAAAAAGAAGAAAGAAGGATTGTCCCGTTTGTTAGAGATTGCGGGACAGAAGAAAGGGTTGCTTCTGCTGGCAGGTTTGTTGTCGGTAGGTAGTGCCATGTGTATGCTTGTGCCCTATTGGGCTGTCTATGAGGTGCTGAAAGAGTTGTTGTTGCATGGCAGCAATCCTGTTTTGGCAAATGGAACTGAATGATACGTTGGGGATGGATCGCACTGGGTGGACTTGTCGGCGGATTGGTTTTGCTGTACGCTGCCCTTATGTCCTCTCATGTAGCCGCATTCCGAATCTTGTATGGGTTGCGTGTCCGTTTATCCGAACATATCGGTAAACTTCCGTTGGGCTATCTGAACAACACTTCCATCGGGTCCATCAAGAAAACGATGGATCAGAACATCGAGAAGATAGAGGGATTCATTGCACATACTATCCCCGATTTGGTAAATGTGATAGCTACGGTGGCAGTGATGTTTGTCATTTTCTTCTCATTAAATGTATGGTTGACAGTGGCGTGTTTGACAGTTGTCGTATTAAGCCTTTTCCTGCAATTTCCATTTTATGGGAAGAAGCGAAGGAGTTTATGCGTGTCTATTACGATGCACAGGAAGGATGAGTACTTCTGCTGTACAATATGTTCGTGGAATGCCTATAGTAAGATTTTGGGCAAAGTGTATACTCGTTCCGCCAGTTCAATGCAGAGATACAGGCATACAAGACATTTGCTTTGAAATGCTGTGATACCTACCAGAACGGGATGATTGCCTTTACTGTTCTGCTTGGTTCAATGGTGACATTCATTCTTCCAATGGGTATCCTGTTGCTGAATGCCAACCCGCAATCTTTGTCACTGGCTGCGGTATGGTTGTTTTTTATTATTATGGGACCAGGTGTGGCTTCACCTATTTACAAACTGACTTTCTTGGGTGGGAACACACGGGAAATCAATGAGGGGGTAGCACGTATTGACCGCATACTGGAGAGGCAACCTATTCCCGAGCCGGAACATCCACAAGTGCCGGAGAGGTATGATATAGAATTTCGTCATGTGTCATTTTTTATGAGAACACAGAACAGGGAACACGGACGAAAGTTTTGCATGATATCAATTTCAAGGCACAGCAAGGGGAAATAACTGCGCTCGTAGGACCATCTGGTAGCGGTAAATCGACGGTAGCCAACTTGATACCGCGTTTTTGGGATGTAGAGCAGGGCGAAATCCTTATCGGTGGTGTGAATATCAAGCAAATAGCAACAGCAGAGTTGATGGATACCGTATCGTTTGTCTTTCAAGACACTTTCTTGTTTTATGATACGCTGTATGAAAACATTGCCATCGGTTCTCCTTCTGCCGGTAAAGAAGTGGTGATAGCTGCTGCTGAAGCCGCCCAATGCCATGATTTCATAGAACGGTTGCCAGATGGTTATGATACTAAAATTGGGGATAAAGGTATATTTCTTTCGGGCGGTGAGGCGCAACGGATATGCGTGGCACGCGCCATCTTGAAGAATGCGCCGATACTAGTACTGGACGAAGCCACTGCTTTTGCTGATCCGGAAAACGAGTATAAGATGCAAATGGCCTTGCAGTCTTTGATAAAAGACAAGACGGTTATTGTAATAGCTCACCGTTTGTCTTCTATTGTATCAGCTCATCAGATTGTTGTCATGAAAGAAGGCCGGATTGTGCAATGTGGAAAACATAATATTTTATCTGTGAAAGAGGGGGTATATAAAGTATGTGGGATGCTTATAGAAACGCTTACCATTGGTCGTTAAACAAGAATTAAACATATATTGATATGAGGAACAAGCATTTATTAAACAGTATTTTGCAGAATACAAGCTGTCCGAAAGGTTTTTGGGGTCGGATGATTTTATGGGGAATGAATCGTTTTCATGCTTCTTTGGCCCGTCGTGGTATGAAACAGGTAAACTGGCAACCGCAATGGACTGTCCTAGATATTGGATGCGGAGGT
>ENA-OQCN01000667-OQCN01000667.1-human-gut-metagenome-genome-assembly--contig:-NODE-667-length-18118-cov-3.975654_pt1 | contig 18118 bp, 26 predicted proteins | sample MGYA00242497_ERZ504576 | MGnify/ENA primary metagenome ERZ504576 (study PRJEB26092, sample SAMD00036296) | human gut metagenome | host: Homo sapiens | study: EMG produced TPA metagenomics assembly of... | reverse complement strand
AAATTATTCCCCGAAGGTTAGAGGGTAGATACAAAAGTTTTCAACATTTTTTCGACCATCGGGCAATATCTCGGCCGTTTTTGTGCGTTTCCAGCACCATACCCTCCGGTCCGAGTATCCATTTTCGTGTCTTTTTCGCTGTCCGATGCACCTGCAGCTGCCGCCCGGAGTTACTTCTGTGCGCTGCCCTCGTACCGCATCCAGACCAGAGCACACTTTTTCACCACAGCCGGATATTGCTCCGGCGTGAACTCCAGCTCGGTGCCGCTGGTCAGCTTCCAGCATGCGGGTGTAAAGCGCTATGGCGCGGGTGTTGGTGTTCAGCACGCTCAGCACCGGGTGCTCGTGCTCGCTGAGCTTCCTGCGGGCAAAGTCCAGCATCTTCATGCCAATGCCCCTGCCGCGGGCTTTTTCAGTGACGAACAGATGTTCGATGTGCCCCACCTTGTGGTTGATGCTCACGATGCCGTCCGGCACATCCTTGGTGGTGTGCAGGTAGCACACCCAGCCTGCGGCCTTTTCCTGCCGCAGCTGCAAAAGATATTCTTCCTCGTTGAGGCTGGCACAGTATTCCGGGGTCCAGTTCTCGGCACAGGTGGTGCGGCGGCCCTCCACAAAGATGCGGGCAGCAGCAGCAAACTGCTCGTCGGTCTTGACAAGGCGCATGTTCTCGCCGCGCTTCCACTTGGGCAGCTCGGTCACAGGGTGGGTCTCACACCACTTCTCGTACAGCTCCGGGCGGCGCAGACGGGTGCGCTCCCGGCTCTGTTCCCCGCGCCATGCATCGATCTTCTGGTGGTCGCCGCCCAGCAGCACCTGCGGCACGGCGCGGCCTTCCCACACCTCGGACGGGTGTATTGGGGATACTCCAGCAGGCCGTCCCAGTAGCTCTCTTCCTCGTAGCCCTTCTGCTCAGCCAGCACGCCGGGCTTCAGGCGCAGCACACTGTCCGCCACCACAAGGCTGGCCAGCTCGCCGCCGGTGAGGATGTAGTCACCGATGGAGATTTCTTCATCCGCAAAAGCATCGATCACACGCTCGTCGATGCCCTCATAGTGGCCGCAGACCAGCGTCAGGTTATCGTACTGGGCCAGCCGCTTTGCGTGTTCCTCGGTGTAGCGCTGGCGCCTGCCGTCAGGAACACGATATGCGGGGCCGGACGGCCCTGTGAAGCCACTTCCTGCTGCACAGCACGCAGACAGTCTGCGATGGGCTGAGCATACAGCACCATGCCGCAGCCGCCGCCGTAGGGTAATCGTCGGTCTGCTTCTGTTTGTTCAGGGTGTAGTCCCGGATCTGGTGGCAGTGGGTCTCAATAAAGCCCTTCTTTGCCGCGCGCCGATGATGCTGGCATCCAGCACCTGCTGGCACATTTCCGGGAACAGGGTCACGATGTCCACACGCATTCCCATGGCTCACTCTTCCTCCCGTTCGCTGTCAAAGTCATCGTCCAGCAGGCCCGGAATGGGGGTGACGAGGAGATAGCCCTCCGGCGGGTTGCGCTCTTTCAGAAAAGCATCCACGCCCGGGAACATGTATTCCTTGCCGTTCGGTGCTTTGACGGTGTAGATATCCTGTGCACCGGGGTGATCCACGCTGGTCACAACGCCGTACACCCTGCCGTTGTCGGCATCCCGCACTTCGCACCCGATCAGGTCGGCCACATACCAGCGGCCTGCGGGCAGGGTGGCATCATTGCGGTCAAAGTAGAACACCTGCCCACGCAGCGCACGGGCAGCATCCATATCGTCCACGCCTTCCAGCTGCAGCAGAGCCATCTGGCCCTGTGCGCGGATGGACACGATCTTATAGGCCCTGCCGCCCTGGGCCGATGCATACAGCCTGCCCACCTTTTTTCAGAAAGTTTGACGCCGTCGCACCAAAGCTCCAGCTTCATTTCGCCGCGCACGCCGTGGGTGGTCACGACCTTGCCCGCTTCCAGATATTGCTGCATAATCTTGCTCCTATAATCAAAAAGGCCCCTTGCCGCAAGGGCAAAGGGCCTGTAGGGTGCTCAGTCGATCTCAACAAGGACCTTTTCATCGACCCGCACAGCAGCCGCGCGCATCACCACACGAATGGCTTTTGCGATCCGGCCCTGCTTGCCGATGACACGGCCCATATCTCCCTCTGCCACGCTCAGGTGGTAGACGATGGTGCCGTCCTCGCGGGGCTCGTCCACCGTGACCTTGACGGCTTCCTTGTCCTCCACGAGACCGCGGGCAACTGCCAGCAACAGCTCCTGCATGAGTCAGCCCTCCTACTTACAGAATGTTGGACTTCTTCAGCAGAACGCGGACGGTATCGGTGGGCTGTGCGCCGTTGGCGATCCAACCTTGGCCTTCTCAGCGTCGATCTTCACCTCAGAGGCTCCTGGTTGGGATCGTAGGTGCCGATCTCCTCGATGAAACGGCCGTCGCGGGGGAAGCGGCTGTCAGCAACAACAACACGATAGAAGGGAGCCTTCTTAGCGCCAACGCGGCGCAGACGAATCTTAACTGCCATGGTAAATATCCTCCAAAAATGTTTGTGCCCCGTTTGGGGTTTGATTAAATCTATCTGTACAACCCCTGCGGGGTGTATACCTGTGTTTGAAAGAAAACCTCTCCGTCACTTTCGGTGACACCTCCCCTGGCAGGGAGGCAAGCTTCAAGGTTTATTTGAGGCCGCGGAAGGCATTGGGGTTGCCCATCATGCCGCCCAGGCGGCGGGCAAAGCCTTGGGGCTCTTCTTGAACTGCTTCATCATCTTCTGCATCATCTCAAACTGCTTGAGCAGCTTGTTGACATCCTCCACCCGGGTGCCGCTGCCCGCTGCAATACGGCGCTTGCGCTTGGGGTTGATGATGGAAGGCTTTTCACGCTCTTCCTTGGTCATGGAATAGATCATGGCCTCGATGCGGTCAAAGGCTTTCTCGTCGATCTGGCTGGCATCAATGCCGGACATACCGGGCATCATGCTCAGCATGGCACCTGCACCGCCCATCTTGCGGATCTGCGCAAACTGGGCCAGCATGTCGTTCATATCGAACTTGTTTTCCATCATCCGCCGGGCGGTCTCTTCTGCGGCCTTTTCATCGGCGGCATCCTGCGCCTTCTCAATGAGGCTCAGCACATCGCCCATGCCCAGGATGCGGCTGGCCATGCGGGAGGGATGGAACACTTCCAGATCGTCCAGCTTTTCGCCGGTGCCCTGGAACTTGATGGGTTTGCCGGTGACGCTCAGCACCGAAAGTGCCGCGCCGCCGCGGGTATCGCCATCGGTCTTGGTCAGGATGATGCCGTCGATGCCCACCGTCTCGTTGAAGGTCTTGGCAACATTCACAGCATCCTGGCCTGCCATGGCATCCACCACCAGCAGCGTCTCGTCCACGGGGACAGCATCCTTGATCTGCACAAGCTCCTGCATCAGGACCTCGTCGATCTGCAGACGGCCGGCGGTATCCAGAATCACGATGTCGTTGCCGTAATCCCTGGCGTGGGCCAGCGCCTTGCGGGCGATCTCCGGGGGCTTGGCACCCGGCAGTGTGAACACCGGTGCACCTGCCTGCCCGCCCACGACCTGCAGCTGATCGATGGCGGCGGGGCGGTAGATATCGCAGGCCACCAGCATGGGGCGGCGGCCCTGCTTGATGAAGTATTTGGCAAGCTTGGCTGCGTGGGTCGTTTTACCGTTGCCCTGCAGGCCGCAGAGCATGATGATGGTCTGACCCTTGTTCTTGACGATCAGGCGGGGGGCTTCCTCGCCGCCCATCAGGGCAACGAGCTCCTCGTTGACGATCTTGACCACCTGCTGGGCGGGGGTCAGGCTCTCCATGACCTCCTGACCCATGGCACGCTCGGAGACTTGGCACAGAAATCCTTGGCAACCTTGTAGTTGACATCGGCTTCCAGCAGGGCCATCCGCACCTCGCGCATGGCGGCTTTGATATCGGCCTCGGTCAGCTTGCCGTGGCCGCGCAGCTTTTGAACACACCGGCAAGGCGGTCGGTCAAAGATTCAAATGCCATGTTCGGTGCTCCTCTCAAAATAGTAATGGTGTCAGCTCTCGTTGACTTCGTCGATGGAGCGGATCAGCCCAGCATCTTGTTCAGCGTTGCTGCATACTCAGTGGTGGTGAGCCTGGCATAGGGGCCGGTGCACTCGAACCGTGCGTCAATGACCAGCTGTTCCAGTTCCTCCAGCTTCTCCTGCACCCGGCGGTAGCGGCCTGCAAAGCCAACCTTGGCTTCCAGCTCTTTCAGGGTGGTCTCGCCATGCTTGATGGCATCCCGTGCACCCTGACGGGTGATCCCGAAGTTTTCCCCGATCTCACTGAGGGAGAGGTCGTCGTTGTAATACTGGTTCAGCATCTCGCGCTGCTTGGGCGTGAGCACCTCGCCATAAAAATCGAGCAGATAGCCCATTTCAAAGTCTTTTGCCATGATGCGTTCTGCCCTGACCTCCGTTTGTTGTAAAGTCTATTTGCTTTACATACGGAGTATAGCAGACATTCTTTTCCTTGTCAAGGCTTTTTTCCATCACTCTGCTGATTTTTCGGCAGGTTTTTCTCCATTTTGTCCAATTGCGGCTTGACGCTGGGCACAGGATGCGCTACCTTATAGGTATGAAACCTCTCAGTCAAAGCCTGATGGCTTTGCCAGCTCCCCTCTAACAGGGAAGCCCTTGGCATAGCAGACAGTTCTGTGCTGACTGCTCAGGTTTGCGTAAGGGAGGAATTTCGTGGCAATCTATCCAAACATCTACCAGACCCTGGTCCCCTGTCCGATCGTGGAGCTGCGGGGCTATCTTGCCGCCTGCGGACTCAAAGGGCGGCTGTATGCTTACCTTGATTATAATGGGCCCACCGGCACGTCCCGCGATTCGGTGGCCGAGGGGATGCTGGCCCTTGCGGCGGAAAAGCACAAGCTGCTCCCGGGCCAGCCCATCATTGAAGCGGCCTCCGGCTCCTTTGCCATGGCGCTGGCCCTTGCCGGGCGGACGGCGGGCCACCCCGTGGTGCTGACCATGCCGGAGGATGCCCCGGCCTGCGGCAGGAATACCTGCTCCGGCTGGGGGCGCAGATCCTGCATTCCCCCGCCCAGCGGAGCCTTGCGGGGCCCGGCGCTGGCAGAGACCACCGCCGCCGAAAGCTGGTACTATATGAACTGGCTTGCCAACGACGATAACCCCGAGTACCACCGCCGGGTGACCGGCCCCGCCATCGTGCAGGCCATCTCCCGGGAGGGCCGCAGTCTCGTGGACACCATCACCGTCGGCGTGGGCAGCGCGGGCACCATCACCGGCGTAGGCGAGACCATCAAGGCTGGACCAACGATGTCCGCATCGTGGCCGTGGAGCCCTTTGAGAATCAGGCTCTGGGCGGCGGCTTCACCGGCGGGCACGGCATCCCGGATATCGGCTACGGCATCGTGCCGGGCAATTACAACGCCTATGTTGTGGATAATGTAGCCGCCGTTACCAGCACCGATGCCAACCGCGCTGCACAGCGGTCCTTGCCACCGATGCCATTCCCGCTTCCCCTGCCGCCGGTGCAGCCCTCCACGCCGCTGCACAGCTGATTGCCACCGGCACCAGCCGCTCGGCGCTGGCTATCTTCAGCGGACGGCAGGCGCTAAGCTTTTAAGAACAAGTTTCCCCTCTGTACAACCTCTCCGTCATCTTCGCTGACGCTCGATGCCACCTCCCCTAGTAGGGGAGGCCTTGGCAAAAGATTCTTTTTTCGCTATCATCGCCTATGGCTCCAAAACCAGAATCTGCCGTAGAGAAAGCATTACACCAGCAGGGCCTAATGGAGCAAAGCGCCAGACCCCGAAAATGTGACGGCCTGCCAAGGGCTCCCCTACTAGGGGAGCTGTCGCGGCGAAGCCTGCGACTGAGAGGTTGTACAAAGGCAAAGCTTTCCCTGAAGAAATCAATTTTATTTCAATAGAAAAGAGAATTCCATATGACCAAGGATATGACGACCGGCCCGATCACACCGCTGCTGGTCAATTTTACGGTCCCCCTCGTGCTGGGCAACCTGTTCCAGTTGACCTATAACGCCGTAGACAGCATCATTGTCGGCAAATTCGTGGGCGAGGATGCCCTTGCCGCCGTGGGCACCTCCAACCCGCTGATGACGCTGGCGATCCTGTTCATCAACGGTGTCTGCCTGGGTGCAGGCATCCTTGTCAGCACGGCGTTCGGGGCAGGCGACACCCGGCTGGTGGAGCGTCAGGTCTCCACCACCGCCATTGCAGGCTCCGTCTTTTCCCTGGTGTTCTCGCTGACCTGTGTGATTTTGGCAAATCCGCTGCTCCGTCTGCTGCAGGTGCCGGAAGAGATCCTTCCCATCGCTGTGAACTACCTGCGCATCGTGTTCGGCGGGCTGCTGTTCACCTTCTTCTATAATTTCCTCGCCGCCACCATGCGTGCGCTGGGTGACAGCAAAAGCGCGCTGTACTTCCTGATGATCAGTTCGGTGCTGAACATCGGCGGCGACCTGTTCTTTGTTGAGGTGCTGGATTGGGGCTCCGAGGGCTGTGCCCTTTCCACCGTGCTGAGCGAAGCGCTCTGCTGCGTGTTCTGCCTGATCTATATCCGCTGGAAGGTCCCTGTGTTGCAGCTGGGCAGGCGCTGGTTCATTTTTGACTCCTCGCTGCTGAAAAAGACCATCAGCTACGGCTGGACCAGTGCCATGCAGCAGGCCACCGTTCAGCTGGGCAAGATCGCCATTCAGGCCATCGTGAACACTATGGGTGTCAACGCCATGGCAGCCTTTGCCGCTGCAGGCCGCATCGATGACTTTGCTATGTGCCCCAGCAGAACATCGGCCATGCCACCACCACCCTGATGGCTCAGAACCGCGGTGCGGGCAAAAAAGACCGTGTCCGCGCCAGCTTCTTCTGCGGCCTGAAGCTGGAATTCCTCTACGCCATTTTTATCACAGCCATCTGCTTCTTCTTTGCCGAACCCATCATCCGGCTCTTCGTCACCGATGCCGCCGTGGTGCATCTGGGAGTGCGCTTTTTGAAGCTGGTCTCTCTGTTCTACCTGATGCCCTCGCTGACCAATGGCATCCAGGGCGGCTTCCGCGGCCTGGGCGACCTCAAGATCACCCTGAACAGCAGCACGCTCAACATGGCAGGCCGTGTGGCGGCCGCTGCCGTCTTTGTGCTGCTGATGAAGATGGATATTGAGGCCCTGCCGTACAGCTATGTTGTGGGCTGGGTCCTCATGCTGGTCTATGAAGCCCCCATGATGGTGAAGTATCTGCGGAAGGGCGAGCTGTAAGCCTGACACCGCCCCGGGCAGGTCTTTTCTCTCACTCAGTCCGCTCGATTTCCCGGTACAGCCATTCCAGTGCATCAGAGATGCGCCCAGCTGGTCAATGAGCTTCTCCTTTACGGCCTTTTTGCGTCCAGCATGGTGCCCACGTCCATCACCAGCTCACCGGTGCGGAGCATCAGCTCCGAGTAGCGCGCTGCCGTAATGCCGCTGTGGCCCGCCACAAAGCCGGTGATGCGCTCCTGCATCTGCTCGAACCACCGCATGGTCTGGGGCACGCCCAGAATCATGCCGGAGTGGCGGACCGGATGCACCGTCATGGTCGCCGTGGGCACGATAAAGCTGCGCCGGGCGCTGACTGCCAGCGGGATGCCGATGGAGTGGCCCCCGCCCAGCACGACCGTGGCACTGGGCTTTGAGATGCTGGCAATGAGTTCTGCCAGCGCCAGCCCGGCCTCCACGTCCCCGCCCACGGTATTGATGAGCACCAGCAGGCCCTCCACAGCGGGGTCCTCTTGCACTGCCACCAGCTGCGGGATCACATGCTCATACTTGGTGGTCTTCTGGCCTGCGGGGCCTCCACATGGCCCTCGATCTGGCCGATCACGGTCAGGCAGTGGATGGCATGAGGCCGCGGGTGCGCCACACCGTGCCCAGATCCTCCAGCTGTTCCTTTTCCAGCCGCTGCTGTTCGGTGGTTTCCTTTTCATCTTCCGGCATGTTGGCTCCTCCTCAGGGTGTTTTTTCAGTGTTCCCGGGGATCGAAGCAATATGCGGCGGTTAAGATTTCTTAACTTTGAAAAAAATTGGCCCATAGGATTTGACATTCTGTCTCATTGCAGTATACTTTATACTAAGAATAAGATTGACAAGTATATATCATTATTGTTCAGAAACTGTCTTAATCGCCGGTGCACCTTGCAGGGCGCAAAGAGACCGGCATTCCCTTTGGATGAAAGGAGAACCATTTCCATGAACAATCCCGGCAAAGCTTCCCTTCCGGTGATCAAGCGCCTGCCCAAGTACTACCGCTACCTGCGGACGCTGAAGAACGACGCATCACCAGCATCTCCTCCCGCGAGCTGGCCGCCCAGATGGGCACCACGGCCTCTCAGGTGCGGCAGGATTTCAACTGCATCGGCGACGTGAACGGCCGCCAGGGCATCGGCTACTCGGTGGAGAACCTGCTTTCCATCCTGGAGCATCTGCTGTTCGGCAACGGTGACCTGCTGCCCACCATCCTCATCGGCTGCGGCCGGTTGGGCAAGGCAGTCAGCCGCTTCATCACCACCGACACCAACGGCTACAAGCTGATCGCCGCCTTTGACAATTCCCCCAGCGAGGTGGGTAAAGAGATCAACGGCATCCAGATCTTACACGTTGACGAGCTGGAGGCCTTCTGCGCAGAGCATAAGCCTGAGGTGGCTGTGTTCTGTGTGCCCCGCAGCGGTGCGGAGGAGCTCAGCGGCCGGCTGGTCGAACTGGGCATCAAAGGCTTCTGGAACTTCTCCCACTACGACCTGTCGGTGCCCTACCCCGAAGTGGTGGTGGAGAACGTCCACCTGGGCGACAGCCTGATGAGCTTGGGTTACCGCCTGCGCAATCAGGACTGATCTATGATCCATTCATAACATATCACAGAAAACAGGCAGCCCTCTCCCCCCGAACGAGCAGAGAGGGTTGCCTTTTTATGAGGAGAGCAACTATGGCGAAGCTATACTTCCGATACGGTGCCATGAACAGCGGCAAAAGCACCGCGCTGATGCAGGTGGCCCACAACTACGAAGAGCAGGGGATGCGGGTGCTGATCCTGAAGCCCCAGGTGGATACCAAGGGCGGCGGCGAGCTGGTCAGCCGCCTGGGCGTGCGCCGCAGGGCCGACCTGCTCATCCCGCCCGAGGTGGATGTGTTCGAGGCCGTGCGCGCCGCTTCTGCCGGGGAGCAGCCGCTGGCTTGTGTTCTCTGCGACGAGAGCCAGTTCTTTACCCCGGCACAGGCCGAGCAGCTGTTCATGGTCACGGTGGACCTGAACATCCCGGTCATCTGCTACGGTCTGCGGTCAGACTTCTCCCTCAAGGGCTTCCCCGGCTCCACCCGTCTGCTGGAGCTGGCCCACACCATTGAGGAGATGAAGACCATCTGCACCTGCGGGCGCAAGGCCACCTGCAACTGCCGCAGGGTCAATGGGGAGTTCGTCTTTGAGGGCGAGCAGGTCGCCATCGATCTGGAAAACGATGTGCAGTACGTCAGCATGTGCCCCCAGTGCTATTTCAAGGCACGGCGGGCGTTTTACGCCAAACGGAACGCACAGTAAGTGTCGATCTCCGGCAGGCACAGGAGCCCTCTCCTGCGTGAGAGCCCAGATCTCCCAAAAGATTTTTACAGTTTTCAGAGCGCTGCCCAGCCGGGCGGCGCTCTTTTTTGCCTGCCGCCTTCCAAAGTGATATATCAGTTGTATCCAACGGCGAACGTTTTTTGCACAATTGATATATCAGTTTACAAAACAGCGATATCGTCGCTTCTTTCACGTGTTGTATACAACAGCATACCGTCAATTTCGCAATAAGTTACAAAAACATTGCAATTTTAGAGGTTCCGCCACACTTTCTCGGCCCGTTTCTATGCAATCTATCCAACTATGCAGATTGCATAGTTTTTCGCTCCAAGTTTATTCATTTCGGCAATGCCGTCAAATCGTCGCAAATCACAAGAGCAATATTTGTTCGTTTTTTGTCCGTATCACTTCAATTTACATCTTTCTTTTTCCCATTCCTTTTGTTATCATATTTGTATACAACGAGCCTTGTGCAGTAAGGCCCGCTCGATGTTTTTTGATTTATTAGGAGGAGAACAACAATGAGCAAGGCAATTTCCCGTCGTGATTTCCTGAAGGTCACCGGTGCTGTCGGTGCAGCTGGTCTGCTGGCTGCCTGCGGCGGCAATGGCGGCGCTGCTTCCAGCACCGCTTCTTCTGCAGCCGAGGCTGCTTCCGTGGCTGGCCTGAGCAGCGATCCCGTTACCCTGACCATGAGCTGGTGGGGCGGCGAGTCCCGCCACAACGCTTACCAGGAGGCCCTGAAGGCTTTCTCTGCTGAGCACACCACCATCACCGTCAACCCCACCTTCGCTGCATGGTCCGGCTGGGAGGACACCATGTCCACCAAGTTTGCAGGCGGCGTGGCTGAGGATGTCTGCCAGATCAACTGGAACTGGCTGTACAACTACTCCGGCAACGGCCAGACCTTCCTGGATCTGAACAGCGTCACCGATTACCTGGATATGTCCCAGTGGGACGACGCAAAGCTGGGTGCCTGCAATGTTGCAAATGCACAGCAGTGCGTGCCCATCTCCATGACCGGCCGTATCTTCTACTGGAACATGACCACCTTTAACAAGGCCGGCATCACCGAAGTTCCCGCCACTGAGGATGACCTGTTTGCAGCCGGCAAGGCTTTCCAGGAGAAGCTGGGCGATGATTACTATCCCTGCACCTGGGCGCATACGACCGTATGATCCTGATGGTGTTCTACCTCGAGTCCAAGTACGGCAAGGACTGGGCAGATCCCACCACCTCTACCCTGAACTACACCGCTGACGAGATCGCCGAGGGCATCGACTTCATCAAGAGCCTGGTCGACGGCCACGTCATCATGCCGCTGCCCACCTACTACGGTGCAAACGGCGACGGTGCTACCCACCAGTCCAACGAGTGGATCACCGGCAAGATCGCCGGCATCTTCGAGTGGGATTCCGCTGCTTCCAAGTACCAGGACGCTCTGGACGAGGAGAACAAGCCCGGCTTCACCGTTGGTGAGGAGATCAAGTTCGGCGATTACAACGGCGGCTTCTCCAAGGTCTCCATGGGCATGGCCATCACCAAGACCTGCAAGAACCCCGCTGAGGCTGCTACCCTGATCGAGTACCTGTGGAACGGCGACGGCGCTGCCATCATGGGCTCCGAGTGCGGTGTCCCCGCTTCCAAGGCTGGTCTGGCTACCGCTCAGGCTGCCGGCAAGATCAACGAGCTGGTCGCCGAGGCAAACGGCAAGGTCATGAGCTTTGTTTCCTGCCAGCTGGATCCCCTGTTCGAGTCTTCCGATCTGAAGGCTACCGGCACCGGCATCTATCAGGAAGTGTTCGATACCGTTGACTACGACAACAAGAGCGGCGCAGATGTTGTTGACACCCTGCTGGATGGCATGTCTGCTGTTGGCTACACTGTCTGATCTTCTTTGCTGACCTGAGTTAAGCTACATATCAGGGGCATCGTCCACCCGTAGGCCCGATGCCCCTTTTTTCTCAGGTACAGGTTACAATTCTCTGACAAATCTGTTGCCAAAGTGTGACATAAGGTTTGTTGCACTGATTTTCACCAAAGGAGGATCCCCGGATGAAAGAAAGCAAAGCGCCCTCTCTCGGGCGTACCCCCGCACAGAAGTTCCTGGATAAGTGGCAGGGTCTGATCTACCTGATCCCCTGGATCATCGGCTTTATCGTGTTCAAGGCCATCCCCTTCGGTCAGTCGCTGTATTACAGCTTCACCGACATGAACTTCTTCAACGGCATCCACCAGTACGGCGTGATGAATTACGTCACCGCCTTCTCTGATGCCAAGGTCACCAAGCTCTGGTCACCACCTTCAAGTACGCGTTCGTCACCGTGCCCCTGAAACTGATCTTTGCTCTGTTCATCGCATACATCCTGAACTTCAAGATCGCCTGCGTGAACCTGTTCCGTACCGTTTACTACATCCCGTCCATTCTGGGCGGCTCCGTTGCCATCGCCGTGCTGTGGAAGGCCGTTTTCCGTGATGATGGTCTGGTCAACACCATCATCCGCGCCATCACCTTCGGCCACGCACAGGGCCCCTCCTGGCTGAGCGACCCCAACTATGCGCTGTGGATCATCTGCTTCCTGCGCATCTGGCAGTTCGGCTCCGCATGGTGCTGTTCCTGGCCGCCTGAAGGGCGTGCCTGCAGACCTGTACGAGGCTGCCACCATTGATGGTGCCGGTAAGTGGAAGCAGTTCTTCTCCATCACTGTTCCCATGATCACCCCCATCATCTTCTACAACCTGGTCACTCAGATCTGCCAGGCTTTCCAGGAGTTCAACGGCCCCTTCATCATCACCAACGGCGGCCCGCGCAACTCCACCACCCTGATCTCCATTCTGGTTTACAACTACGCCTTCAAGTCCAACCAGATGGGCATGGCTTCCGCTCTGGCCTGGATCATGTTCGTGATCGTCTGCATCCTCACGATCATCGCCTTCACCAGCCAGAAGAAGTGGGTCTACTACTCGGATGAAAGGTAAGGTGTGACAGTATGGGAATGAAAGCATCCAACGCCATTGCGACGTTTTTTAAGTACTTTGTCCTGATCCTGGTTGGCCTGATCATGATCTATCCCCTGCTGTGGATGGTCAGCGCTACCTTTAAGGACAACAGCGAGATCTTTGCAGGCATCGGCCTGTGGATCAAGAACCCCACCCTGGAGGGCTACAGGAACGCGCTGAACAACTTCGGCGGTTCCATCAACATCCTGCAGGCCATGCTGAACACTTATTCTTATGTTCTGCCAAGGTCATCTGCACGGTGGTCTCCTCCTGCATTGCAGCCTACGGCTTTGGCCGTTTCGACTTCCCGGGCCGGAAGATCCTGTTCAGCATCATGCTGGCCACCTGTTCCTGCCTCAGGTCGTTCTGAACGTTCCTCAGTTCCTGCTGTACACCAAGTTCGGCTGGGTCAACAGCCCGTTCTATCTGGCCATCTGGGTCCACTGCGCATTCGCAACTGAGACCTACTTCGTCTACCAGCTGGTGCAGTTCATGCGCAACGTCCCCCGCGACCTGGACGAGGCTGCCGCCATCGACGGCTGCTCCTCCTTCCAGACCCTGTACAAGGTCATCGTCCCGATGCTGATGCCCGCTCTGGTGTCCTGCGCACTGTTCCAGTTCATGTGGAGCTGCAACGACTTCATGGGTCCCCTGCTTTACGTCCAGACCCCTGCAAAGTACCCCATGTCCCTGTTCGTCAAGCTGTCCATGGACGGTGATACGGCTTTGCCTGGAACCGTATTCTGGCCCTGTCCCTGATCTCTATCCTGCCGCAGCTCATCGTGTTCTTCTGCGCACAGGATCAGTTCGTCGAAGGTATCTCCGCCGGTGCTGTCAAGGGCTAAGCTGAAGCCCCCGCCGCTCGGATAATCCCGACAAACATGAATGCCCCCTGTGCCTCTTCCCGTAGAGAGGACGCAGGGGGCATTTCTAATGTCAAAGGCTCTCTATTTTCTACTCTTCCGGTATTGCAGCGGCCCGACGCCCATCGTCTCCCGAAAAACGCGGCGGAAGTGGGCCGCAGAGGCAAAACCGGTCTGCTCGGCCACGCTGCCGATGCTCAGCTCTGTCGTTTCCAGAAGCTTCTGTGCCGCCTCGATGCGGCGGGCGTTGATGTAGTCCACGATGGACTGCCCCGTCACCCGCCGGAACAGCCGGCTCAGATAGTAGGGCGAGATGTAGAACCGCGCTGCCACCTCGGTGAGGGAAAGTTTCTGCTGGTAGTTTGCCGCAAGGTAGGCGCATATCTGCTCCACCGTCTCGTTGCGGGGGCGGCGTCGGCGGCGCTCTGCGCCCGGTGCTCCTGCTCCACATAGTGGAGCGTCAGTGCCAGATACAGCCCGCCGGGATACTCCGGCTCGCCCATTGCGCCCCGCATCATCTCCAGCAGCGTCCGCAGACGGCTGGCCCACTGGACGCTGCCGTAAAGGGCCATCTGGCTTCCCGGTGCAAAAAGGCGGAGAAAATCTTCGCCGGTGGCGTTCTTCATCTCGTGGAGCACTGCCAGCGGGAACTCGCACCCCAGCATTTCCGGCTGGGTGTGGCCTGCCTGCGATACCACCCACGCCCCCCCGGCCCAGCAGCAGTGCGCAGCCGGGGCTGACCAGGAGCGACATGTCCCCGCACTGGACCGTGCAGCTGCCGCCCGAAAACAGAACGATATGGCACATCTCGCAGGCAGCTCGAGCCGCCCGCCGGACAGCTTGAGCGCTCCCGCCGTGATCTTCGCGTTGAGTTTTTCCCGTTCGGCACGCATCCGCCCTTCCCCCTTCTTGCTATGCCTGCCCCGCCGGGGCAGTGCTCCGATATTCTTATCCCCAGTGTACCATGCCCGCCCTCTGCGGGCAAGCCGCAAATCTACGCAAATAACTCAGGAGGCTGTAAAAATGAATCTGTCTCTCATCCGCTCTATGACCCGCAGCGCCGTCTTCGAGCTGGAAAATGGCAAGTGCTTCCGCCCGGAGCACCCCTTCGCCGTGGCTCTGAACGGCAAGACCATTTACGAAAGCTGCAACACCAACGTGTTCTCCCTCTTCTCCCTGACTCCGTCCACCACCTACACCGTGGAGATAGACACCGAGGGTGAGCACCTGAAACTGGATTTCACCACCGAGGCCGAGAGCTTCTTTGTGGACGCATCCCGCTATGGCCTCGTCGCCGATGGCGAGACCGACAACACCGGCAGGCTGCAGGCTGCTCTTTCCACCTGCCCCAGGGGCGGCACGGTATATGTCCCCGCTGGCCGCTACCGCACCGCCAGCCTCTTCATGAAGAGCTGCACCACCCTCTACCTCGAGAAGGGCGCTGTGCTGCTGGGCGACAATGACCGCACCCACTACCCCATCCTGCCCGGCGTCATCCCCAGCGAGAACGAAGTGGACGAATACTACCTCACCGGCTGGGAGGGCAACCCGCTGAACAGCTTTGCGGGTCTGCTGAACATCACCCAGGTGCATGACGTCGTCGTCACCGGCGAAGGCACGCTGGACTGCGACGCCCAGAACGGCGACTGGTGGGTCGATCCCAAGGTCAAGCGCATCGCATGGCGTCCCCGCGCCGTGGCGATGGTGGACAGCGAGAACGTCTGCCTCCACGGCATCACCGTGCAGAACAGCTACTCCTGGACCATCCACCCCATCTTCGTCAAACACCTCGACCTGCTGAACTTCAACATCAACAACCCCTACAACGCCCCCAACACCGACGGCATCGACCCCGAGAGCTGCGAGTACATCCGCATCATCGGCGTGAACATCCACGTCGGTGACGACTGCATCGCCATGAAGGCCAGCAAGGTCTTCCTCGGCATGAAGCTCAAGAAGAGCTGCGAGCACACCGTCATCCGCAACTGCCTGCTGGACAAGGGCCACGGCGGCATCGTCATCGGCAGCGAGATGAGCGGCGGCGTCAAGGATATGGTGGTCACCCAGTGCCTCATGGACCACACCGACCGCGGCCTCCGCGTCAAGACCCGCCGCGGCCGCGGCAACACCGCCGTCATCGACGGGCTGGTGTTCCGCAACGTGGAGATGCGGGGCGTCAAGGCTCCCTTCGTCATCAATATGTTCTACTTCTGCGACCCGGACGGCCACGGCCCTATGTCCAGTGCCGCGAGGCTCTGCCCGTGGACGAGTACACCCCGAAGCTCGGCACTCTGACCATGGAAGACATCGTGGCCACCGACGCACAGTTTGCGGGCTGCTACTTTGACGGCCTGCCCGAGCAGCCCATCGAGGGCGTCTCCATGAAGAACGTCACCATCACCTTCGACCCCGACGCAAAGGAGGGTCAGGCTGCCATGGCCGACAACCGCCCGCTGGTCAAGAAGCTGGCCATCTACGCCGAAAACGTCAAGAACATCGAGCTGCACAACGTCAAGATCGAGGCTACGAGGCGAGCGCCTGCGCTTTGCCAACGTCGGCCATTTTGAGGAGGACTAAGCCATGACTCATGAAGAGATTTTGTCCATGCTGGGCGATTATGTGGACTACCTCATCGCCAATTCCAGCGCCGAGGCACCCATGTGGAACATCGAGAAGGTCCGCAGCGGCAAGCCCAACAAGTGGAACTACATCGACGGCTGCATGATCACCGCCTGCCTGAGCCTGTATAAGACTACCGGCGACGAAAAGTATCTGAAATTTTCCAAGGATTTCATCGACTGGTTCGTGCAGGAAGACGGCTCCATCAAGACCTACGACCCGAAGGAGTACAACCTCGACAACGTGAATCAGGGCAAAAACCTGTTCATCCTCTACGACATCTTCGGCGACGAGAAGTACCGCAAGGCCATCGACACCATCCGCAGCCAGCTGCTCACCCAGCCCCGCACCAAGGAGGGCAACTTCTGGCACAAGGACATTTATCCGTGGCAGGTCTGGCTGGACGGCACCTACATGGCCCAGCCCTTCTATATGGAGTACGAGACCCGTTACAACAAGATGCAGGGTTGCATCGACAGCTACAAGCAGTTCATGAACATCAAGAAGCACATGCGGGACGAGAAGACCGGCCTGTACTACCACGGCTACGACGAGAGCCGCCAGATGTACTGGGCCGACCCCGTCACCGGCTGCAGCCCCAACTTCTGGCTGCGGGCCATGGGCTGGTTCATGGTGGCGATGGTGGACGTGCTGGAGCGGATGGATGAGCAGCTGTACAACGAGTACCGCGGCATCATGGCGATGTTCAAGCAGACCATTGAGGACGTCCACAAGTTCCAGGACGAGGAGACCGGCATGTTCTGGCAGGTGATGGACCACCCCGGCGTCGAGGCAACTACCTCGAGACCAGCGGCACGGCCCTCTTCGCCTACGCCGTGCTCAAGGGCGTGCGTCTCAGCTACCTGCCCAAGCGGATGGCCGCATGGGCCGAGAAAGCCTTCTACGGCACCTGTGACAAGTATCTGAGCAAGAACCCGGACGGCAGCCTGCAGCTGGATGGCATCTGCCTCGTGGCCGGCCTCGGCGGCAAGGACCACCGCGACGGCTCGCTGGCTTACTATTTCAGTGAGCCGGTGGTCTGCAACGACGCAAAGGGCGTCGGCCCGCTGGTGCTGGCCTATACCGAGATGATAGCACGGAAGTAAGAAAGACCGTATCGCGCAAGAAAGCGCCCCGGCTCCCTCACTGCACGAGGGAGCGGGGCGCTTTTTGATGAGGTCCATTTTTTATTAGCCGCTTAACTTAACGGCATTGGCCGGATGGCTCGTTTTACTTATTTATTTTTTACCAGCAGCGCCTGATAGGGCTTCAGTTCCACATCCGCCAGCCAGACGGAAGCGCCCTCCGGGGTGTGATACTTGCCGCCCAGAGCGTCCAGACCGGCTCCTGCCGGGTACTCGGTAAAGTTGAACAGTCCCACCAGCGTTTCCTCGCCGCGCTTGCGTACCAGTGCCAGCACGCCGGGGTTGTGGCTGTCCCATGTGGTCACCCACGCATCCGGGGCAAAGCAGGGGTCTGCCCGCATTTGACGCAGCTGCTCCATGCCCTGCCACAGCTGGTTCTGCAGCGTGCCTTTTTGGGTGCGCTGCTTGGCATCTTCCCAGTTGAATTTGCTGCGATGCAGATTGCGGCTGTCCTCCACACGGTCAGGGTCGTTTTTGTAGTCCCAGCCGTTGCGCTGGGCGATCTCGTCCCCGCAGTTCAGCATGGGGAAGCCCTGCAAGAATGCCATAGCAGTGTGCAGCAGCAGGTCGCGCTTCACGGCATAATCCAGCGCAATTTTATCGTTTTTCTCAAGTGCCTGTTCGATACCGCACAGGCTGGCGGTGGTGCCGCAGCTACGGGCATCGCCGGTGGCGGGGTCGTAATTGTACAGCTCGCCCTTTGCCCAGCTGCCGGGGAAATTGCCCTCGTAGAAGTGGTACAGATATTCCTTGTGCTTCTGCGGGTCCATGCCCAGCCGGTTTTCCACCGCCTCGTCCAGACCCCAGCCAATATCATCGTGGCAGCGCAGATAGTTCACGAACCAGCAGTTGTCCGGCAGGGCGTGGAGGGCATCCAGCTGGCTTCAG
>ENA-OQCN01000666-OQCN01000666.1-human-gut-metagenome-genome-assembly--contig:-NODE-666-length-18145-cov-2.776612_pt1 | contig 18145 bp, 24 predicted proteins | sample MGYA00242497_ERZ504576 | MGnify/ENA primary metagenome ERZ504576 (study PRJEB26092, sample SAMD00036296) | human gut metagenome | host: Homo sapiens | study: EMG produced TPA metagenomics assembly of... | reverse complement strand
CACCTACTTTCCGTTGCCATTCTTAGTTTTTGCATTTATAATATAAGAAAACAGGATTTTTTATTATTAAAAATTTTTTTTGGAAGATAAAAAGTAATTAAAGCAGTTTGTAACTCAAAAATGTTATTATTTTTATAAATTAAAAAATTTTACATTGAAAGGAATTAGAATGGATACTAATTTAAAAGGACTTACTTCGCAAGAGGTAAGTCGTAGAGTAGCGGAAGGTAAGATAAATATTACCTCAAATTTAAAAACAAAATCAATCGGCAGAATATTCAGAGATAACATTTGTACTTTGTTTAACGCAATCAATGTTGTGTTGCTTGCGGCGCTTGCGTTTGTCGGCTCTTACAAGAATATGCTTTTTATCGGCATTATGATTGCCAACACAACAATCGGTATAGTGCAGGAAATTCGTTCAAAGAAAAGTGTAGATAAACTGACTATCCTTTCCGAAAAGAAAGTTACTGTCGTGCGTGACGGCAGAGAGTGCGAAATAAGCAGAGATGAAATTGTACAGGACGATGTGGTTGTTCTTTCCAGAGGCTCGCAGATTCCCGCCGACTGTATTGTGTGTGAGGGCGAATGCAAGGTAAATGAAAGCCTGCTTACAGGCGAATCGGATCTTATAGAAAAAAAGGTCGGTGACGAACTGCTTTCGGGCAGTTTTATCAGTCTTGGCAAATGTTACGCAAAGGCAAACAAAGTCGGCGCAGAAAGCTATGCGGCAAAAATTAATGATGAGGCAAAGTACATAAAGAAAGTTAATTCGGAAATTTTGCGTTCCTTTAATTTTATTATAAAAATATGTACTTTTATTCTTTTTCCCGTAGGCATCGCTTTCTTTATAAGACAGTTTGGTATCAATGACGGCGATTTGCAGGCTACTGTTGTAAGTACGGTTGCGGCTTTGCTCGGTATGATTCCTAAGGGTATGATTTTGCTTACAAGTTCCGTGCTCGCTGTTTCTATTATACGATTGACACGGCAAAAGGTGCTTGTGCAGGAGATGTATTGCATAGAAACTCTCGCAAGGGTTGATGTACTCTGCCTTGACAAAACGGGCACTCTCACTACCGATGAGATGAATGTTACTGATGTTATCGCTATGTGTAATAAGGAAGAAATCGGCACGGCGCTTGCCTCAATCGCAAAATATTCCGACGACAAAAACGCAACTTTGCTTGCAATTGAAAAGTACGCAAAAGGACAAAAGCATATCGGCTGTAAAAAATTCTATCCGTTCTCGTCCGAAACCAAGTGGTCGGGCGGCGATTTTGATAACGGTAAATCCTATGTAATGGGTGCTGCTGAATTTATATTTAAGGATAAGAATAAGTATAAAGAGGTATTTGATACCATTGAAAGCATTAACGATACGGTAAGAATTATTGTTCTTGCCTCTTCCGAAAAGTCGCTCGGTAACGGTTTGCCCGACGATATTACTCCGCTTGCCGTTGTTCTTATTAAAGATAAACTCCGTGAAAATGTAAACAATACCATAAATTATTTTAAAGAACAGGGAGTGGCACTTAAGGTTATTTCGGGCGACAGTGTAAAAACCGTTCAGAATATCGCAAAAGATACGGGCATAACAGGTGCGGAAAACGCAATTGATATGACTACTGTAAAAACACAGGAAGAACTTGAAAAAGCGGCGGAAAATTGCAGTGTGTTCGGCAGAGTTACTCCTCAACAGAAAAAACAGCTTGTAATTGCGCTTAAGAAAAACGGTCATTCTGTTGCTATGACGGGCGACGGTGTAAACGATGTGCTTGCATTAAAAGAGGCAGACTGTTCAATCGCAATGGCGGCAGGAAGCGACGCCGCAAGAAATGTGTCACAGCTTGTGCTCGTTAATAATGATTTTGCATCAATGCCGGGTGTTGTGGCAGAGGGCAGACGAACAATCAATAACCTTGAACGCAGTTCGGCTTTGTATATTGTAAAAACAATTTATACAATCATACTTTCGGTATTCTTCATATTCTTTCATATGCCGTATCCGTTTGAGCCTATTCATTTTTCACTTGTCGGTGCTCTTACGGTAGGTTTGCCGTCCTTTGTGCTTGCTTTGCAGCCTAATAAAAACCGAATTAAAGGTAATTTTACCTACAATATAATTGCAAGAGCGGTGCCTGCCGCATTCTGTACCGTTCTCAATATAATAGGTATGGCTGTTATTACGAAGTTTACAACGCTTGCACCTGACGAGTATTCTACAATATGTGTATATATGACGGCATTGTGTGCTTATATGCTCATCTTAAGACTTTCATATCCGTTTAATGCATTGAGAATTGCTATGCTTACTGTGTCGGCGGTCGGCATTGTGCTCGGTTGTGTATTCTTTGCCGGATTCTTCTCGCTTGTATGGCTTTCGGTTGACGGACTTATTTTGTTCGGTTTGCTGTCGGCATTTACAATTGTATCATTCAATCTTCTTTATAATTATGCCGAAAAGCTGATTGAGAAAAATAAAAACAAATATAAATAAGAAAGGGGTTGAAAGTGTGAAAATTAAATTACCGACCGATGTCAGAATGATAATTGACAGATTTGAGAAAAACGGTTTTTCCGCATATGCGGTGGGCGGCTGTGTGCGTGATTCTTTACTGCAAAAAGAGCCAAATGATTGGGATATTTGTACCGATGCTTTGCCGCAGGATATTCTTCGTCTTTTTTCTGATTTTCATACTTCGACACCGGAATAAAGCACGGTACTGTGTCTGTAGTGATAAATTCTTCCGTGTATGAAATTACAACTTCGCATTGACGGAGAGTATTTCGATAATCGTCACCCCGAAAAGGTAGAATTTACTGATGATTTGGTTACGGATTTGTCACGCAGAGATTTTACCGTAAACGCTATGGCTTACAGTGACCGTACAGGTCTTGTAGATCCGTTTGACGGTGCATACGACCTTGAGCTTATGGCGGTGCGCTGTGTAGGTAATCCCGTTGAGCGCTTTACCGAGGACGCATTGCGTATTATGCGTGCTCTGCGCTTTGCCTCGTGCTATAATATGGCGATAGAAAAGCATACCGCCAATGCAATTTTTGAATGTAAAAAACTTTTGAATAATATAGCCGCCGAACGCATAACCGTCGAGTTCAACAAACTTGTATGCGGAGAAAGCTGTGAGTACATAATGCGCAGGTTTAAAGATGTGTTTGCGGTATTTTTGCCCGAAATATCAATTATGTTTGGGTACGACCAACATACCAAACATCATAACAAAACGCTTTGGAGGCACACCACCTGTGCAATGACAAATATCGACCCGACTCCGCTTTTGCGAATTACCATGCTTTTTCATGATTTGGGCAAACCTATGGCTTGCAAGCGTGACCCTGACGGTACGGCTCATTTTAAGGGTCATCCAAAATTCAGCGCAGTAATGGCAGAGCAAATACTTGAGCGACTTAAGTATCCACGGGATTTTATAGACGATTGCGTAACGCTGATTGCGTTTCATGATGTAAGGTTTACAGGCAGTAAACCGCAGATAAAACGAGTGATGAACAAAATCGGTGAAACTGATATGCGCAGACTTTTAAAGGTTCAGTATGCCGATTTAACGGCACAGTCTATGTACCTTAGAGATGAAAAAATGAGCAAGTATAATCTTGCCTGTGCCGCATTTGAAGAAGTTATAAAGGAAAAGGATTGTTTTACGCTGAAACAGCTTGATATTAACGGTCACGATTTGATAAAAGCAGGAATTACCGACGGCAAACAAATCGGAAATATCCTTGATAAATTGCTCGGTATGGTGATTGACGAAAAAATCGAAAATAAAAACTCAATCCTTATGCAGAAAGCAAAAGAATTGAGCGGAATAGATTAATTATATCGCAAACAAAAACCGCAGATAAGTGTCGGCTTATCTGCGGTTAAATTGTTTTTAATCATCATCATACTCGTTATCGGGAGTAATGTTTATCATTTGAGATTCGTTTGAAATTTTCTTTGCATAGTGCCCGATTGTAGCGATAAGTGTAAGTCCTGAAATGCCCTCATATACAAGAGCAATGCCTAAAATAATCATAATTATATCCGCAAAGAAACCGGGGAAGATAATTGTTGTAATCGCAAAAATTATAATAAGTGCGGAAACCACAAAACTTATCCACCAATATTTTACTCCGAGCGTCTTTAACTGAAACGACCTTTTAATATCAATGGTACTGTCAACGATAATCAAAATACCGATTATTGCGAATATCATTCCTAAAATCGACTGCGGAGAAATCAAGAAGAAAACTCCGAATGCGGTAGCCGCAATGCCGACAATCATTCAAAGCCGAAAGACGCTTGTTTTGAAGTGAAATATGTTATGAGATTAAACAGTCCGTAAACCGTCAGCGCACCGCCGAGCGTATAGCAAAGCGCAATGCTTACCTTGTCGGGATAAAAAATCATAACAAAGCCGAGTACAATATAGCAAGAGCCGAGATAATGGCGGTAGAAATTGCCTTGCCGTGTTTTTTATTTTTGCTTTTGCTCATTAATCAATCACCTCATCAGTCAATGCGCTTGTCGCAGTAGTCGCACATCTGCATACCGAGTTTTAAGTATGAACGATTCGGCAGGTATTCTTCCCGTGCGGTAATGCATCTCGGATTTGTACAGCGTTTGTCTATAACAGAGATTTCTCTGTCCTTAAGCATAAGTCGTCATCCTGTAAAAGCAGGAGAATAAGTGCCATTCTGCCATACATACCGTAGAGTGCCTGCTTAAAGTACAGGCACGGGGGTCGTCGTCTATGTCAACCGTGATTTCGTTTACTCTTGGCAGCGGATGAAGAATGATCATATCTTCCTTGGCTTTTGCAAGTTTCTCTTTGTCAAGAACAAATACATACTTCTGCTTTTCGTATTCCTCTTTGCTTGCAAAGCGTTCCTGCTGTATTCTTGTCATATAAAGTACATCAAGGTCGGAAATAGAACTTGCAAGGTCATTTGAAAATTCATATTTACAGTTATTCTTTTCAAGAATATCAATAATGTAAAGCGGTACTTGTAATTCTTTTGTGGAAATAAGCACAAATGAATTGTTATCGTACTGCGAAAGTGCCTTTATGAGTGAATGTACGGTTCTGCCGTTTAAGAGGTCGCCGCAGATACCGATTTTAAGGTTATCAAGTCTGCCTTTTTCGCAGCTTAAAGTAACTATATCGGCAAGAGTTTGTGTAGGGTGAAGATGTCCGCCGTCGCCGCAGTTGATAAACGGAACGCCTGCATACATAGACGCAGCCATTGCAGAACCTCTACAGGGTGGCGCATTGCGATAATGTCGCATAGCCGCCTACAATTGTCATGGTATCTTTAAGACTTTCACCTTTGGCAACGGAAGAATTGAGCGGATTGTCAAAACCGATTGTTCTGCCGCCGAGCTTTAGCATTGCAGTCTGAAAAGACATTTGAGTTCTTGTGCTCGGCTCGTAGAAAAGCGTGGCAAGAATTTTGCCGTCGCAGGCGTGTCTGTAATCAGCAGGATTTTCCATAATTTTTTTAGCTTTTTTAATCAGCATATCAAGCTGTTTTTTCGACATTGCGTCAAGGTCAATAAGATTTTTATTAGCCATTAAAAACACTACCTTTATAATTTTTTTCTATTTTATCAAAAATATACAAGGTTTTAATATCAATAAAGAAAAATAACATTTAAATTTACATTTACCGACAACCGTTATATTACATATTTTGTTAAGATTACATTACATTTGCCGAATAAACTTATTTTTTATACTTTTTATTCAAAAATATTCTTTTGACTTTTGCAAAATTATGTATTATAATAAGATGAAATATACAACAAATAGACAAAATTTTACTGTTACACAGAGGGTATTGATTTTGAATTACGATTATACTTTGACCGATACTTTAAAAATGGCAGTCGGCAGTCAGACAGTTTTGCGAAAAGGAAAACCAGAGAGAAAATGTGCGGTATTGCAAAGATTTTTTAATCCTATGCTGATTTTTTCTTTGCTGATTTCGGTTTATGTTTTGATTGCGTATATAAACGGCGATGCACCTCTTACGCCTAAAGCACCGATGTTTCTCGGAGAACCTGCCGATGAATTTAAATACGCATTCAGATTTTACCTGTTTATCTTTTTGAATATACTGCCGACAATTTTGTATGTAATCGGTTTTGCCTTTTCCGTGAGGCAGTATAAAAATGCCGAGTATGCAATAACCGACTGCGGAGTGTTTCTTACAAAAGGCTTGTTTTCAAAAAAGCTGTATTATAAGCCGTACAGAGAGATTTACGATATTCAGATTAGGAAAGAAATTTCTGACATCTTGTGTAAGACGGGTACCGTGACTTTAAGTTTTGAGTTTCCCGAACAGAAAATAGGAAGTCTGACGCCCGTAAATATGGCTCCGCTTAAAATAAAAAATATTTCAGATTATATGGAAGTCTATAAATTGTTACAGGAAAATGTGAGGAGAACAAATTATGTATGATGATTACAAGGTAAGCGATGACTTAAAAAATATGATGAATAACGAACGAATTGTGTGGTCGGGCAGACCTAAGAAGTCGTGCTTTGTGCTTGAGTGTATTTTTAACCCAATGCTTATTTTTGCTTTCATTTGGTTTATGTTTGACTTTATGTTTATAAGTCAAATTTTCTCAAGTGACCTTTCTGAGTTAGACTCAAGCGTATGGATGTTTGTCGGCTTTTTCGCTCTTCATTTAATGCCTGTATGGATATATCTCGGCGGTGTTATTTTTTCTTTCAGAAAGCTGAAAAATACGGAATATGCCATTACCGATAAAGGCATTTACAGTACAAACGGCTGTTTTTCCAAACAGTATAATTTTAAGCCTTTTACAGACCTTTCGCATGTGTATATTCACAGAGGTATTTTTGACCAGTGGCTCGGAGTAGGCGATGTTATTTCCGAATGTCATCATTACGCCGCTGTTCGTTCGGGCAACAGACATTCTGATAATTTTACTATTTCCGATATTCCCGATTATGTTGAAGTTTGCAATATTATAAAAAAGTATCAGACAGATATTTATGCCGATACACAATTCCCGAACGATTACAGACCGCAGGGCAACCACGGATACAACACAAAGTATTATCCGAACGGCGGAGTAAATCCAAATAATTTTTACGGACAGAACAGCAATCCGAACGCTTACTACAATAACCAGCGCAACGCATATTATAATCAAAACAATGCGCAAAATTACAACAGAAATTATAATGCAAATCCTCAAAACTTCAATCCCGATTACAGCAGTAATCCCGGCTTTACAGGTGAAAACTGCGATACACACGACGGTTATGAAGTGAATGCAGGCAGTAATAATTACGACAGTTGGGATAATCCCAAGGCTAAAAAAGAGAAAGACAGTTGGGATAAGCAGTAATAATTTGTCGGATTTTTTATAAATTTGTTTTGACATTTCATTAATTTGGTACTATAATAAAGAAAACAATACAAAACGGGAGCCGAGTGGCTGAGAGGAAATGAATTGACATTTCGACCGTAAACCTGATTTGGATAATGCCAACGGAGGGACTTTGCAGCGTAAGTTTGTTATAGGCTTACGGTAAATATTTTACATACAAAGTGCGTCGGTTCGGCGCACTTTATTTTTTGCTTTTCGGAGGTGAAGTTATGATAAGAATAAACGGAGTTGATATTGATAAAATTGAAATTTCACTTATGCAGTACCTTGAAGAAAATTCAATTTCACCGCAGAGAATTGCGGTTGAGCTTAACGAGGAAATTCTGCCGAAGGCAAATTACGCCGCTACTGTTCTCAAAGACGGAGATGTAGTAGAAATCGTAAATTTTGTCGGCGGCGGTTGTTGAGTTTTCCGCATTAAATTATAAAGGAGATAATAATAATGGAAAATGATAAGCTGATTTTAGGCGGACACGAATTTAATTCCCGATTTATTCTGGGTTCGGGTAAGTATTCGCTTGACCTTATAAAAGCGGCAGTTGAAAATGCAGGCGCAGAGATTATTACTCTTGCATTAAGACGAGCTGTAACAGGCAAGGTTGCAAATATTCTTGACTATATTCCTAAGAATGTTACTCTTTTGCCCAATACCTCGGGTGCAAGAAATGCCGATGAGGTGTAAGAATTGCAAGACTTGCAAGAGAGGCAGGCTGCGGCGACTTTATTAAAATTGAGGTAATCAGAGATTCAAAGTACCTTTTGCCCGACAATTACGAAACAATAAAGGCAACCGAGGCACTTGCCAAAGAGGGCTTTATCGTACTTCCGTATATGTATCCGGACCTTAATGTGGCAAGAAGTTTAAGAGATGCGGGTGCTGCCGCAATTATGCCGCTCGGCTCTCCGATAGGTTCAAACAAGGGAATAGCAACAAAGGAATTTATTAAAATCATCATCAACGAAATAGACTTGCCTGTTATTGTTGACGCAGGTATCGGCAGACCGTCGCAGGCTTGCGAGGCTATGGAAATGGGTGCGGCGGCTGTAATGAGCAATACCGCCATTGCAACTGCGGGTGATATTCCTATGATGGCAAACGCATTTAAAAAGGCGATTGAGGCAGGCAGACAGGCTTACCTTTCAGGTCTTGGCAGAGTAATTGAGAACGGTGCGTCTGCATCATCACCTCTTACGGGATTTCTTGAAAGTTGAGGCGTGAACAATGGAAGAAAGAATTGACCATATGAAATATCTGCCCGATATGGAGCAGATTGATTCTGATATACCCGACAGAGTAATTGCAGAAATGAATGGATATGACCCGTCGATTTATACCGAAAACGATGTAAGACGGGCACTTGAGCACGATGAAAAAACTGTTGACGATTTTAAGGCTTTGCTTTCGCCTGCGGCATTACCTTTGCTTGAAGAAATCGCAGAGGCTGCAAGAGCAGAAACCAAAAAGCATTTCGGTAATTCCGTAAATATGTTTACACCGCTTTACATTTCAAATTATTGTGAGAATTACTGTATTTACTGCGGCTTTAACTGTCACAATAAAATTCACCGTGCAAAGCTGAACGCAGAGGAAATCGAGCACGAAATGCAGGCAATTGCAAAGACAGGCTTGCAGGAAATACTTATTCTGACAGGCGAAAGCAAAAAAATGTCGGATGTTAAGTATATCGGCGAGGCTTGCAAAATTGCGAGAAAGTACTTTAAAGTCGTAGGACTTGAAGTATATCCGATGAACAGCGACGAGTACCGTTATGTGCACGAATGCGGTGCCGACTATGTAACCGTTTTTCAGGAAACCTATAATTCCGATAAATACGAAACGCTCCACCTTGCGGGTCATAAGAGAATTTTCCCGTACAGAGTAAATACTCAAGAAAGAGCTTTGATGGGCGGTATGCGTGGAGTAGGTTTTGCGGCGCTTTTAGGACTTAGCGACTTCCGTAAAGACGCATTTGCCACAGGTATGCACGCTTATCTTATTCAAAGAAAGTATCCGCACGCAGAAATTGCTTTTTCCTGCCCAAGATTAAGACCGATTATCAATAACGATAAAATCAATCCGAAAGATGTACACGAACCGCAGCTTTTGCAGGTTATTTGTGCGTACAGATTGTTTATGCCGTTTGCAAGCATTACTATTTCAACGAGGGAGTGTCAGCGCTTCCGTGACAATGTGGTTGACATTGCGGCAACTAAGATTTCCGCAGGCGTAGATGTTGGAATAGGCGGTCACGACGGTGAAAGAGAGAAAAAGGGCGACGAGCAGTTTGAAATTTCAGACAGCAGAAATGTTGACGAGGTTTACAAGGCTCTTACCGATAAGGCTTACAGCCCGTTATGAGTGATTACATCTATGTGTAATGTAGTAAGCGTGACGGCAAAGCCGCTTTGCAAAGATGATTTTTTACAGAAAATACAAAAAATATCCGATTCCGATACACAATATATAATTCTTAGGGAGAAATATCTTTCCGAACAGGAATACTTCAATCTTGCAAAAAATGTGCTTTCGGTTTGTGACAAAGACAAATTGATTATACATAATTTTCCCGAAACCGCTGTAAAACTCGGTGTTAAAAAAATTCATCTGCCTTTCGGTGCGTTTAAAGATTTAAAGGGCAGAGAGGATTTTGATTTGCTCGGAACTTCCGTACACAGTACGGAGGACGCAATATTTGCCGAAGAAAACGGAGCGGATTACATTACGGCAGGTAATATTTTTGAAACCGACTGCAAAAAAGGACTAAAGGGTAAAGGGGTAAATTTTTTGCGGAATGTGTGTGACAGTGTAAATATTCCCGCCTACGCAATAGGCGGCATAAATGCCGATACCGCAAAAGAATTAAAATCCCTAAACAGAAAGAATTTTGCCGGTGTATGCGTTATGTCACTTCTTATGCAGAGTGAAAATATAAATGACGAAGTTATGAAAATTAAGCGTGAATTGGGGTGATACAGCGTGAAATTTGACAAAAATATGCTTGCGTTATATGCGATTACAGACAGAAAATGCATAGGCGACCGTGGACTTGAGTACAGCGTTGAGCAGGCTTTATCGGGCGGCGCAACAATGATTCAGTTAAGAGATAAGGAAGTCGATTTTGATACGCTCTGTAAAGAGGCAGACAGTCTGCTTAAAATTTGCCAAAAGTATAACGCACCGTTGATCATTAACGATAACGCAGATGTTGTAATAAAGACAGGTGCTGACGGTGTGCACCTCGGTCAGAATGATATGGAGCTTGCCAAGGCGAGAGAAATCCTCGGTAAAGATAAAATAATCGGCGGCTCGGCACGCACAATTGAACTTGCAAAAAAAGCAGAGCAGAGCGGAGCGGATTACATAGGCAGCGGTGCGGTGTTCGGCACACTTACAAAGGCAGACGCAAAATATATTGGCACTCAAAGGCTCAAAGAAATTTGCACCTCGCTCAGTATTCCCGTTGTAGCAATCGGCGGTGTAAACGCAGGGAATATTTCTCAGCTTGAGGGCTGCAAAATCAGCGGTGTGGCAGTTGTAAGCGCACTTTTCGGCGCAGAGAATGTTTATACTTCCGCACAGGAATTAAGAAAACTTGCAGACAGCGTAATTTACGGAGGTTAGTTTGAAAACTGTATTGACAATAGCCGGCAGCGACTGCTCGGGAGGAGCGGGAATACAGGCTGATATAAAAACAATAACAATGCACTATGCTATGCAATGAGCGTCATTACCGCCCTTACGGCGCAAAACACAACGGGAGTATACGGTATTGAGCAGACGAGCGACGAGTTTATAGCAAATCAGCTTGACTGTGTGTTTACCGATATTTTTCCCGACGCAGTAAAAATAGGTATGGTTTACGGCAACAATTCCGCAAAAGTAATTGCTGACAAGCTCAATTTTTACAAAGCAAAAAAATATTGTGACCGACCCTGTAATGGTATCTACCAGCGGCAGCAGGCTCATAAGTGAGCAGGGACTTGAAAATCTGAAAAAATACCTTTTGCCGATTTCCGCACTTGCCACTCCGAATGTACCCGAGGCTGAAATTTTGAGCGGAATTAATATCAAAAATTTACAGGATATGCAAAATGCCGCTAAAATAATTTCCGATAAATACGGCTGTGCCGTACTCTGTAAGGGCGGTCATTTAGAGGATTGCAGTGATGATTTGCTTTACTCTGACGGCGAGTTTTATACTTACCCCTCGGTAAGAATTGACAATCCCAATACTCACGGCACCGGATGTACGCTTTCAAGCGCAATAGCAAGCAATCTTGCGAAAGGCTTTGAAATTCCTCAAGCCGTTGAGAACGCAAAGGCGTATGTAACAAAAGCAATCGGCGTAAAACTTGACCTCGGCAAAGGCAGAGGTCCGCTGATGCATAACTATATTTTAAAAAATTTTAAATGAAAAGGCAGATGAAATATGAGAGAATATTCAACACAGATGGAGGCTGCAAGAAAGGGAATTGTAACAAAGGAACTTGAAATCGTAGCTAAAAAAGAAAGAATGACAGTAGAAGAACTTATGCCGCTCGTAGCAGAGGGCAAGGTGGCAATTGCGCAAATAAAAACCATAAGTGCATTGACCCAGAGGGTGTAGGTTCAATGCTAAAAACAAAAATAAATGTAAACCTCGGTATTTCAAGAGATTGCAAAGATTATGATATTGAAATGGAAAAGGTTATGCAGGCTGTAAATATGGGCGCTCACGCAATTATGGACCTTTCGTCGCACGGCAACACAATTCCTTTCCGCAGAAAGCTCACAAGCGAATGTCCGGCAATGATTGGTACTGTACCTGTTTACGATTCCGTTATTCATTATCAGCGTGACCTTGATACACTTACAGCACAAGATTTTATTGATGTTGTAAGACTTCACGCACAGGACGGTGTTGACTTTGTAACACTCCATTGCGGTATTACAAGAAAGACTATTGAGCAGATTAAAAAGCATAAAAGAAAGATGAACATAGTTTCCCGTGGCGGTTCACTTGTGTTTGCCTGGATGTGTATGACAGGCAACGAAAACCCGTTTTATGAGTATTACGATGAAATACTCGACATCTGTCGTGAGTACGATGTAACAATTTCTCTCGGTGACGCTTGCCGTCCGGGCTGCCTTGCAGACGCTTCCGATGTTTGTCAGATTGAGGAGCTTGTGCGTCTTGGCGAGCTTACAAAAAGAGCATGGGCAAAAGATGTTCAGGTAATGGTAGAGGGTCCGGGTCATATGCCGATGGACCAGATAGAGGCTAATATGAAGATTCAGCAGACAATCTGCTGCGGTGCTCCGTTCTATGTTTTAGGCCCGTTGGTGACAGATATTGCCCCGGGTTATGACCATATTACTTCCGCAATCGGCGGTGCTATTGCCGCTGCTTCGGGTGCCGCATTCCTTTGTTATGTCACTCCTGCCGAGCATTTGGCTTTACCGAATGTTGACGATGTAAAGCAGGGAATTATTGCCTCTAAAATTGCGGCGCACGCAGCCGATATTGCAAAAGGTGTGCGCGGCGCAAGAGAAATTGACGACAAAATGGCAGACGCAAGAAGAAAGCTTGATTGGGAGGCTCAATGGGATTGTGCCATTGACCCCGAAACCGCAAGAAAAATTCGTGATGACCGCAAACCCGAGCACGAAGATACTTGCTCAATGTGCGGTAAATTCTGCGCAGTAAGAAGTATGAACAAGGCTCTCAACGGCGAGCATATCGACATTCTTTAATTTACAAGTTACATTTTTATACCTGTATTTCAAAATTGCACCTTGCTTTGAACCGCTCCCAAAATCGTTAGATTTTTAGTCTAACTTTTTGGGGCGACTCACGGCAGGGTGCTTTTTTGTGCCTTTTTAATTCTTTTTTAATAAAATTAGCCTAATTACTGCAATTTTTAATAATATTTTACGCATAGGTAAGGGGGTGTGATATGAGTACGGAAATTGTGACTGCGCTGATTGTTGCGGGCGGAAGTATTATTTGTCAATTGCTGATAAATGCGTCAAACCGTAAGCGACAGGAAAGCGAAAACGAAAAGACCAAATCATTGATTGTGTATCGGTTAGATCAGCTTGAACATAAGCAGGATAAATATAATCATCTGCAAGAGCGTGTTTTCAAACTTGAGCGAATGTCAGCCGTTACGGACGAAGAAATAAGAGTTGTAAATCATAGAATTGCTGACCTTGAGCATATAAATAGTGAAAAGAAATAAGTTAATATCGCTTTTATGGGCAGAAATTTATATTGAACTTTTAAATTAAAATGTATTACAGGGGGTGAAATTATGAAAAACGGTTTTAAAATATGGGCAAAAGCTGCGGGTATCCGTGCGGCAAAAACCGTGGCTCAAACAGCGATTTCGGTTATCGGCGTGTCTGCGGTGCTAAGTGATGTGAATTGGGTGGCGGTTGCTTCCGCAAGCGTGCTTTCGGGTATTCTTTCGTTGCTTACAAGTATTGCGGGATTGCCCGAAATATCCGATAATAAATAAGTACATTTTTAAGGCATCCGAATATTATGTAATATGAAGATGTGTTTTACTAAAAACTGCCTTAAAAGAGCATTGCGTACATTCCTACAGACGGCACTCGGATATATTCTCGCTAATCTTGCGTTGTTTCTGACGGGAACGGATTTTGCAAATGCAGAAATGTGGAAAAGTGCAGTCTGCGGACTTTTGGTTTCTTCGGTTTCGGCAGGACTTTCAGCGGTTATGAACCTTGAAAAAAAGGAAGAACAGGCAGAGTGTGACGATAAATGCTCAAAAGATGAAGAAAACAAATGAATACAATTTTACAAAAAATTAATAATAATATTGTCAGCCGCAGGTCAGCTCGACCTGCGGTTATTGTTTTATGCTGAAATTTGTATTATAATATAAAGGAAATATCGTATGGAAATACTTTCATCTACGCTTAATCACATAGCCGTGCTTTTTTCTTTTATTCTTATCGGCTTTGTTCTTAAAAAGAAAAATATTTTATCTGACGGCAGCGGCAGGACTTTGTCACGCCTTGAAAACGGAATATTTATGCCTGCGGTCGTAATCAATACATTTTGGAATAATTGTACGGTGGAAAATATAAGCCGAAAATGGATTTTCCTTGTTTACAGCACTGCGCTTTTGATTGCTGCGGTTGTGCTTGCTTTTATTATCTCAAAATTTCTTACCAAAGACGAGTATTTGCGTAAAGTGTACAGATATTCGCTTTCGGTGTCAAATTTCGGATTTGTCGGAACTGCGCTTGTTCAGGGCATATACGGCGCTGACAGCATTGAACTTTTCGATTATTTAATATTTACTCTGCCGCTGAATATGTTTACTTACTCAATCGGAATTGCGTGGCTTGTGCCGTCGGACAAGGGCGGATTTTCTTTGAAGTCATTGTTGAATCCGATATTTGTGTCGCTGTTTATCGGCGCAATTCTCGGACTTTTGCAAATACCGAGGGTGCGGCTTGTAAGTACAATTCTTACCGATTGTGCCGCCTGTATGGCACCTGTTGCAATGATTTTGACAGGGTTTGTAATAGCGGGATATGAAATAAAAAGCCTGCTCAAGGTAAAGCAGACTTATATTGTTGCGGTGCTTAGGCTGATAGTTTTTCCGACAATTTTTGTGACCGCGTTAAGGCTTTTTAATACGGATAACGAAATAGTTTTTGCCGCACTCTGTGCAAACGCAATGCCGTTAGGACTTAACACCGTTATAATTTCATCGGCATACGGAGAAAGTCCGCAAACAGGCGCAAGCCTTGCTCTTGTGTCGCAGGCAATGGCGGCGATTACCATACCGATAATGTTTTTAATATTTTTTAGGAGATTTTAATATGAAGATTTACCTTGCATCGCCGTTTTTTAACGATAACGAAATTGCAAATATTCACCGTGCGGTTGAAATTCTTAAAGCAAAAGGTCACGAAGTTTTTGTACCTATGGAGCACGATGTTGAGAACAGGGAAAGCCTTACCAATGCAGAATGGGCAGAGGAAATTTTTAAAATTGACAAAGGCGGAATTGACGATTGCGATGCGGTTGTGTTGCTTTACGGCGGAATGTACTCCGACAGCGGAACTGCGTGGGAGTGCGGATATGCCTATGCGACAGGCAAAAAAGTAATAGTGTGTTGCTATAATATTGAGCAGACCAATCTTATGATAGTAAACGGCTGTCACGCATTTTTAAACGGAATAGACGAACTCTCATACTATGATTTTGATAAAATGCCCGTTGTCCGCAATGCAGGCGAACAGAAGTAAATACATTTGTTTAGTACGGATACTTAAATTATGGTCCGGCATATTTTTTAAGCTAAGTAATTATAAAGTTTATTACTATAATATTAACAGACAAATAATGGGATATTTAAAAAAAATATAAACAGTTTCGGCTTAAATATAAAATCTGTAAGTGATGATTTTGACGGTTTAACAGTTATTCTTGAAAATAATGAAATGGAATTGTTTTCAATCAGATGGGCGGATGTGGAAAGTTATTGCCGTTCAACGGAAGAAATGCGTTTTAAATTTATTGGAGGTGAATGGCAACAAGTCTGAAAAGAATTTCCAAATCAGTCTTTTTTAGATTATTGATTCACCATATATAAAATGGATTAAAGAACAAGCAGGTGGTTTTATGGACGATGATAAATTAATTCATTTTATGATTGTTTCTGCTGATTATGTTCTTGATACAGTTTCAAAATATGAACCGGATGAGTATTATTTAAGTAAACTGACTTGTTCGGATAGTACAAAAATCTCTCTATGGCATAATTTACTGTGTAAATTTATTGATTTTAGCTGATATTGTTTGATACCGAAATTCACTCAAAAAGCAAAGGCTGAGTGGTTGAAAAACATAGCAAATAAGCTGATTTTTCAGTGTTTATCACAAAAATAAGCACCCGATTGCTCGAGTGCTTTTGGCGGAGATGGAGAGATTTGAACTCTCGCGTCGGAGTTACCGACCTACTGGTGTTCGAAGCCAGACCCTTCAGCCACTTGGGTACATCTCCATATTAAATTATCGTACTCAATTATTATAACGGCTCAATTAAAAATTGTCAATACCTGTAACTAAATTATTATTTTATCATAAAATGAAATGAATAAGCAATACCGAATTATTTTTCGTAAGGCGGGTGATTTTATGGCTTTTGACACAAGAGAATTGTTTGCTCGGTTGTTAAAATGCGAAAGCGGAGGAGAGGGGATTGAAGGTATGCGTGCGGTTGCCTCTGTGATTATCAACAGGTCAACTGTTCCTTACGGGGAATTTGCACGGATAAGCAACGGTGGAGATGTGCGGGCAATCATTACACAGCCAAATCAGTTTACCTGCTTAAAGACTTCCGTAGGGGGTCAGTACAATTCGCAAAATGTGTATAATATTGTACCTGAAGATATACACTACGAAATTGCAGATTGGGCACTTGCAGGCAATACTGACAGCTCAGTCGGCAATTCTTTATTCTATTTTAATCCTTATTCCTCAACCTGTCCAAACTATTTTCCTACCAATATCGGCGTGATTTACAATCGTATCGGTAAACATTGTTTTTATTCTCCGACACAGGCTTACAAAAACACATAGGAGTGATTTGTTTTGGTAAATTACATCAACAATAAAAAAGGTTCGCAGCTGAACCCGAATACTTTGTATAATCTTGATAACAATCCCTCATCCCGCAATAATTATAATTGTTACATCGATCAGATTCCGAACACGATTCAGGAATACGGCTACGAAATTCCATCAATACTTGACCTGGCTACATTGGTTAGCCCCACAAGTCCGAATTATCAAAGTTTCAGTCCTGATCAACAGGCACTGAATAGAAGAAATCCTGCGTCGGGGCAGTCGATAAATCAACTTACACAGACAATCACTGCCGAAAGTCAAAATAACGAAGTTGCAAATGATTTGGCGGTTCGTGAAATTCAGAACATAGATTCAACCCAGCCGTACAATCCCGAAACATTGCCGACCCCCGCAATGATAAACGAACAGAATATGCGAAATATGCAAAACAATCAGACTGCAATGTCGACGGCAAGCCTTTTGACCGACATAAAAAATCCGTATGAGGTAACAGCCGAAAGTGTGCAATATCTAAACGGTTTTATACGCACTCAAATCGGAAGAAGAGTATCCATTGATTTTCTTGTGGGTTCAAATACAATTGTCACAAAATCAGGATATTTGCTTGGCGTTGCGGCAAACTATATTCTTATAAACGAGCTTGACACAAACGACCTTACAGCCTGCGATTTCTATAATATAAAATTTATCAGATTTTATTTTAATTAAAAATAAGATGCTTTTTCAAAAGTTGGGGTGAATATGGTTTAGCCGACTTTCGGTCGGACAAAAAAGTTAAGAGAAAGAAAAATTTTCTGCCCGAAGTTAAAAGTTTGGTCAACCTTTTCAAAGGTTGTGGGTGTGGGCAACGCCCGCAAATAGTTTTCTTTTATACAATGTCTGACAGCCAAATGGCTTGCCGTTTGCGGCTTGAATACAATGGCGAGAGCCTTTTAATTGCGTAAGTAGGAATAAGTCAGAAAGATTATTTTATAAGTTTGTTGCCTGTAAACTAACTTATACATTATAATAAAATGCCTACCATTCCGCTTTTCTTTTGCGTGAAAAGAAAAGCTCCAAAAGAAAGCACGCTTAAGGGGGAAAG
>ENA-OQCN01000665-OQCN01000665.1-human-gut-metagenome-genome-assembly--contig:-NODE-665-length-18147-cov-2.747558_pt1 | contig 18147 bp, 20 predicted proteins | sample MGYA00242497_ERZ504576 | MGnify/ENA primary metagenome ERZ504576 (study PRJEB26092, sample SAMD00036296) | human gut metagenome | host: Homo sapiens | study: EMG produced TPA metagenomics assembly of... | reverse complement strand
CTGCACCAGCGATGCTCTCTCGGCAAGGCGGGCATCGCAGACAAACGCTCTTTGCCCTTACGGATAACGGCTGTGATGGGTGCGGTGATGATACCTTCGTCCAGCAAGACAGCGGACAGGTCGGCAGATACTCAGTAAGGATAGCGTCCTGCAAGGCAACGCTGGAAGTGGAGATAACGATAGGCAGTTTCATCCGTTCGGGGCGATGCATCTGCCAAAGGATACAGCCCACGAGGTAAGCCAGCGTTTTGCCGGTGCCTACGCCTGCTTCACACAGGGAAATTTCCTTATTATATAGGGTATCTAAAACTTCATGGCAAAGCGCGAGTTGTTCCTCACGCACCGCATACCGTGCCGGGGCAAAATATCCCGGAAAATTTTCTCGGCCATACGGTGGGATTCCGCATAGCCCGTTGGATAGGTTTGCATTGGCTTACACCCCTGTTTTCCATCCCGTTTAAAGCAAAATGATGGGCAGCAGGCGCTTGGGTTCCTGCTGCCCACGATTTGCCCTAAACGGCAAAAGTAGATAGTTAAGTAAGTGTGCCACATTTGCCGCCCGCACCCCTGACACCGGGAACACAACAGGCAGGGTGTTGGCACGCCCGTTCACTGACTCCGCCGGAGTCTTACTGCTTACAACTCCGGCTCGGTCACCCCCTCTGACGCTGGAGCCGCTGGCGTATCATTATGGTCTTTCCCGCCGCAATTCCGGTTTGCCGGACCGCCCACTGGGGCTTGCCGGGAAAGAAAAGTACCTGTTATGCTGGATATTTGATTGTCAAGGTACAGGAAAGCTCACTTACGAATGCTTTCTGGCGAATACATCAAGGATACTTTGAAGAATTTGTTGTGTCTCTATTGGTTGTAAGGGGATGATTTTTCGTAAGGTCATCTCTTGTGTCTGGGTTAAATATCTGCGCCTACTGCGCGGCTCGTATGTAATGTAAACGCCGCCATATCTTCCCGGCATAGTTATAATAGAGTACTTTCCTTTCATCCGACTTAAACCCTCATAGATTGTCCGAGTGCTGACGCCTAATTCGCATGCCAAATTAGGAACTGTTTCATAATTGCGTTGAAAAACAATATCCCAAATAGCCGCTTGGCGCTCATCCGGACTCATTTTCTTCCCTCCTTTTTTCGCCTAAATTCAGTATAGCTGTATACCCTGAAGATTTTCTTCAAGTTTAGCGATTTAAAGCATTAGCTTTTTTTGTAGACGGGGTTATCCGGCGTTGCCGTTCTATGTTTCGAACCAAGCGCATACAGTGCACAACAAAAATGCTCGTTTGCCATGCGAATTCACATGACAAGCGAGCAAACATTATTCTTATTGTTTCTCATTATTTAGCCGGATTTATAATCCGTTGCCTGCTGCTCACCACGGAGAGGTAGCATATTTGAGCAGCACAGCCATGTGGCGGAACACATGGCTGCTATAAGTATTAGTCTCTGCGGAACAGGTCGCGGGTATAGACCTTTTCCTGTACGTCATCCAAGCAGCTATCATAGCGGTTGGCGATGATGGCCTGACTGCGCTTCTTGAACTCCTCAAGGTCGTTCACGACCTCGCTACCAAAGAAAGTGGTGCCGTTCTCCAAAGTCGGCTCGTAGATGATCACAGTTGCACCTTTGCCTTGATACGCTTCATGACGCCCTGGATGGAAGACTGGCGGAAGTTGTCGGAGTTGGACTTCATAGTCAGACGGTACACACCAATAACACATGGCTTCTCCTGCGACTTGTCGTATTCATTGTCCTCGCCGTAGCCGTAGTACCCTGCCATCTGGAGTACACGGTCAGCAATGAAGTCCTTGCGGGTACGGTTGGATTCCACAATGGCTTCAATCAGGTTTTCAGGCACATCAGCGTAGTTAGCCAGAAGTTGCTTGGTGTCCTTAGGCAGGCAGTAACCACCATAGCCAAAAGAAGGATTATTGTACTGATCGCCAATGCGCGGGTCAAGGCAAACACCCTTGATAATTTGCTGAGTATTCAAGCCCTTCATTTCAGCGTAAGTATCCAGCTCGTTGAAGTAAGACACACGCAGAGCCAGATAAGTGTTAGCAAACAGCTTGACAGCCTCGGCTTCCGTAAAGCCCATGATCAGTGTGTCGATGTTTTCCTTGATGGCACCTTCCTGCAACAGGTCTGCAAAGGTGTTGGCTGCTTTTACCAAGCGAGCATTGTCCACATCGGTGCCCACAATGATGCGGCTGGGGTAGAGGTTGTCGTACAGAGCCTTGGATTCCCGCAGGAACTCCGGGCTGAAAATGATGTTGTCGCAGTGGTACTTTTCACGCACAGATGCCGTGAACCCGACCGGAATCGTGGACTTGATGACCATGATGGCATCAGGATTATACTGGATCACCAGCTTAATGGCAGCTTCTACTGCAGAAGTATCAAAGAAGTTTTTCTTGCTGTCATAGTTGGTAGGTGCTGCGATAACAACGAAATCTGCATCCTTGTAGGCGGCTTCTGCATCCAGCGTAGCCGTCAGATTCAAATCTTTTTCTGCCAGATACTTTTCGATGTACTCGTCCTGAATCGGAGACTTCTTGTGATTGATAAGGTCAACTTTTTCCGGGATAATATCAACTGCCATGACCTCATGATGCTGCGATAGCAACGTAGCAATGGACAAACCGACATAGCCGGTACCAGCAACTGCAATTTTCATAGTCTTTCTCCTAAAATCACTCGGGTAACTTCAGCAACTCTCCAAGAATCGTGTCCGTATCTTTAATTGCTCCAGGAGCCCTGAATTTGAAATCCGTATCCATTCCTGCTGCCGGCGTGAACGTCAATTCACCAAAGTAGATTTTGTTCCTTACAATATACAAATCCACCCGAACAAACGGAAATTCTTTTGCCAGCAGCTCGGCGATTTCAAACGCCTCGTCCATACTTTCAGGCTTTTCAATCTCAAAATCCGGATACTTGAATACCTCCTCAGTATAAGGAAGCTTATTCCATTTTCTGTCCATAAAAAAGAACTTCGGATGATGTATTCCATCTCGTTCTTCGCAAACCATAACAGAAGTCGCTTTTCCGTTCATACAGTAGAATTTGTAATCTACCGGCAGGCTGCCATCATCTCCACCTAGATATTTCTCAATCAGAATACAAGGTTTAACATCCTTGTATTGCATTTCGGACCATCCTAGCCAGTAATTATTCTTAAGCCACTTTCTCATAGTATTTTTAGTGGCTTCAATATCGAGTTTTGACTTATCCTGTACAATTATATTGCAAGCACAACCGACATTTAATTTAATCGCAAACCGATCCGGAAGGGTAGAAAAATCAATGGAATCAACATCCTCGTATGACGCTATCAATTCATTCAGCAAGTACCCATAGCCGTGTTGCTCAAGATAATCTCTAACCCTTAGTTTATCTGCGCACTGCTTTACTGTTTCATTATTCCAGTAGGTATTGAATTTCAGCCAAAGAACTTTTTCATTAAAAGTTGTAGGCTGGGTCAAATCCAGCTTTCTTCCAAACTTCACACGGTACGTTACCGCTGTGTTTAGTTTTGGTGAAATCAAAGTCAGTGTACTTCTAAAGGCCCCCTGCAAAGCCCGTTTTAGGGATTTCATATCATCTCTCCTTTTTCAGCTTTTCCCTGACATCTTCCAAAATTGTTTGTGTTAAATCACCAAACAAAGGACCATTATTCATCTAGTAAATCATTACATCAGGGTAATTCAAATTATATTCAATCAAAATCGGTTCGCAATTTTCATCAACTGCAAAGTCCCACGAAATTATGCCAAAGCGAGACAGCATCTTATGCGCTTTCTTTATTTGATTGCAAATCTCGTCATGTCCGCAAAGAACTACATCCTCGAACATTCGACCGCTCGCCGTGGATGTTCTTCGTTCTCCATAAATATTGTACCCTTCCTTATTAAGTTGCCCGTTTAACCCGATTCCAACCGTGTATCCTTTTCCTGTTGACGCTGTATCAGTGTGAGAACCTGGAGCACCGACCCTCAATATAGAAGTAAGAATATGCACTTCACCATTAAAGAACATACTAATTATTTTTTCGGTATTCACGGAACTCGGGTTAAACTCCTTATACTGTGGATGTTGTGCGATGCATTTCTGAATGATATAGTCCTTTTTATAGACATCCAAAATAGCTGTATTGAAACCGCCAGCATTAACTAATCGAACGCCCATACCCCCCCCGTTTCTCTCGAGGGCTTGATAATTAAATCGCAACCAAGATTATTCAGATACCTTACAGCCTCATCTGTAGAGAGCACATCATCGTGCTCATCAAAAAAGACACCATTTGTATTTATCAAAACATTAGAAACCATACGAATACCCGGAAGCATTCGACTCATTATAGACTTATCCTCAAGGTCAACCGAGCCTCTCGTATACAAGGGCTCAATAGTACAGTGATAAAAATTTTCCGGAATATAATTTACGGAATGTCTCCCAGTCACTGCATAAAGATACTCATGCCATCGCGTGTCAACACCATGAAATCCAAATCCATTATAAAAATCATTAATTTGCTTCAACTGGCTAGAATCCAGGGATTTCACTTCAACGGGTGACTTTTCCCTAACGTTTTCCAATTCTCTTTTAAAATGAAGATCTAACCGTTTCATTTTAATATCTATCTGAAACTTTTCAATAGCCCTTTTCATCTTGCTCATTTTCTTATCGCACCTTTCTTGCTTAACGAATTAAGGATGCCCCCGAAAACTGATTTCTCCTTAACTTTCAACCACACGGTCATACAAAGTATAGAGTAAACACCCCCTCCTATCATTATCATTAGAAGAAGGCGAATGATTGGCTGTTCGATATCAAGGCGTAAATCAAAGAATCGAACAGCAATAAACATAGTCATTCCAAAAGCAAGTAGTAGCTATATCTTGAGAACATCCGAAAGAAATGAATTTCCTTTTTCGCACAGTGCGCTGAAATAGTGAGCACCGATAATTCTGCCATTAACGTTCCTAACGTTGCTCCTACAGACCCCAATTGTGGAATAAGCAAACCATTGCAGATTAAATTAACTATAGCACCTCCGGTAACTGCCAATGTGTATTGATTATCGCACTTTGCTGGAATTAAATATTGCTGATTAACTATATTACTTAGTGACTTTACAAATAGAACTGGTACAAACAATACAAGCAGATTCACACATTTCTCGTACCCATCACCAAAAAAAAGTGGACAAACTCACGAGCTATTGCTGCTATACCAAACCCTACTGCACATGACATACAAATGCTTAATTCAGTAGACTTACTTAATAATTTTTCGGTTTTTTCCTTCGATTCACCTACTATGCTCGATATGCGTGGCAGCATAACAGTTCCTATCGCTGTTATCAATCCAAGGGGGATATATATAATTTTATCTGCTGCATAATAGTAACCAACTTCCGCTTCTGTACTTAGCAGATCAAGCATTGTTTTGTCCATAAAATGATATATGCTTAACGCTATCATCGGAATAAAAAGTCGAACAATCGGCCAAAGGTGCTTTTTTAATTGTGCAAATCGCACCTTCTGGAAGTCCGCATACTTTCCAATTTTAGTCCACAGTAACAACTGGCTTATTGCTGTGCTTCCTGCCATAATGAATGCATAAAAGCATAAATCCGATGGTTTACGAATGAAAAATATAATGCAGCATACTGTAGCAACTTTTACTATGAAATTTCTTGTTACAGTCGTCTTAAAGTCCTCAACTCCAAAAAACAACCAGTTAATGTCAAACAGGCATGATATCACCCATAGGCCTTGGATCATCATGATTGTAACTCTTGTAGAAGCCCAAAAAAACGCACTCAGATAGTAAATCACTATGGAAACAATTGATGCGGTACATTGAACGGCGTATATTTCCCAAAACATCACCGACCGTTCATTTCTTGTTTGAGTATTCGCTATACTTCTTTGACCATAATACTCAATACCAAGCATTGCGAACAGCATAAAATAGTTCGCATATGCTTGTGTTGCTGAATAAACGCCTATTTTTTCCGCTCCAAGTGCTCTTGAAATGATAGGAGATGTTATCAACGGTGTAATTATTGTCAAGATTCTATAGGACATTTGAAGTCCAATATTTTTTTTTAAGCTACTCATTGCTTATTTCTCCAACGCCCTGCGGTATCTTCTCGGTTTTATTGTCAGCAAATGTCACACTGAGAAACCAGAACATAAAAGAACTTACACCCGGTCCAAATGGGGGGTAACCTTCCAAGGCTGATTCTATAAAATAAAACATGGTGAGGCACATGAGGAATGCATCCAAGTTCAAACCAGACCTAACTGTGAAATTGGATACGGCTCTAGTAATCCACACCGACTCTACAAGAACAAATCCAAGGATTCCAATTTCCGCTAGTACCGAGATATACGAGCAGTCAACATAATAACGTCCGCATCCCAAAAAGGGATTTTTAGCAAATGCTGCAAGAGCTCGATCCCATCCGTCTAATCTGCCACTTGAAAAAGTATTGATATCTGCCCCAGCATATTTCGTAAGAAGTAACGCTTGATCAATGAATCTTCTTGTCACTGAGTTATTCCACAAAAAGAGAACAATGATTAGGGTAAGGAAACTCCAACGAACTTTATATTTTGATTTCAAGAGAATATAACAAACCAACACGATTGCCAATGCCAGTACAGCCGTTCTGCACTGACTTATGCCGCACAATAGCAGCAGATAACCGGCACAAGCGTATCCAAGTACCTTTTGCCACTTTGTGCGATATTTCAAAAGGAATAGGGCTATTAATATACCTGTTGCCCATATCTGAGCAGCGGAGTTCTTTTGCAGAAATGTATACATATTCTGTTTAAGCCAGTCATTGTACGATGAGAAATATGTTATATTGACCCAAAGTGCATATGCCATAGCACCATACAAATACGTTCTTAGTATTTTCTCATAATCAGAGTCCTGAGCAAATGGTGCAAAGTTTTCTCCAATAACTGACACAATCAATGGAATGTACATAATATGGATGTAATTTCCTTCAAGATGCCTCGAACCAAAAAGTGCCATTAATATACATCCAACAACCAGGAGTGAATAGCAGCCCAAAAAAATCTTTGTACACTTATGGATAACTATTCTACCGCGATTTCTTGCTATAAAGAAAACCGCTGTCACTATCCAAGCTATGTACATTATCGGTCTCATTAAGTTTGATATAGCCTCTATTTGAGAGAAAATCGATGTCAAGATACACAGCTGTAGCAGTTTTACGTCATAATTAGCATATCTCATAATGACCTCTTTTTAGGACAATGCTCTTTTAGCAATATTCCTATACGAAAAGACCTTCATCCCCTTTTCCATTGCAACTTCCTTCATCTTTTTATATTCATCTGGATTGTCAAGAAGCTCCTCGATCTTTTTCTGTATTTCTTCTACACAATCATTCTCCAGAAAAGCCACATTTCCACCAAGGTCGACATGATGCGTTCCAGGCCAGTCTTTTACTAGCATGGGAATTCCCTGTCCCGTCACTTGCTCCCAAAAAACCGAATGACGTCCCGGGAAAACTACCAAATCAGCGGCTGCAAAATATTTATAACTGTCTTTTGCCTGCACCCAACCAATGTATTGCACCTTTTGCCCATCCGCAAGTTCCTTAACTTTTTCTTCTAGTTCCTGCGTGACAGAGCCGAAAATCACAAGTTTTAAATTCTTTCTGTCAATATTTTGTACTGCGTTCATTAGAAGAAGTGTTGGGTTTTCCACTTATCAATTTTTCCTCCAGTCATAACCAGAAAATCGTCATCTGCAATACCATATTTCCTGCGTATGTCTTTTCTGACTTCCTGTCTCGCTGCGGATTCAACTTCTTCGTCATCTGCTCCCATCACTAGAAGCTCACACTTGTTTTCAGGCAGTTTATACATTTCCTTTAGGAATTTAACCCGAACTGGAAGCACGCCATAGAATTTTTTTGTATACGGTTCGATTTTATTCTCACACATTCTCCATATTATTTTATGAAGCACATTCTTGGATATCCAATTGGTTGCACTGTTTGAAAAATCCGCATGGTTGTCCACATAAATCACGACCTTCGGATTCTCTTTTGCGTATCTTGCGACCTGATCGATATCAAGGAACTGACCTCCGTGGATAAAAAGAATGTCAGGTTTAGCTCTTCTTATTGCCTCATAGCTCCCTGATATCGTTTCAACTTTTTCCAAATCTTGTTATCTGTTTTATAGGGCAACCTTGTTACCTTAATATCATACTCGTTTCTATATGTACCAACATTACTTAAATAACACACTTTTCCATGTTCATCAAAACTCTGCGTAGACGCAATTACCTCAACGTCATATCCTAGTTCTTTATGAAATTTAGGAAGTAAGTTTCTTGATATGAGTAGTTGTCCGGAAAAAAAGATGCTAGACAGAGATGCACAATCTTCATAAACTGATGGAACCTCCTTTTATTTTACAAAAAAGTTCTTCGGGGGATAAAAAGTACTGCCCCATCTCTTTTAATTCATCCTCCGACCAATTCCACCACTCTAATTCCAAAAGCCTGTCAATGGTTTCCTTGTCAAATCGCTTTCTTACCTCTTGCGCCGGAACACCTACTACAATTGAATAAGGCTGAACGTCCTTAGTTACAACAGCATGTGCACCTATAACAGCTCCTGTTCCAATCGTAGTTCCAGCTTTGATGTAAACACCATCTCCAATCCAGACATCGTTACCTATACATACAGGCTTTGATGGCGTATACTGAATATTTGAAAAATTATGGTGCAAAAAATTTCTACCGTTTAGAAATACCGGAGAAGTAGAAACTGTATCGAGTGGATGCATCCCACCGCCAATACTACATCTATTTCCTATTGAGCAAAACTGACCAATTTGCGCATCTGTTATTGTCGTTCTTGCACCAACATATGAATATCTGCCCATTTTAACTTTTGACAATGCGCTCTCATAATTCACATTGCAGGTCTTATCCAGCTCACATTTATCAAATGACGGTATTCTCAATTTGGCTAGTATTTTTGCTATGTACTTTGATTTTATCATCTTCTGAACCCACCTGCTAACTAAGCATTTAGCCCTTCCGCCAAACCATCTTATTAACCACGTTACATAACCCTGAATGATGCGAACCACCTTCATGGACACAGTCTCGTCCACATAGTCAGGACAAGGTTTGCCCAGAACGCCCTTCTGCTTCATCTCGATTGCCATATCGGTGGCGTTGAGCAACTCCCGGGTGGTAATACCAGCCAGAATGAAGTCGCCGGCTTCCAGTGCCTCAGGGCGTTCCGTACTGGTACGGATGCACACGGCGGCAATGGGATGACCGATGGACAGATAAAAGCTGCTCTCCTCAGGCAGAGTACCGGAGTCGGAGACGATTGCCAGAGCATTCATTTGCAGCTTGTTGTAGTCGTTGAAGCCCAGCGGCTCGTTGACACGGACACGAGGATCCAGCTGGAAGCCGCTCTTTTCCAGACGGTGCTTGCTGCGAGGATGGCAGGAGTAGAGAATGGGCATATCGTACTTTTCTGCCAGTGCGTTGATGGCGGTGAACAGGCTCAGGAAGTTCTTTTCGGAGTCGATGTTCTCCTCCCGGTGGGCGGACAGCAGAATGTACTTGTCCTTTTCCAGCCCCAGACGCTCCAGCACATCGCTTTTCTGGATTTTCTCCAGATTCATGTGCAGCACTTCTGCCATGGGAGAACCGGTCTGGTAGGTGCGCTCCTTGGGCAGCCCTGTATCCGCCAGATACTTACGGGCAAACTCTGAATAGCACAGGTTCACGTCAGAGATTACGTCCACGATACGGCGGTTGGTCTCCTCGGGCAGGCACTCGTCCTTACAGCGGTTGCCTGCTCCATGTGAAACAGAGGAATATGCAGCCGCTTTGCACTAATGGCAGACAGGCAGGAGTTGGTGTCGCCCAGCACCAGATAGCCCTCCGGCTGCAACTCAGACAGAAGCTCATAGCTGCGCCCCAGAATGTTACCGCAGGTCACACCCAGATTCTCGCCAACCACCGGAACCAGAATGTCAGGTCCGTATTCCCCGAAGGTGTTCTTCAGTTCAAAGTCTTCCCAGAAAACGGTGGAAAGATTTCTGTCCCAGTTCTGATTGTAATAGACCACGCAGCAGTCAAAATATTCCCGGCAGCGCTTGATAACGGCAGCCAGCCGAATAATCTCCGGACGGGTGCCGCAGCCAATCATGACCTTGGTGCGACCGTCGTTTTTCCATGTAAAGTTGTGTTCCATATCATTCTCCTATTGACAACCAGTATCTTCTTTTACACCGGCTCAAAGAAAGTGTCCGGATGGTTCGGGTTGAAAATCTCGTTGCAGGTCATCACCGTTACCAGATTCTCCGTTTCAGACAGGTTGATGATATTGTGAGTCCAGCCGGGAATCATGTGGACAGCCTCGATCTTATCCCCGGAAACTTCAAACTCCACCGTTTCTCCGGTGTTGATGTTCCGCTCCTGAATCAGACCATGCCCTGCCACCACAATGAACAGCTCCCACTTGGAGTTGTGCCAGTGCTGCCCCTTGGTGATGCCCGGGCGGCTGATATTGATGCTCACCTGCCCACAGTCAGCGGTATGAACCAATTCCGTGAAAGAACCACGGTTGTCCACGTTCATCTTCAGGGCATACTTAAACTTGTCCGTTGGCAGATAGGTCAGGTACAGAGAATACAGCTTCTTGGCAAAAGAGCCGTCCGGCATTTTCGGCATCATGAGCGTAGTCGGCTGTGCCTTGAACTCTTGCAGCAAGTCCACAATTTCTCCCAGCGTGACCTTGTGGGTCACGGGAACACAGCAGTAGCGACCGTCTGCTTTCAGAACAGTCTCTACACCGTCAAACTCACAGTACTGCTCCTTGCCTTCCAGCAAGTCAAACATCCCTTCTACCAAGTCGTCGATGTACAGCAACTCCAACTCAGTGCTGCGGTCATTGACGGTGAAAGGCTCGTCATTGGCAACCGCCCAGCAGAAGGTGCTGACGGCGCTGTTGTACTTAGGGCGGCTATGCCCCATCAGGTTGACAAAGCGGTAGACCGCAACCTTAGCCCCAGTTTCTTCAGCATACTGGAAGAACAGCTCCTCGCCAGCCTTCTTGCTGCGGCCATACTCGCTGTTATCGAAGCGGCCTGCATGGTGGCTGAATGGAGGAGGACAACATAATGGTTGCCTTGTTGTTGTGCTTTTTCAGGCAGTTCAGCAGATCGGATGCGAAACCGAAGTTTCCCTTCATGAAGTCTTCCGGGTTCTCCGGGCGATTCACGCCTGCCAGATTGAATACGAAGTCCGCCTTGCGGCAGTACTCATCCAGCTCCACTGGGGTAGAATCCAGATCGTACTCGTAGATTTCTTTAATATCCAGTGCCGGGCGAGTCTTATTTTTCCCATCCCGGATGTTTTTCAGGTTGTTGCACAGGGCGGTTCCCACCATGCCCTTGGCACCTGTGACTAGAATGTTCATCCTATCACCTCTTAATGTACTGCGGTGCAGTCCGGAATATCTGCGCCATCCGGCACAGTTGCATTATTGCAGACGGTGCAGTTGCTGCCAATGCGGGCAAAATTCCCCACAGCCGCACCTGTGCGAATCATACTGTTGGTGTAAATCAATGCGTAGTCCCCTACCGTTGCATCACAGTGGACTTCCGTTCCGGCATTCAGCAAAGAACCGCTTCCGACAGAGGCTCCATTCTGGATACAAGCGTTTTGCAGCACCACACAGCCACAGCCGACTTCTGCAAACGGACTGACGTAGGCACTGGGAGCAATGATGTTTGGGAACGCATAGCCAAGTGATTTTGCTTTCTCATACACCTGTGCCCGGAACTGATTGTTGCCGATGCCTACCACCAGCAAGCTGTACTCCTTCCGCAGCTCCGGTAAATCGGCAAGGCCGCCAACCACCGGAATGCCACAGATCTCAGCACCCACAGACTGTCCATCATCCACAAAAGCGCAATCGTATTGGAGCATCGCCTGCTCCGCCACCATGTGCCCGAAGCCACCGGCACCACCCAGCAGCAGCTTTTCCTTAGACATTCGGGATACCCTTCAGTTCGTTCTGGACATATTCGGTGGTCAGGATCTTCTTAACAGTGCCTTCCACATCCAGACGGGTAGTGTTATGGCTGGTGTAGGACTCGTCTGCCATAGTATGTACCTCGCCGTTGACGACAAACTTATCGTAGTTCAGGTCACGGTTATCCGCAGCAACACGGAAATAATGGCCCATATCCTGGCTGCGCAGACGCTCCTCACGGGTCATCAGAGTCTCGAACAGCTTCTCGCCGTGACGGGTGCCGATGATGTTCGTACCGGTATCGCCGAACAGCTGCTGGACGGCCTTTGCCAGATCGCCGATGGTGGAAGCGTCCGCTTCTGGATGAACAGGTCACCGGGATTGGCGTGCTCGAAGGCGAACATAACCAGGTCCACAGCCTCGTCCAGATTCATCAGAAAGCGGGTCATGTTGGGTCGGTGATGGTGATGGGATTGCCAGCCTTGATCTGGTCGATGAACAGAGGGATGACGGAGCCACGGCTGCACATAACGTTGCCGTAACGAGTGCAGCAGATGGTAGTGCCACCACGCTCAGCAGCTACACGGGCATTGGCGTAGATGACGTGCTCCATCATGGCCTTGGAGATGCCCATGGCGTTGATGGGATAAGCTGCCTTATCAGTGGACAGGCAAACAACACGCTTGACGCCAGCGTCGATGGCAGCGTGCAGCACATTATCGGTGCCGATGATGTTGGTCTGGACAGCCTGCATGGGGAAGAACTCGCAGGAAGGGACCTGCTTCAGAGCAGCAGCGTGGAAGATGTAGTCAACGCCGGGCATTGCGTCACGGATAGACTGGGGATTGCGGACATCACCGATGTAGAACTTGACCTTCTTGGCAGTGTCAGGATGCTTGGCCTGAAGCTCATGGCGCATATCGTCCTGCTTCTTCTCGTCACGAGAGAAAATGCGGATTTCCTTCAGGTCAGAATCCAGGAAGTGCTTCAGAACGGTAGAACCAAAAGAACCGGTACCACCAGTGATCATAAGGGTTGCGTTATCAAATGCAGACATTTTAAATTACTCTCCTTTGCTATTTAACCAAACAGATATTATCACTTTGCGTTGTTAATTCGAGGTTATATCAGCCTCAATTGATTTCGCATAAACCATGCTATTGGCAGATATTCCCATATTATTTAAGAAGAATTCTTCTGTGTGGCAATCTATTTCCTTACTCTTTATTTTTTCTATCGCACACCTAAGGCTCTTATCATCTGAGCAATCGACAATTGGGCAGTTTGTTTCTCTTTTCACCCTTTGTGCAAACTGTGATTCTATCCCTATACAGAGAATTAGGGGTGTATGGACAGCCATACAGGTTGCTGTCTTACTTGGCAGTGCTGTACGATAGATGTTCTGCGCAAGTGGTATGATGTTAACATCCGCACAGGCATATAGCAGGTGCTTTATCAACAGGTTGCATCGGCCAAAATTTCACATTGTTTAAACCACTTGCTTTCTCAATAAGCTTCTGCTTGTATGCTCCGTCCCCAAAAATGTGAAATAAAACATCTGGGTCTTCTGATTTGCGAGCCGCCTCGATTATGATTTCAACATTCTGCATGACTCCTATATTTCCCGCATACACAACATTGAATTTGTTCCGGGGTAGCAGCTTCCGAATATCCGCGTCCATGGACAAACTTCTTTCAAACGGTTTATCCTGATAGCTCCAATTATATACTACTTTAATTTTGTTCCCATTAACTCCTTTACTTTCAAGTTCAGTCTTTATATCCTCTGAAATTGTAATAATCTCTGCAGCTTTATCGTAGGCATATTTTTGCGTTGCAAAAAATATATAAGGCAAACTGTTCTTTTTGATTTTTCCACTATACACCGCATTTTCCGGGAACATATCCTGAACATTAAAGATAGTGCGAACATTTTTCATCCGTTTTTTCAAAATCTGCATCTGAAAGCCCGCAACATTTGATGACTGCACAAAAACTCTATCATAGTTCCTGTTTTGTTTTATCCATTCATCGCATTTTCTCACATAACTTAAATCAGATAAATATCGACTCACAAGATTGCTATGTGCTACGGCATTCATAGGAATTCTTGTTGTTGTAACTCCTAGATTTTCAAGTTTAGGATAGAGTCCTTCAATTTTTCCGCCTGTATCTTTTTGGAGAATATGAACCGTGTGTCCTCTCTTGTATAAGGCCTCTATCATCGCAGTAAGTAAGTGCTCTGATGGCGTTCTTCGGTCCAAGCTATACTAAGCCAAAATAAAATTCTCATGCCATTTCTCCATTATAAAAGCACAGCCTTAAGCCATTCTGTCATCTTGCCCTTTTCGGCATCAAGTATTTCCATATCCAATTTGACAGTTTTCTTTGTTATTTCACCTGCTCCAACTCGCTCGAGCAGACCCACCCGATTAGTCTTCACAAAGAGCATTGCAGAATGACCGTATGCAAGTGTTACCGCACAGGAATGCACTCTATCGGACAGGTTAATTGAGAATTTGCATACAGATTAATATAGCCGTAAGGGATATCTGCACAGAAGGAGTTTTTATATGCGTAAATTTTGCTTCTAAAATGCGGGTGGAATCTCTGATCCGTTCTTACCAGCTTATACCGACCGATTTCATTTTCACGTTTCGGTGCTGGCAGAAGGCTTCGCACATAAATCAATGCATCTGTAAACCGATCTGTTTTTGCTGCAACCGTAGAAGGTGAATTAACAAAAATCCTTTGATTGTCAAATTCAATTCATGGGTGTGTTTCCGGCTAGAATCATCGACCCAGATTTCCGGCTCAATAATTTTATCAAAATTGGAAATCCAGTACGGCTGCCCGAAATCAATCTTGCAGGGAGCATAGTAATCCGGGGTAAAGAAGGAGAAACAAATTCCATCATACGCATTAGTTGCGTATTTCCCAAATGCCTCATAGGTTTCACGTTCTCTAGACGAAAAAACAAACGGAGGACACTGCTTAAAGAATTCTTCAACCTCACATCTGGCAGTAGCATCAAGCTTCATAGTACCAGCACTCAAAATCATATAACCTACGCCACGTTCTTTGAGTTCCAGCAGAATGTCTTTCCACAGTGGGAGGAAATACTTAGAAATCACAGGACCGGCAAGCACAATATAATCCACATCGAGCTTTGCGATGTACTCAAGCTGATTCTTATGAGGATACAGCCGCTTTCCATAACTTGTTGTGTAAGTTTGATAATCTGAAACGACTGTCACATTCTCTGCGCCCAGAATTTTCTTAAGCACATACTCTACACCCAAACTAAAAAAACCGTTTCCGATATTCGTGCACCAGAATCCAGTGCAATACGCCACCTTCATATCTTTGTACTCCTCATCAATGAAATATTATCAACCACAAAACAGCCCAGACTCATTCTCCAAGAGTCTGAGCCGTTTGTTCTTATAAAGCTCTACTAATCGTCCTCAGCAGTGTGAGTCACACTGCCGCTATGTCCTGTACCGCTGCAATGAACGTTTCTGCGTCAAATCATTGCCACAGTAGCTCCCGTCTTTATTCGTCTGTGTAAGCATCTCATCAGCGCGGAGGTCTTTCTATGTCCCTTTGTTATGGAGAGACCTTTGTTTATTCCTGATGTCACATTCTCAAAAAATCATTGTAGTATCAGCACTTTTCAGCGTTTTCTGTGTTTATATCATCTCGGTGTACTCTGGCATAAACTCAACCTACCGTAACAATCATCTGAGAGCCTCATTTTCGGCTCTTAGACCCGCAACAGTAACCGCTTTGTTTATGCCTGACTACACAAAGCTCAGAAATATGCCGTAGTATCAATATTTTTCTGGGTTTTGCTCATCTTTTCCGCTTCGGTAGACTCTGGTATAAACATCTTTTTACCGTAGCGTCTTTGTGAGCAGCACACCCTTATCTTCAAGACCTATTTCAGCCTCGGATGATATTTTCATCGTCCCGCAAGGCTCGAAGAATGATAATGTCATCGAAAGACCTATGTTTATGCCTGATGTCACTTTTCTCGGATTTTCGCTCGTTTTTTGTCTATATTGCTATAAAGCCAAGCAGTCCAGCCGTTATTTTTTGCCACTCATGGCAGTGGTCTGTCCCTCGGAAACGCCCTCGGTGGACTCCGGCATAAACAGGATCTTCACCGTTGCAAACATGATCTTGAGATCCTCGACAATGCTGGGGTGGGCTATGTACATCAAGTCCATAACCAGCTTGTCGTAGGGGGTCGTGTTGTACTTGCCGTAAATCTGCGCGTAGCCGGTCAGACCAGCTTTTGCCTGCAGGCGCAGGGAGAATTCCGGCATTTCCTCGCAGTACTGGGCGGCAATTTCGGGGCGTTCGGGGCGGGGACCGACAATGCTCAATTCCCCTCGCAATATATTGAGGAGCTGCGGCAACTCATCAATGCGGCAGGCACGAATCACCTTACCGACAGGCGTGATGCGGTCATCATGGTCGCCGCTGGACAAACGGGCTACGCCGTCCTTTTCTGCGTCTACACGCATGCTGCGAAATTTCAAGATGCCAAACTCCTTGCCATCCTTGGTGAGGCGAATCTGCTTATAAAACACCGGACCGTGATCGGTTGCTTTGATGACAATCGCTGTGATAAGGAAGATCGGGCTGAGAACGACCAGCGCAACAGCAGAAATCACAATGTCCAGCAGACGCTTAATGAACAAATACTCCGGCTGCGGATGGTAGCGCCCCACCTTTAGCATCGGCAGGTGGAACATATGCATCGGATACGCGCCGGACATAATGGTGTCGCCAATGCGGGGAATGACGAAGGTTCCGATATTGTTTTCCACGCAGTACTTCAGAATTACATTGCGGTCATGGCTGTGAATGCGCTCATAAACACCGTGCTGACGCCGTCCAGCATAGCAAGGTTCGCAATGCATTCATCTGCGTGGCGGTAAGCACAACCTTGTACTTAGAGTCCAGCCCATACTTGCCAATCAGTTTTTCTGTGCCTTGGCGGGTGTCGTAAATCACAGCCGTTGCCTGCGGCGGGAAGATCTTGAAATACGCATGGTGCGCGTTATATGCCCAGACAGCTGCCAAAATCACCTGCCCGATCAGCGCCGCAACGCCCGGTAAGATGTTGGGCAAATGCTTGCTCAGCAGCCAAATCACGATGTACATAATGAAATCGCTGACCGCTGCTGCCAAAAACTGCGCGTAGACGATCTCGGAAATGCGCTGCATGGACATCAAAAAGGCATCGTATACGCGCCCAAAGATAATGAACAGCACAAAGAACAGTGCCACCACCAGATAATCGCCCTTTGCGTAAAACGGCGATGCAATGTGCTTTGCATAGTACGAATACCAGCACAGTGCAAACGGAACGGTCATCAAAACCGCGTCCAGTGTTTTTATGATTCGCAAAATCAAATCGTGCTTAAACCTTGTCATGATTTTTCCTCAAACCTTACCCTGCTTTTTCTGCCGGTTCAACGCCCAGCAGCTTCCGCAATTTATCTATTTGCTCTGCATTCAGCTTCGGTGACTGCTTGCGCAGCAGCACCTTTTGCTCATAGAGCCACGTCCCAACCAGATACCGTCGTCTGTTTTGTATTTAGCCGGAATCAGCAAATCCCCATGTTCCTGCAGATAATCCTGCGCCAAGTCATACCGATGCTGCCACGGGTCAGGCTTTTCCCACTGCATACCGACTTTATCCAGCAGCGCCACGCGCTCCGGCGTGAGCTTGCAGTTGCTCTTGCACGGATTGTTGTGTGCATACTGCTGGCGTGCCACCCACTTGCCGAGGGCAATGCCGTCTGCCGTGGTATAGGCGATGGGGACATTCAAATTTCCGTATTCTTCAAAATACAGCTTGGCTGCTGCATAAGCTTCACTCCACTGGAAGTCATAATTATTCTGTTCCCACCGGATTCCGATGCCTTCCAGCCGCGCAGCTTTTCCTGTTGCAGTGTTCCGTTGGCGTAGGTCTGCTTTTGATTCCGCAGCCACACGCCAAGGCGCAGCCCGTCTTTAGTCGTGTAGGTCACAGGCATGATCAGATTGCCGTGTTC
>ENA-OQCN01000664-OQCN01000664.1-human-gut-metagenome-genome-assembly--contig:-NODE-664-length-18166-cov-5.138589_pt1 | contig 18166 bp, 21 predicted proteins | sample MGYA00242497_ERZ504576 | MGnify/ENA primary metagenome ERZ504576 (study PRJEB26092, sample SAMD00036296) | human gut metagenome | host: Homo sapiens | study: EMG produced TPA metagenomics assembly of... | reverse complement strand
TCGGATGCGGTGCAGGTTGGGATTGTCGGGATGGCAATGTTCGGTGATCTCGTATTTCTTCATCTGGCATCACCTCGGTCACGCTTGGGCGTAGGGCTGGGCGACAGTTCGGTTTCCACATACTCGGAAACGATGCTGAGTGCTTTCTGGTAGCTGTCGCAGGACATAACGCGGTCACGCATTTCTTTGCCTTTGTCACCTTGCCCGCTGCTTTTCAGCAGCCGGGATGCGCGACCCATGATGGAGAAAATGTTGCCGTCCTGCCCAATCAGCTGCATCTTAGGTTTCTTCGGGCGGTTCAGCAGTTTTTTGAACTCTGTCATATTCAGCACATCGCGTTTCAGTTCAAAATCGTGATCCTGCCAGAAATGGACATACAGCTTGCCATCCCCAACATCGATTTCCCGCTGCTCGAAACCCTCGCCCCAGCCGTCGCTGTACTGACCGGAAATGTAGTTGCACAGGACGGTCTGCTCATCATCGAGCAGAGGTTCTTTCAGTTCCACGGTCAGACACCCGCACAGTTTGTTGCCGCAAATTTCCACAGACGGCACAGCACTTACCACCTTGCTGCGGACGGAATCGTCCTCGTGGTAATACTGCATCAGGTCGCCGTTGAAATCTGCAATGTCCTTTTTCACGGCCTCATCAACAGCATCGGCATACTGCAGCAGGTCATGACCGTCCAGCGGGCAACCCTCATACTCGTCGTAGAACTCGTCCTCATAGTCAGGTTCATTTGGGAAAAAGTCCGCAGTCAGCGGAGAATAAAATTTCATCTGCAAATCATGTCACCTCTTTCCGCCGCACAGGTCGTGGTCGATCTGCGCGGCATAGTAGTTTTCTATCGTCAGCGGCGCATTGTAGAGCGCCGCCAGTAAGTATTGCTTGATGTTTCGGATGCGGGGCGGGTTGTCCTTGAGACAATCCAGAACATACTGGATATGTTCCGCGCCCAATTTTAGGAATCGAGATTTTACTACCTCTGCAGGCATATTTTCGCCAGCGATACGGATAGCCGCCCGTCTGGAACAAACCACATCCAACATCAACTCCACCAGTTCATCCAATCGCATCGTATCCATCGGGTTATTCTGCGCCAAAATCGGATACTCGATATTTTTCAGCAGCAGGGCGCGGTACTCTGCCCGCTGGCCCGCCGCGCGGATAGGATTCGATACGTTATTTGTTTCTTCTTTTTTTATTTCTTTAGTATTTAATTGTGCAGGATTTTCCTGTACAGGTTTTTCCCGTTTTGGTTTAACCTGTTCTGGTTTGGCGCACGAAGGCTCGGCCTGTTCTGGCTCCGGCTGCGGGGGCTGTGGTTCCTCCAGCACGGTATATTCCATACCGCGCATCTGGCCGTTTTTATCACGGACACGGCGGCGGATAATGTACCCGGCCGCCTCCAGCTCCCGCACCGTGGCGCAGACACTATCCACGCCCTCCTTGCAGATAGAGGCCAGCCCGCGGGTGGTGTAGTCCCAATCCTCCGGAAGAGACAGCATCAAGGATAAAAGGCCCTTCGACTTGAGCGAGAGGGCCTTGTTGCGCAGATGATGATTTGACATAATGGTATAGTTTTGCGTTTTCTGTACACGAAATACAGCCATTTTCTTTTCCTCCTGTAGCCCAAGGTGGGCGAACGAATGTGTATTTTCATTTCATGTTCCTATCGGCAGACTGCGGCCCGATGGGCGGCAGTTCTTACCATCAAGTTGTTTTTTGCTACATCTGCGTAATCCCCGCCCTCAAGGCAGGGCGGCAGATCCAGCATTTGATAGTGGTCAGCGTAGATTTTCTGAATGTGGGCGCTTGCCATACGGCCCGGACTGTCGTTATCGAGCCGCAGCTCTATTGTCCTGATTTCCGGGTGCTGCTGTAAAAATTCCTGCAGTGCTGGCGGCTCCTTTTCGGAGGCCGAAATACCGCCAAGCGACAGCCGCCATTTGTTGGCCATGCTGCCGCAGAGCGTCATCTCCGCCATCGCATCAATGGCCGCCTCGAACACAGCCACCGTACTGCTGTCTTTGCGCGGCGGGATACAAAATCCGTATGCCTTATTGCTGCCGGGCGCCTCGCGCTTGAAGGTCTTGCCGTAGTCATAGATACCGCGCAGAGCCGCATATTTCGGCTCACCCTGCGAGTCCTTTCCCAGAAAGACACAGTTGTGGTATTCTGCACTTTCGTACAGAATTTTTCTCTCAATACAATATTGAATTACTGCATTAGAGATACCTCTCCCCAGCAGATACCGCGTGATTCTGTCGCAGTTTTCTGCTATGGGCGGCAGCCTGAACGGCGGGCGCTTTCGCTCCACCTGTTCATGCGGGGTCGGGACATAGCCGGGGCTTTCCTCGCATAGAAGCCGGACGGCCTCCACAAATGGAACACCCTCCACATAAATCATGTAATTCAATGCAGACTTTCCGCCAATGTCCCGGCTTTTCCAGTGCCAGAGGCTCGATTCGGCGTTGATTTTGAAGCTGTCATGCTCGGCCAACTGGTACTCGCCGCGGTCGCTGCTTTTCACGAGCGAGTTGGGGCGATATTTTTGTAAGAATTCAATCGCCGACATCCGTCTGGCGGCGGCAATCTGCTCTTGTGTTACGCCGGGCATTACTGAATGTAAGAGATAAAGTCGCTCATGTTATCGACCTTTTCCCACGGGAAATCCTTGCGGCCAAAGTGACCTCCTGCGGCTGTATATTTGTAGATTGGGTTCGTCAGGTTCAGCTGCTTAATAATGCCAGCCGGGGTCAGGTCATACGCCTTACGCACGGCGGCAGCCAAACAATCATCTTCACAGGCGTCACAGGTGCCAAACGTATTCACATCCACCATAACCGGCTCGGCCTGCCCAATGGCATACGCCAGCGTCACCTGACAGCGTGTTGCAAGGTGTGTAGCAACAATGTTTTTGGCAATGTACCGCGCCATGTACGCACCGCTGCGGTCCACTTTAGTCGGGTCTTTTCCGCTGAACGCACCGCCGCCGTGCGGCGCAAAGGTACCGTAGCTGTCCACCATGAGCTTGCGCCCGGTCAAACCGGTATCGGCATCCGGACCGCCCTGCACAAATTTGCCGCTGGGGTTCAGGACGATTTCCGCATCATCGGCGGGCATACCGTCAAAGGCCAGCGGGAACACATACTCGTCCAGCAGATTCGCCAGCTTATTGATGTCGGTATCCTCTTTGTGCTGAACTGACACGACCACCGTGGTGATGCGCACAGGCGTGTCGCCGTTGTATTCCATCGTGACCTGCACCTTGCCGTCCGGGCCGATGTCGGGGATAACGCCGGTCATGCGGGAGATTTCCAACAGCGTTACAAGGCGCTGGGCGGCAACCACAGGCATCGGCAGATATTCGGGCGTTTCGTTGCAGGCGTAGCCGACCATAACCCCCTGATCGCCCGCGCCGAGGGTGTCCTCGTCCTCTCCCTCAGCCAATTCCGGCTCGACAGCGCCCGCAATGTCGGGACTCTGGTCGTGGATGTAGCAGTCGATCTGATAGCTTCGGTCATAGCCGACATCGCGCAGGGTGTCGCGGACGATGTTGAACACGTCGGGCTTGGCCGAGGTCGTGATTTCACCCGCTACAATGATGTGACCGTGGGTTGCCATAACCTCACAGGCCACGCGGCTGGCGGGGTCATGCTGCAGACAGGCGTCCAGCACGCTGTCGGCAATGAGGTCGCACAGCTTGTCGGGATGACCGCGCATAACGGATTCTGCGGTGTAAAAGCGAGGATGCTCGTTTTCTTTCATGGTTTCGGTGTTTGCAAAAATGTCGTTCATAGGTGTTTTCTCCTTATCTTTCGTAGCTTTCTTTTGCGTTCGGCGGCGGAGCCATAACGCGGGTATATTCTTCCGGCGTGGTGTGTTCCACACACAGGGTCTTGCCCAGCAGGAAAAACAGCTGCGGATCGTGGTACATTTCCTCGTAGTGTTTCATCTGCTTGGGCGTGAGGTCAGTAAAATCGTTGCTGGTCAGCCCGCAGACAAAAAATGTGCCGTGGATAATGTCATAGTCGCTCAGCATACGGTTCAGCGGCAGGTTTTCTGCAATGCCGTTATCGTTGCAGACGATGCAGGCGCTATCCCTCCAAGGATACACGGCCTCGATGGTGCCGCCGACAACTGCCTGCTCGGCTTCAAGGGTATGTTCAATGTCGGCTTCGCGGGGGTACTTTCCGGGTTCAACGATCAGCACTTTCATCGGTATTCTCCTCATCAGAAGTTTCTTTCAGCGTGTTTTTCTGCTTAACGGTCAGCAGCACGATACCTGTCGCGGACGCAAGAGATGCGACCACAATAGCCAGCAGCGGGAAACCATCTCCTGTCTGCGGGAGAGTCTGCACCTTGCGCGGCGTAATAACCGGCGTGGGAACAGGAGTGGGTGCCGGGGTTGTAGCGGGTGTCGGCTGCGGTGTGGGAGCAGGAGTGGGTGTGGGCGTGTCCTCGCGGGGCGTAGCTTCGTCTATCATCTGAATTAGTCGCTTGTCAGCGCGTGCCCATTCGGCATCGGCGTTTTCGCGGACGAACAGAGAAATTCCGTCATCAACGGTTTCCAACTTGAACTGCACCGATTCGGCAATTTCAAAGCCAGCCGGGGCGGCATCTTCGGTCAGGGTGTAGATGTACTCCTTGATTTCGCCTGACAGTTTGATAAATTCATCCGAGATGGGAACACGATGCGTTTTGTAGTCGGTTGTCCAAGTGTCGACGACCTCATCATTCGCATCACGGATCGTCAGCGTAGCACCCGGCAGCAGATTACCCGCAATGTCCGTTTTGTCTATGTCAAGTACAGGTGCGTCCTGCATAATGACGGTGGCATCGTTGAGTTTTACCCAATCATCGTCGGATTTCACATAGACGATATTGCTTTGTTCGTTACCTTCCTGTACCAGCTTGAACACGATGCTTTCGGCTTCGGTGTAGCCGTCCGGGGCGTGCTTCTCCGTCAGGGTGTATTCCTTTTCCAGTTCCAACCCACGCACGGTGTGCGGCACTTTGCCGGAGGTCCAGCCCTCGACCAGACTGCCGTCTGCATCGCGGATTTCCAACTTTGCGCCGGGTAGTTCCTTGCCGTTGGTGATGTCCTGTTTGGAAATGTCCACACTGGTGCGCAGGTTGGTGTTTGTACCATCTACGATTTGCCATGCAATCTGCTGACCTTCATAGGTGAACTCTACATCCACAGGGGTGCTGTCCAGCAGATACCCGGCAGGAGCTTTGACCTCGACAATGCGGTATCTGCCGCTGTTGCCGGAGTCGGGACAGCTTTCAGAACGGATGGGAACATCCACGTCAAACCAAGTAAAGCCGCTGGCGTTGGTTGTGTACCGGTGGCCAGCTTTGTACCGGCGTCCAGCAGCTTTGTACCGTCCGCGGAATAAATGTCATCCACGGTGTAGAGTTCATACACCGCTCCTGCCAGATAGGTCAGCGCCTCACGGTCCTGCTTGTAAATGCCTACACCGACTTTGCCGACTTTATCGCCGGGCTTTTCGGGAACAGGCAGCACACGGGCATTTTCAAACACGAGCGTCTGCCCATTCTTGTGGGCATCCGAGGCATCCTTGACATTCACAATGCTGTACGAACATTCCTTGTCGCCGTCCTGCTCGTGGCTGATAATAGTTTTTGCCAGCACAATGTCATTTTTCTGGTTGTCCCAGCTGAATTCCACAGTGTAGCTCTGCTGGGTCAGCACAAAACCATACGGCGCTTGAACCTCGGTAATGGTGTACTTACCCAACGGCAGGGTCACGGTAACTTCGCCTTTGGTGCCATCATGGGTAATTTTCAAGAAATCATAGGTGGCCTGCGTGCGGGTGGGGCTGAATTTTACTTCATCCACCTGCCCCTCCGCTCCAGTAGTAACGGTGGCAACGAGATCGCCGGACTTGCACCAGTAGGTGCCTTGGCGGTCTGGTGTGGCAATGTCGGTTGCAGCGTGAATTTCGTACACTGCGCCCGCAAGGTTGTCCTGCGTGTAGACGAACTGTCCATCTTGGTAGTCGGTCAAGACATTGCCCAGCTTGCGGATGGTAAGCTGACCGAGCGTTTCGTGGTTGCAGTATTTCTCCGTGACGATGTACTCATCCATGTCGTTGGTGGCATTGCCCACGACCTGCCAGACGCGGTCAGACTTGATTTCAAATTCCACCGAGTAGGCAGGATCGTTGAAATAGCCTTCCGGACCTTGCAGTTCCTCAATCAGGTATCTGCCCAGCGGCAGTTTTTCGGGTGTTTTCATAAGACCGTCTGCATCGGTGTAGAACACATCCGTTTTCTTGGTGGCGCTGCCGCTGGCGGGGTCGATCATGGAAATGCGGGTCTTATTACCCTTGTCATCTAATTTGTACAAAGCAAAAGAGGTGTTGGCGATTTTTGACCGCTTTGCCGGTTTCTGTATCGATCTTGATGAGTTGCAAGTAACCCTCTAATTCTTCGTCCAGAATGTTGTAGGTCATGTAGTCGCTGCTGGGGGTGGTAACACTGCCCGCAGGAATCGTGAATCGGCTTTGCGGGCTGTTGGCGTCCACTGTCACGATGAACGGATCACACTGGAACACATCCTTGGGGATGGTGGTTTCTACTACCAGATATTGCCCATACGGCAGGCCCTCCACGCGGAAAATGCCCTCATCGTTCGTGAACATTTCTCCCAGCCTATATTCAGCGGGCTGATCCGTGGGCATCCAGCCGTTGCCCCTGCCGTTGGCGTAGTCGCCGTCTGCGGTCAAGGTCGCGTTATAGGCGTTGACCGTATCGGTGTTGCTCTCGAACATATTGGCGATGGCTTGTCCCTCGGCGGTGAAATCGTATTTTAGTGTGGCGTTATCGTAATTGTCCTTGCGGTAGGCAGATAGGATGCTGGCGGCATCGTAGCTGCCATCCGGGTTCTGCTTGAAATGCGCCGCCTTGCTCAGTTTGGAGATGCGATAAACGGTAAAGCCCGCACCCTCTAATTTCAGTGCCGGGCTTGGCTGACCGGTGGTCGAAACCAACTTCTGCAAACTAAAGCCGGATTTGAGGACTTCGTCTTGACTCTCCTGTTCGGCATGGATGTGGTAGGCGGACTCATCTGCATAGGTCAGCGTTTTGTAGTGGTTGACCTCGTCACAAAGATAACCCTTGGCATAGGACAGATAGTAGCCATCCCACGCCTTGCTGCCGTTCAGCTTGCGGCTCTCGGCTACGGCGGAATACTGGTTTTTGTAGATGTAGTCGGTGTACTCGCCGCCCTTGGTGGCAAGGCTGCTGTACTTGCCTGTGCGTTCGAGCTTTCTGTTCAAAAGCGGATACTTCCCGGTAACATACAACTTGCCGTTTCCGTCAATGGGCAGCACCAGCCCTGTGGCGCGTTCCACAAGGTAATATCTGCCCATATACAGGTTGGCAAAAGCCAGCTTGCCGTCTGTGATTTTGGCAGAGGCTACCAGCCGGTCTTTCTGCAAAATAGGTAAATAATCCGTATCCCAGCCGCCATTGGTGAGGACAGTGGTGTGCCAGATAGGTTGTCCGTTGCATCGGTGATTTTCGAATAATCTACGACACCCGAAACACCGTCCGGGTGTTCAATGGTGTCAGCGGCGTACAGATCGTACACCGCCCCCTCAAGCGTGGTATCGCCGTTGCTGCCCGCAGCCAGATACCGCGCGGCGTCCAAGTCCACTTTTGTCAGCAGAATATTGCCGAGAACGCGGTCATTCTGCATCTTGTCGGCATTGGCGTGCATGGTGTAGGAATCTTCGTTATTGGCAATGCCCGTGGGGTCTGTGGCGTAGGTCTTATCTGCGTTGCGGCTACCAAAGGTGATGGTGACCACACCCTCACCGGTGTCGATGAGCGTGCCGCCGCTGTTGGCCGTGGTAATGTCGGCGTTATAATCCGCGTTCCCCAGCCAAATGGTCTGGGCGTCCAATGCTTTGGTGATTTCAAAGGCATACGCCCGCTTGCCCAGCACGGAACCGGCTGTGCCGGGTTTGGTCACATCCGTCCAATCGCCGTAATACCCGCTGGGTGCGCGGCTCTCCACGATGACAAATTTGCCCTCGTTGCGCTGAGTGTAGTAAAGATTATCCGAGCCGTTGGCATAGCTGCTATGGTTTATAACCTTGTAGGTGCCGTCCGCCTGACGTTCAACCTTGTATTGGTTATACCCGCCAGCCGGAATATACCGCTGCTTTACGGTGTCCCACTCAAAAATCTTAAACTCGGCATCACCCTTGATGCGCTGCTTGGTTTCGCTGTCGATTTTGTCAATGCTGACTTTTACCGACCACTCATCGTTTTTCATCGGGTAATCGTTCGAACTGTTGGCAGGAACAGTAATCGTTTGGTGGCTGCCCAGCGCACCGGGCGTGGAATCAAAGCCATGCGGGATGGTGATTTCATCGTATGCAAAGGTGATGTTCGCAAGCTGCGCCCGTGCCGAGCGATAGCGGCATCCACCATGCCCTGCGCTTCGTTCTGCAGCTGCCCGATGGCTGCATTCTTGGCGGCTTCGGCAGCGGCATCCGCTTCGGCTTGGCTGGCGAACGGTCCTTCCTGCCCGCTGAGCGTACTGGTGCTGGTTTTGGACACCTCGTAGTGAACCGTCCATGTGGCAGAACCGTCACCGCCGCTGACGTGAAAACTGTCATCCTGTGTGTGACCGCTTGTGGTAATGGTTTGTGCCCCGGCAGGGGTCATCTGCCAGCTGCCGCCGTCCACGCTGCCGCCGGTCTGGCTGGGCGTAACGGTAATGACCGCGCCGTCCACCTTTTCCAGCGTGTTCAGCTGGTACTTGTCGGTGTTGACAGTGAAGGTCAAGTCAAAACTGCCGCTGGCGCTTTGCGCGGGAGCCGTCCACGCAGCGGAATAATACTTCGGTTCCGGAGCACTCGGCACATCCGGAATCTCAGTGCCGCCCGCAATTTCTTCACCGACCAGCGCTACAACCTGCCACGCATACCCTGCGGGCGGGTTATAGATGTAGGTGTAGTAGCCATTTTCCCCGGACTGCGCCTCTGTACCGTTTACCAGTTCTTCTGCAGCAGCAATATAGGTCTGCGCTGCGTAGCTGTCAGGATAGTTTTCCATGATCCACTGCTGGGTTTCATCGTAAAGACTGCCAAGATGTCCGGCTGTTCTTCACAGCTTTCAGGATCATCTTCAAGGCTTGCCACAACAGGACGGTCATCCAGCATATCCAGACTCAGCTGACCAAGACCGCCCCAGATGTTGACCTGGTTTGCATAGTGGTTGCCGGGGGTATACTGGCCGGGTTCAAGGCGGGACACATGAGAGAAGCTGTAGGTGGGGCAGCCCTTGGGCTGGCCGTTCAGGCCGTGGCTGCAGCAGTAGGCTTCCTGACCGTTGAACCAAATCAGCCATGTGCCGCCCTCTTTGGCAATGCTGGTGATTTTGCCGGTGGCATACGGCGGAGTCGGTCCTGCAGCATAGGCGGCAATGCCGTCATCGCCGGTGTCGGCATACATCTGTGTGGGTGCGGCATCCTCGCTGATCTGTACATGGATAGCTTTTGACTGCGAACTGCCGTCCGAATCCGTATAGACAAGCTGCGCCGTAAAATCGGCAGAGGCTTTTACATACAGGCCGGTTGCTGCCGCCGATTGCTCCGAGTATGTCTGGTGCAGGATTTCAGCCTGCTCCTGCTCGTCTGCCGGGATAGGCTCATAATCGGTGGAGCGGTAGCTTAAAAGCTCTACACCGTTCGGCAGTATGATTTCGGATACCGCACCGTCTGCCGGGTATTCGACCTGCGCCAGCAGTGGAACAATGGCATAGTCCGTACCGGAAGTTTTGCCGATTGTGACCGTGTTCTCATCTGCGTTCAGCGCATCGGCATCCATATGGCATCTACGCCATCATACAGGTCGGAAACCCACGCGGAGATACCGATTTTTGTCTCGCCTGTTGCCACGGGCAGACCCATGCTGCCAAGGTAACTGCCGGTAGGCGCGTCCGGCAGATCGTTGTAAAGATTCTCGGTAATCTGCACAAGGTTTGGTGCCGTGGTGTCCGCTTCGGCAGTTTCGGGGGTGACCGCTTCGGCATTCTCCGGCGTGGCAGGGGCATCATCTGCAAAGGCGGGCAGCGCTGCGCCAACATTGGTAAACGTCAGTGCGCCCGCCAGCAGCAGCGACAATCCCTGCTTTATTCTGTGTTTGTTTTTCATACTGGTTCTCCTTTTGTTGCAAAAGAAAAAGCCCGCTGCGGGGTGCAGCGGGCTTGGTTACCGTTCGGGAGCGTGTCTCTTAGGGGTAGGCGCGGCTCTGGTCTTGTAGGCTTTGCGGTATTTTTCGTCAGCATCATAGAACTGCTGCGGAGAGATGCCCGCATCCAGACACCCCTGCAAAATAACCGCATTGTAGCGGCTGCTGACCGGGAGCAACTGGTCGCGGTACGGCGCATTCATCGTGTAAACCATAATTTCGTGCGGCGTACCATCTGCATCCGTGACCGTCATGGTCTCCTTGTCATAGAATGTCGGGTAACCCTCGTAACAGTCAAGCTGTGCTTCGTCATGGTCGGTGACAGACCAGATCAGCCTTCAACGGTTGCGCCCTCTTTGGGCAAAATCGTAAGATACCCGCGCCGAACGCCAATTCATAGCCGTCCAGCTTAGCCGTTCCGACTGCCGTTGCCTCCGGGCAGCGATAGGCCATCTGTTCAAAATTCAGATTGGAACCGTAGGCAAAATATTCTTTTCTCGACATTTCTTCTCCTATCTGGCCTCGCCTGTGCGGGGCTTGATTGGTTGCTGGGATATAGCGACTTATCATGGCGCCACGCCTTATCACCGGGCAGATTTTTCAGCAGGTGCATCCGAACATTTTTGTACTCAGGACCGATGAGTCCCAGACGCAGCAGAAAGGTGCGGAAAGTGAACGCCGGATTATCCCCGATGGGCGTTTTCCGGAACTGCGTGTACTTCTGGTTAATGCCCTGCGCGGAGATCGCCATAGCCAGAATGATGTTTGCTTTGGCTTCACCCGCATGGAGCGTGGAATTGAACAGGCGCCATTCGATTGTACCGTGATAGAATACAGAATGCATATTGCAAGCCCTGTACCGTGACGAATGGTAGTGATAATCACTCCCATCCCGCCCTTGATACCAGCGATCTTTCAGTTGATCCATACTCGCGCCGCTGGGCAGCTTGCGGATTTCCTCCAGAATAGGCTCATCCACCGGCTGACAGTAGCTGTCGATGCGGGCAGGGTTGACTTTAAGTGCTGCAAACAAAATATCCTCTTTGGAATACATGATGGACAGTACATTTTTGAGGCTTTGCGGTGTGTGTTTACTTGCATCCACATGGACGTGCATTCCGCAGCTGTCGTTTACGATACCGCCTGCGCGGCGTAAGGAACGGACAACCTCCTGCAGCTTTTCCATCTCGCTGTATTCGAGTTTCGGAGAGTTCAGTTCAACCTTGTAGGTCTCCCCAATAAGGACAGACCGCCTGCGGCATTCGGGATGGATGCTACCGTCCCGGACGATTTTCCACTCTTTACCGTCCAAATCTTTGACGCGGTAGGCATCGTAGCCACCACCGGAATGCTCTGCGCGGGTGCCAAATAAGTCGGCCAGCGTTTGGGCTGCCGTGGCGCGGTTTATCCCGGTCAGTTCAATTTCACAGCCAAAATACTGGTCACGGAAATCAAGGGGCAAGCGCCTCACCCCGCAGTTCCGCGTCCATGGCTGCAATTCTCCGCCCGATGGCTCTACCACGTTGACTGTTACACCGTTGCCTGCTTGCTTGTAGGTTGGTTATCGCTTTGGATGGCAAGTACTGTGTCGATGCGGTCATCTGCCCAACCCTGCAGCCGCAGACATTCGCGCGGTGTCAGGCGGCGGATGCGACCCTCGCACAGAACACCGTGACGGTCTTTTGTGGTAAGTGTATGCATGGGTGCGCCGGGCTTACCAGTGCGTTCGGTGTTGCGGGCGAGGTCGGACTTGATGGGATTTTTGACCGGGCAACTTCAACAGTGCCTTGTCGGCAGCCCGTTGTAAGTGTATGCGCAATCTCTTTACCAACCCGTCCGCGCCGACTGTTGACTGTGGCGTAGCTCAGGTCGATGCTGTCACCGACCTGTGCCATCTGGTAGCCGGTTTTTGTGGCGCACTTGATCGGCACTCCCACCTCGTACAGTCCGGTCTTGCCGCCGAACCCGCCCGGATTGGCAGCCAGCGTACAGCTTAATCCTTCGGGGGAGTAGACGCGCTCCCCTTGGTGGCCACCGTGGGTTTGAATAAGAGAACTTCCTGCTGTTTCGGTGAAAGGAAATACTTTTCCTCTACATCGCTCATCAAGATATCCGATAATGTACACGCGGTTTCTTGACTGGGGGACGCCGAAATCTTTGCTGTTAAGACATTGCCATTCCACACCATACCCCAGTCGGTCCAGCGTGTTGAGGATTGTCGCAAATGTCCTGCAGTGGTCATGATTGATGAGACCCACCACGTTCTCAAAAAGCAAATACGGAGGCTTCCGGGTTTCAGCCAACCGGGCCAGTTCAAAGAAGAGAGTGCCGCGTGGATCTCCGAATCCTTTTCGAGATCCTGCAATGCTGAAAGTCTGGTTATCCTGAATTTCGGAATAACCAGACTTATCCCGAATAAAATAAGAATCCCGAAGCCCAGCCGGGAATCCTTGCAGCGCAAGGATTTCTGCATAAAAACTTCGGGATAATATTTTCACTTGTATTGTTGTTTGCCTCTTAATTTAAGCATCATCTCCTCGTCATCTGTATTCCAGAGTACATCCGGAATCGTATCGTTTAGCTTGTTTGCTGCTTGCTGAATGGCTTTCCGTTTCATTTCTGTATCAGCATGGGCATAAATTTTTGTTGTTTCAATCTGCGCATGGCCGAGGAATTCGGATACCATAGCCAATGGAACACCGTCTTGGTATAGGTGCATTGCCCGTGTGTGCCGCAGCATGTGGGGATGTACCCGTTCCGGAATGGATGTGCAGACGTGCCGTGCAGATTCTCCATATTTCTTTACAAATGCCGCAACCGTATCAGGAGACATCGGCCTTTGAGGGCCGCCATAAGCATAGAACACATAGTCGTCTCGTTTTCTATTTTCTGCCGGATGGAATTTTTTCAGGTAACTGCGAAGGTGCTCCGCTGTTTTCGGCAAAATAGGAACAACCCGTGTCTTGTTTCCCTTACCTGTGAAATAGACACACGGTGAGGTTCTGTGCAGCACTAAATCCTGTATCCTTAAATCCAACATTTCCTGACACCGAGCAGCTGTATCGTACATTAAAACCAGAAACACCATATTCCGGAATCCTGTACGCTTTTTGCAGTTCGGCTGCGCGAGGAAAATAGAAAGTTCTTCTTTTGTGAGATAGCCAACCAAAGCAGGCGGTGGTTTTCGGTATCGAATTCTCTCCACGTCGGCCTGTATTGCAATTACGCGCAAATCTACAATGCCGCCATACCGCACAAAAGAGCGTATTGCGGCAAGCCTTTGCAGCTGTGTTTGTCTACTGCAGTTCCTGACTTTCTCCAACCAGTCCACGAATTCCTGTATGTTTTGGCGGGTAAAATGGCTCCAGCTTACTCGTTGTCTGGGAATATCTTTTGTGCCTTCCAAAAACGTAAAAAGCAGATTCAGAGCATCCTCATAGGATTTTACCGTATTAGAACTGCAGCTTCGGTTTTTCACAAGATAAACATTCAGAAACGAACTTACAACCGTAAAAAACTGAGCATCCTTAACCTTCATCATGCACCTCCGGAAGCAATTTTTCCCATGCAGTACGGTCTACTGTTCCAACACGCTCATAAAAATCAGGAACCATGTGGACATAGTAAAGCGTATCTTCATAACGGGCGTGTCCCATGTATGCGGAGAGAAACGGCAGCATTGCATCAATATCACGGCCTTCTCGCATCCAACGACAGATACATTCCGTTGCAAAAGTATGTCTGAAATCGTAAACCCTAGGTTTAGGTCCCTCAAACGCAGTAATTCCGGCCATACTGAAGCATCTCCAAAACATTTCTTCTGTCCAACGCTTCGTATACGGCCCATCCCCATCGTATCTCGGAAAAAAGTAATCGCTGTCCGGGTAAATTTCTGAAATCAGGGTGGAATAGCTTCTCATAATCTGAAGCAAATCATCTGCAACCGCAACGACACGGTCCTTGTGCCCTTTGGATTCCACAACGTAGACAGAACCGCGAACCAAGTCCACATTTTCCTTCTTGAGCAGTCTCGCTTCTGCAGGCCGCAATCCGCAGCAATACAGCAATCTGTAAAATACCGGGATAACAAGATGTCTGGCCGGAGCTTTCCCGTGAGGCCGAAAGCTGTCAGCACCGTGGAAGAACGCTTTTATCTCCGCTTCATTGAAGATATGTGGAACATACCCGGGGCCTTTGCTGGTCATGGATATGGGAATCATATATGCTTCTGTTCCAACAGCCCGAAGGTACTTTGCAAACTCCCGTATGACCATAATACGATTTCGGTGGCCTGCTGTGTTTTCCGTATCTCGTTTCTCCAGCCATGCAAGTGCGAGTTCACAATCCAGACAATCTTTTTCGGGGAACCTTTCTACACAGAAATCGTCAAACCTTCCTAGAATACGAATACTCTCATCGTAAGGAAAACCAAGACTGTTCTTGTAGCCTACAAAGGCGCGAATCTGTTCTCCAAAACGGCTTTTCAAAGATGGTCTTGTCATAACAGGGCCTCCTGTGCAATGGGAATTGCAGAAATAGTACCTGCGCACACTTTTAATTTCTCTAGGGATGACGCGGTATATTGGCGCAAGGACACAGACGACGAGTGTCCTAGAATATCGCAGATTAGGGGCGCAGGAATATTTGCTTCCAGTAATTGTCTTCCCATTCCTCGCCGGAAAGCATGCGGCCCATTCATCTTCCGATCCTTTCCCAATGCAATGTGTGCATATTTTGCAATCACCGTCCACATACTTCCAATCTTTGTATAGGGGCGCAGTACCCGCAAAAATATATACTCAGATTTGCACTTGGGCCGGGCATGGAGAATGTAATCGGCAATCGCATTTCCGGTTTTTGTATCAAGCGGTAAGGATACAGGGATGTTTGTTTTCTCTTGTACCAGGCGCAGTTCGCAGGCGTCCCAGTCAATACTGTCAAACTTCAGGTTTACAATGTCACAGCCGCGTAAGCCAGTTGTGTACGCAAGCATAATCATTGCATAATCTCGCATCCCCATTGTGCTGCTGCGATTTATTGCAGAGAAAATCTTTTGGGCATCTTCGTGAGTGTATCCTACATAAACACGCCGACGTTTTGCAGCAGAAAATACCAGCGCTGGTGAGATATCGGGCAGCTCAGGATGTTTTTCGGCCATGAATCGCGCAAAGGAACGCATACTTCCGGTTAAATTAAATATACCAAGAGGAAATGTTTCTGAAATCTTTGCCAGACATCTGGTGACATCTGGCAAGGTGATCTCAGCATAGCGGTATATCCCCAAAGTGGCTATGGTACGGAAAAACGTCCGAACCGATGAAAGATAAAACTGGCGGGAGCCTTCTTTCAAATAGTTTTCATTGTCCATGTACAGTTGGTATTGCGAGAGCAGATTTTCAAACTCTGGCGGAGCGCAGGCAAAATTATATTTTCTTAACTTCTGCTGAGACACCTGTCCGGTCGAGAGATATTCCTCGATCCAATGGGCAGCTTTGCGCATCGTCTGAAAGGATGCCTTTTGCATTGCTCCGTTCACAAAATTTTCTTGAACCGTTTTTTCGAAAAGGGCAAGCGTTTCTGGAGAGTAGGACTCTTCACCGCGAGAAATGAAGAAGTTCAAGATAGCACCAAATCCACAATAGATATAATTGGTCTTTGTTTTATCGGATAGTTCCAACTGCATGACGGCATCTCTGGTTCTACAGATAATGTCTATTACCTTCATGGAATTGCTCGGATTGCAGGAAATGGCTTGAAACAATGGGTTGTGTTCAGCTCCCAAGGCCGTATAGGTTCATCCTGAATTTTTCCATACTCCGCCATTTGGTCGAGATAAACTGCGGCACGCCGAGTTATGCCCCACTGGTAGTGCGGCAATGTTCCGGATTCCTGTTTAGCACGTTCATTCCAGACAAAATTTTGAACCGTCTCTTTGGAATACAATATCTGACCTTTGCCCAAACAATGCTTTACAATCCGTCGAGTTCCATACCTCTCAAACTCATGTACCGTTTTGGCCTTGAGGCCGCGTCCGCTTAAGGCATCTAATACACGCGCAGAAAGGACTGTGATTTCAATTTTGTTCACACTAATACACCTCACAATGTTGATTCGGATTACAATCCGTAGCAACATTATAGCAGGTGCCATCTTCAAAATATTATCCCGAAGTTTTTATGCAGAAATCCTTGCGCTGCAAGGATTCCCGGCTGGGCTTCGGGATTCTTATTTTATTCGGGATAAGTCTGACAAGGAAATCCGCCGCAGAGCAGCCGGAATTCTGGCATTGTTTCTGGGTCTGCTTTTCTTGCATCTTCTACGAACCACTCTCCCTTCGTGTCAAACAGGGCGTTGTAACTGCGGTTGGCGTATTTGTCGATTTCGCAGTGCCCTACGCATTCAAATCCCCCGGCACGGCTCAGCCCCTCGCGGAAGCCACCGATGCCGGAGAACATATCTACGAACTTGATCAAGGGCACAACTCCCGATGGGGATGTTTGCCGGATCTACGAATGTGCTTAATAGGCACCCCTCATCAAAAACAAAGGCAGCCTGTCACAGGCTGCACCGAACAAGATTTTTTTACCGTTCACTATGTATCAACCTCTCTTTTGTCTTTTTGTATTTTCATTTCTACCTATTATTAAAACATTGGAATCACCCCCTACAGTGAATTCAGGAAATCGAGCGCAGAGTCTGGTATAGCATTCTTTGGCAGCGGGCTTGGAACAGCGCTGGTTATGTTGACTGCTTGCAACTCCTCCCGCACCACCTTGCGGATGCTTTTCTCCAGCCTATCCGTCTGCTCCGTCGCAAGGATACTCTGCACCAGAAACTCTTTGCGTTTGGCAGGCGGCATCTGCTGCAGCAACGCCCACGCGCGGCGGTGTTGCGGTTCGTTGAGGTTTGGGCGGAAAACATATTGTGGTCGTTTCATACCTCGCTTTTACGGCGCGACACGGCGGTCAACGCGCGCTCGAACCCGACAGCGTTCACCTTGTCGTCCAGTAGAAAAATCGTCTTACAAAGCGCATCTTTGGGGCTGAGGTGGCGGCTTACCACCGATGCGCCACCGCCCAATAGCACGGCTGGGATGGCGTGCAAATCAAAGCCGGCCTCCATAACCGCCGACAGCAGATGCTCTGTGTACTTGCGACCTTGTTTGTTCACAATGTCGCGCACCGTATCGCTGACCGTGCAGGGCTGACCTGCCAGCATATTTTCGATTTGGGCATCCGTGAGGGACAGCCCGGTTTCGCGCCGCACCTGCTCCCGAATGTCATCCACACAGCGAATCATGCCGAGTTCCAGACTGTGAGCTGTGTCAGCCGCAGGAATGGCGTTGTCGATGCGCATGAGGTCCACCGTCCAGCCGCCAAGATCCATGAGGAGCATAGAGGGTTCGTCCTGCAACAAACCAGTTTCGGTCATGAGGGCGGCGTAGCCTGCGGAAAGATGGCAACTTCTTCGATGGTGATGCTGTACTCCACGCCCTCGAACTTGTAGTTCACAGGCTGGTTGCTCCGCAGCAGATACTCTCTGAACTTGGGTTTGTCGCGTCCGAAACTCGTCAGCGGCAGACCCGCCGCAATGCGCACAGAACATTCGGGCGGCAAACCGCGCTGCCGGATTTCTTTTGCAATCGCTGCCAGCGTCAGCAGGTAGTAGTTGTCATTCACGGTCTTATCCCGCTGGATAGGCTGCCTTCCGGAGCCACAAACAAAAAAGCACCCGCCAAACTCTAAGAGTCCTTGGCGGGTGTAGGGTTCGTGTTCTCCGTAGCTGGTAAGTCCAGCCGGAAATGAACAATGCGCTGTTTTGATGGCGTAGTAACCGTGGTCGATGCCGATAATGATGCTCATAGTGGAAATCCTCCTTATTATAATAAGGTATAAAATGGAAAACTTGAAAACAAACTGAAAACTGTCGAA
>ENA-OQCN01000663-OQCN01000663.1-human-gut-metagenome-genome-assembly--contig:-NODE-663-length-18174-cov-6.816701_pt1 | contig 18174 bp, 17 predicted proteins | sample MGYA00242497_ERZ504576 | MGnify/ENA primary metagenome ERZ504576 (study PRJEB26092, sample SAMD00036296) | human gut metagenome | host: Homo sapiens | study: EMG produced TPA metagenomics assembly of... | reverse complement strand
TTAAGCACGCCGCCAGCGTTCATCCTGAGCCAGGATCAAACTCTCTGATATAGTGTTTGTCCAAGTTCAAGATAACTACTTGGCTATCTATCCCTTTTACTGTTTTGGTTCATTGAACCGTTCTTTTCAAATCAAATGAATGTAAAAGAATTTTCGTTTTCATGTGTTTCACTGTTCAGTTATCAAGGTTCCTGTCGTTCTTTCTTATCAGCGACAGCTTTTATATTATATCAAAGCTGTTTTTGTTTGTCAAGAACTTTTTTAACTTTTTTTAAAGTTTTTTGTTATTTTCGAACTTTTTATCTCTTTATTGCTTTTGTTTTGGCAACTCATTTATATTATCATCTTTTCAGTTATTTGTCAACAACTTTTTTTATTTACTGATAATATAGTCAAAGTTCTGTATTTTCTCTGTCACTTATCAGCGACAACTCTGATACTATATCACAGTTGCACACCATCTGTCAACATATTTTTTATATTTTTTACACAAAAAGAAACTCTTAAAAATGGAAACGCATTTTTTAAGAGTTTCTTCTATATATTATAGTATATTAGTTTTTGCTTATCAGCCTTTAATACCAGACTGAGCAACACCCTCAATAAACTGTTTCTGGAACAGGAAGAAGATTACAACTAACGGCACTACCGCTAGTACTGCTCCTGCCATCTGCATTGGATACTCGGTGGTATACTGTCCCTGTAAGGTTGACAGTGCCGGTCCAAGTGTCATTTTTTCCATTGAGGTGTTTACAATCAACGGCCACATAAAGTCATTCCATGCGAACTTGATTGTAAAGATTGCAAGCGCTACGATACCTGGTTTTACCAGCGGAAGCATAATCTGTCCAAAGACACGGAATCGTCCGCATCCGTCTACAATTGCTGCTTCTTCCAGTTCTTTTGGTAATGACATGAAGAACTGTCTTAAAAGGAAGGTACCAAATGCACTAAATAAGTTTGGCATAAACAATGCAGGAATCGTATCCAGTAATCCCATTTTCTGAATAATCTGATACTGCGGAATCAAGAAAATCTGTCCCGGTACCATAAGTACCGATAAGATTAATACAAACAGTGCATTTTTGAACGGAAAGTCAATACGTGCAAACGCATAGCCTGCCATCGAACAAAATGCGATCTGTACAAGTGTCGTAACCGCTGTAGAAATAATCGTATTCATATAAACTGTTCCAAATGGAATCGCAGAGGATACAATTGTATGATATGCAGTCGTTACAAAGTTTTCCGGGAAAATTGTCGGCGGAATCTTCATCGCTTCTCCGGATGTTTTAAACGAAGTTAAAATCATCCATAAGAATGGAAATACTACAACAGCAACTCCAGCAAGAAGAATCAGATGGACAATCAAATGATTTAAGTTTGATTTTTTGGTTTTCATTCTCATTCTCCTCCTTCTTAATCATAATTTACCCATTTTTTCTGTCCAATCATCTGGATTACAGTAACCAGCATGATTGCCAGGAAAATAAGGATTGAAATTGCGGCTGCGTATCCCTTATGACCATAGTCAAACGCCTGTCGATAGAACAGCATAACAACCGTTTGCGTTGATTCATAAGCTGGATTTGCTTTTCCGACCATCATATATACCGTATCAAATACCTGGAATCCACTAATGATAGAGGTAATCATTACAAAGAAGACTGTCGGTGTCAGCATCGGTATCGTAATTTTGAAAAATTGCGTAACCGCACCTGCTCCATCAATTGCTGCCGCCTCGTAATAAGATTTACTGATTCCCTGCATACCTGCAAGCAAAATAATCATGTTATATCCCACTGTCATCCAGAGTCCGACAACCATAATTCCAAACAATGCGGTATGCGGGTCTGTCATCCAGTTATGACCTTTTCCGCCTACTGCTTTAAGCGCACTGTTTAAGATACCCATCTGTTCATTATACATCCATTTCCATACCATAGCTACCGCAGCTGACATTGTTACAGAAGGCAGGAAATATAAGGTACGATAAATTGATTTTCCTTTGATTTTTGCATTCAGCAGAGCTGCTAATAAGATTGATAAAAACAATCCTAACGGTACAGTTATAACAACATATTTTAAGGTATTACCAAATGTTCTCCATACTTCTTTGTCACCCAGCATCTCTTTATAATTTGCCAGTCCTACAAATGTAGACATGTTAAACTTGTTTACATCATTAAAACTAAACCAGAAGTTCTGGATAAACGGCCAGATATAGAACACCAGCAAACCAATTGTGACCGGTGCGATCAAGACATATCCTGCAAACCAGTCTTTTTTCTGTCTTTTCGACGCTTTTTTTCTTGGTACTTTTGCTTTCACTTCAGCCATTCTTTCACCTACTTTATTACTTTGCTAAAAGTGCATCTGCTTCTTTTTTCAGTCCGCTACAAGCATCTGCAAGTGACATTTCTCCATTGTAAGCTTTTGTCAGCCATGTAGATTCTTTGTCATACAGTTCTGCTGCCTGTGCACAAACCGGAAGTGGATAAGCTTCATCTGCATGGTTTGTATAAGCTGCTAAGTTGTACTGGCTGTTTGCTTCTGCGAAGTATTTCTGAGCATCTGTTCTGGCGGAGATAACTACACCTGTCTCACCCTGAATCTGCTGTGCCTCAGCACTTCCAAGCCAGATAGCAAATTTTTCAGCCTCTTCTTTGTTTTTAGAACCTTCATATACTGCATATCCAAGACCGTTGATGCAGTTATCTTCTACACCATTGAATGTAGGAATTTCAACACAGTTAATTTTATCTTTGATTGTATCATTAGATGCATATTCCGGAACCATGTAAGAACCTGCAAAGTTCATTGCAAGCTGTCCGCCTTCAAACATTGCATCTGCAGATGTTTCTGCAAGTGTAGCTGCACTTGGTGAAAGTCCTGCATCAATCATATCAATCCAGCACTGGATACCTTCCTGAGTTTTTTCATCTTCGTATCCTGTTTCTGTTGCATCATCATTTAAAATCCAGCCGCCGTTTGCGTATACTGTCTGATAATACCATGTCTGGAAGTCAACCGGGCACGCAAATGCATAAGTACCTTCCGGAAGTTTGTCTTTTAATTCTGTTGCCAGAGCCACTAAATCATCATAAGTCATATCATCTGTCGGATATTCAACTCCAGCCTGGTCGAACAGTTCCTTGTTATACCATAACGCATTTGTATCGAAGTCTTTCGGTACTGCATAGTTTTTGCCATCACGAACATAGTTATTTACCAGTGTTTCTGAAAAATTGTCGTTGATGTCAGAATCAGCGATTGCAGAAGAAAGGTCATCTAAGATTCCGCCTTCCTGATAAGCATCCAGATGCAGTACGTTTAACCAGAATACATCAGGAGCTGTTCCGCCGCCTGCTGCTGCTTCTAATTTTGTCCAGTATTCTCCACCTTTGTATGGTGTTAACTGAATTTTAACTGTCACGTTCTCATTTTCTTTTTCGTAAGCTTCAATCAGTTTTTCCATTGCAGGTCTCTGATTTTCATCCCAGATACCGAATGTTAATTCTGTTTTACCTTTTGATGAACCGCTTTTTTCATCAGAAGAACTGTCACTGCTTGAACCGCATCCTGCAAGCATGCTTGCACCAAGGATTGCAGTCATTCCGAATGCTACCATTTTTTTCATGTTTTTCATAATACTTCTCTCCTTTTCTTATTATGATTGTTCTGTTTTTACAGCTATCTATGAAAACGGTTTTCCGTTTTACATACTTCCTTTTTGCCGGATATCATCCAGCTCTATTACGCTCCGCCGTGTAATCTTGATTCCTCCGCTGCAAGAGCACAGTAATGACTCTCTACAGATTTTTCCAGTGAAGTAATAGAAGGACTCTCTTCTCTGTTTCCAAGTAAGATATCTACAAATTCTTCTACCATTACAATGTCTCCACCGCCATGTCCTGAAAAATCATCGGATAATTCAGAAGCCGGAATCAATTCTGTTTTTAATTTTGCCCCAAAAAGTGTAGTTTCAATGAAATCATCTTCCACATCCCAGGAACCCATTGTTACATTCATTTCACCTTTCGTTCCACAAAACTGTGCATGTCTTGCAAAATCAGCAGTGTGACCATTCATGGAAAAACTCATTGTTGAACCGTCTGTCATATTTAAATTTACAACCTGATGGTCTACTACATCGTTATCACAATGATAAACGCATCTTCCATAAGGTCCGGTTTTCAATGCTTCTTCTACAGATTCCGGTGTCGGAATTTCTGTAACAACATCTAACGGCCAGCGGGTATTTCCATTTCTTGCTCCAATTCTCTCACTGTCCAGATAAATGCTTTCTGCATCATAAGGCAGGTAGCTTTTACTTTGCAACCATCAAGACACCTCTTCGTACATCCCTCCGGTGCGTTTTCTTCTTTAAATAAATACGTGCTTCCAAAAGAAGATAAGGATTTACATTTTTTATCTGCCAGCCACAGATATAAATCCATATCATGACAGCATTTCTGCAAAATCATTGGACTTGACAGTTCTTTATTTCTCCAGTTACCTCTTACAAAACTGTGTGCCATATGAAACCATCCTACATTTTCGGATGCATTGATAGAAACAATATCTCCAATCACACCAGAATCCAGGATTTCTTTTACTTTACGGAAAACCGGTGTATAACGTAAGACATGACAGACAACAACTTTGCGGTCACATTCTTTTGCTACTTCTACAATTTCACGGCACTCATCAAGATCCGGCGAAATCGGTTTTTCCAGTAACAGATGGTATCCCTTTCTTAATGCCGGGATTGCCTGCGCTACATGCTGTCTGTCCTGTGTCGTAATAAACATCACATCTGCAAGCTTCTCTTCTTTTAACATTTCTTCTGCACTTGTATAACATCTTTCTTTTGGAACGTGATATTCCTCCGCTACCATTTCCACTTTTTTCGGATTGACATCTGCAATCGCAACAATCTCAATCTTATCCGGATGGATTTTTGCAGCTTTGGCATAAGTATCTTTTCCCCGGCTTCCAAGTCCGGCAAGTGCGACTGTAATTTTATTTGCCATTTCTTCCTCCTCTTTTCTTCTGATGTAGCCTTAAAATCTTTCTGTATTCATATCAAGCTGTTTCAACCCACAATTGAACGAAATTGCTTGTGAATCAAAGAAAAGCGGGTAGAAACAGCTATCCACAATAATAACTGTTTCTTATGCCCGCTTTGGCTCCGCTCATTTTTTTGATTTATCTGCTTTCGGAAACAATTTCATAACTCTGTTTTCTGAAATCAACTCTTACTTTTGTACCATCAGAAAAACTTGTTTCCTGTACCATGTAATCCCCATTCACCATCTCATGACGCAGCATTTCACATTTTGCAACTTTTTCATGTAAATCAGATACGATTTTACTGCGCTCGATATTTTCTTTCAGACTGAGTTTTACTTTATCATCAAATGCACCATCAAAATTCGGATATGCAGCATCACGAATCAGATACGGTGCTCCGCCGTTTAACAGGGCATAAAGCATATAATCATCTTCATCGCTGACCTTATCCATCATCCATGGTTCAATCACACAATCATGATAAACCAGATTGTATAACGGAACCGGAACGCCCTCTTTTGGAGTTCCGGGCTGTCTCATCATAAAGTCATAAGGTGCATAATGGCAGAAAACCAAACTCGGAACCGCCCAGTCACTCACTTCTTCAGAACTTGGCAGAATTCCGCAAGAGAGCAAATACTCAAAGCATTTTCCTCTGAATTCATAGCAGTCTCTTCTGGTCATGCGATGTTCCGGATTATCACATTCATCACCTTCATTACAGGTGAATACGTCCAGATACGCCCCATCTAATTCTATACCATTTCGTTTTATTTCTCCAAAATTTCGTTTTACATAATAACTTGCCTGTGTCGCACACAGATAAGACTGTGGACCGCCTGCCCATCTTTGATGCTTCGGAATTGTTCCATCCGGCAGCCTGCATGCATAATTTTCATCAAAACTTGCGCCGCCAAATAATAATCACGGTACTGATCATGGATTCCAAACATATAGCCACACTCATGCATGGTATCTGCAAGCTTTTTCATGCCGTCCCAGCCACCGGCTTCTTTACATGCCGGAAGGTAATCCGGATGTTTATTATCATATCCCGGTTCAGCCCAGCCGTCTAAGTGAAGATAAAGTTTTTTCACTCCGGCTCATGGATTTCTTTTATCTCCTGCACACGTGTCTCAAACGTTGTCAGGTGATTATTTTTATCCGGATTTTCCGGATCAAAGAAATCAGAATTTTCCTGTACCTGAGTTTTGATTCCTTTATGTACAAATGCACATCCGATTAAATCATTAATGGATGGATTTCTCATTGCTTTTTCAGACAAAGTACGAAGCCTTCCCTGCTCATTTACATACCCTCTGTAAATTTTACAAAGAGTATTATAATCGCAGTCCGATGCAAATGTATAACGCATAATTCTGCGATAATCCATTTTGCCAAGACTTGGTTCAAAATAAACCCCTACATGTGTATATGGTCCATTCGCCGGATGATTGGCATAATAACCTCCGTTCCATGGTGTCTCACAAATTGCAATATAACCTTCCCGCTCTTTTACCTGACCAAACCACGGCATATAACCGCCCGCAGTTTCAAAAAATCCATTAAACGGAATTGCTCCCAGCTCCGTTTCCCAGTCATTTGGAATGAGCACACCCTGTTCATGTGTCAGCAGTGTATACCATTCTTTGCTTGGATTTGTAAATTCCATTGCTCCAGGCCAGAACAGCTTTTTAATATGAAGTCCTTCTTCTTTTAAAGGAATCCATTCAAAATACACATGTCCGGTTGCACCTTCAATCCAGATTAATGTTTCAAAACTGTATGGATATTTTTTTCCTTCTTTTTCAAAATCAGAAAATATACTTCTGATTCCGACTCCGATTCCCGTCTGATACGTTTCATGAGAAATTGAAGCTGCCTCGTCAAAGAAAAGCTCTCCTTCCTCACATTCCATATATGGACGGAATCCTTCTTTCCAAGACCACTTTGTCTTTTCTTGTTCCAGTGTCACCATCAGACTTTTTTCGTCCAGACTGACAGCTACTGTCCCCTGTTCAATTTTTCTCATAGCGTAATCCTCAATTTCTACTTTTTTCTACTCTTTTCATCACCTTTAAATATAATTAACAGTATATACAGTTTTTCGGTCAATATGTTGCCTTATTAAATACTTTTCTTGTCTTATTGCATACTTTTTGTTAAAATATCCGCAGGAGGAATACAGATGACCTACATTAAAACCACATTGAAGCGGGAAATCGCAATCGATTCGATTATCACAATCCACTATTTTGAATACATGAAAGACTTTGTCTTTCACGGGGAATCTCATGATTTTTGGGAGTTTCTTTACGTTGATCAGGGAAGCGTCATTGTACAGGCCGGAGAAAATCATTTCCGGATGGAAGCCGGCGATATTATTTTTCATGAACCAAATGAATTTCATGCCATACGTTCCGTCGGAAATTCTTCGCCCAACCTTGTTGTTATGTCCTTTATAACAAACTCTCCTGCCATGAATTTCTTTCGGAAGAAAAATTTCACCCTGAATAAGTCGGAGCGCACTCTTGTCTCCTGCATTTTAAATGCTGCACGTGAAGCCCTTGCCACACCCCTGCATCTGCCCTCGATTGAGCAGGTGAAAATTAAACCAATGCACCATTGGCTCACAGCAGATGATTCTGCTCTATCTCGAACTATTTTTAATTACACTCGAACAAAATTATCTTCAGCTTGATGCAAAACCACCAGAACGAAAACGACATTTTCCACTTGCCACTCCAATCGAACTGTCTGATACAAAAGCGCAGAGAATTGAAGAAATCATTCAATATATGCAATTTTGTATCTGCGAACAGCTCAATACGAACCAGATTTGCCAGCATTTTTCCATGAGCCGTTCCTCTTTGCAAAAACTCTTTCAAAAAGAAAAAGGCTGTGGACCGATGGAATATTTTAATCGCATAAAAATTCAGCGGGCTAAGGCAATGATTCGAGATGGAAGTAAGAATTTTACTGAAATTGCAAGATTTCTTTCCTACAGCTCTCCTCAATATTTTTCCAGACAATTTAAAAAATCCACCGGTATGTCACCGATGGAATATGCTTCTTCCGTAAAAGGAATTTCTCAGGCATTAAAAGGGGATGATTAGAATCTGCTCTAATCACCCCTGCTTTTATTTTCCAAAACTTTTTTGTTTTCTTAATTTCACTTCTTATTTTACACGGAATGCTACGACACTACATGCCGGAATTGTAAATTTCAGCCCTTTTTCTGTGATTTCATAAGCAGTAAATGCTTCTTCTGTTACATTTTCCGGTTCTTCAAATGTATTGTAAGCATGCATTTCCTGATTTACAATACTTGCACTGACGTCGGATGGATTCAATTCTGTAAATGCCACTTCTACTTCTTCACTGTCTGTTGTAGAAAGATTATTTAAGGTAATTGTAACAATACCATCTTTATCGATTGATACCGATTCCTGTAATTTCGGCACCTGATATTCTTTTTCCCCTGCATCTAAAGTAGAGTTTCCTGTAATACAGCTTTCTACGAGGTCTGCATCCTGATGGTGACGATACTGATGGAATACGTGATAGGTTGGTGTTAAAATCATCTTTTCCCCTTCTGTTAAAATAACAGACTGTAATACATTGACCATCTGTGCAATACAAGCCATTTTTACACGGTCACAGTGTTTATTGAAGATGTTCAGGCTTAAACCTGCTACTAAGGCATCACGCATCGTATTCTGCTGATATAAGAATCCCGGATTTGTTCCCGGCTCTACAGTAAACCAGCATCCCCATTCATCTACAATCATGCCAACCTCTTTTTCCGGGTCGTACTGATCCATAATTGCACCATGGCGGTTAATTAACTCTTCCATGTACAGAGCTTTCCATAAAGTTTTGTACCATACTTTTTCATCAAAATCAGTTGCGCTTCCTTTAATTTCCCATCCTTCCGGATGTACATAATAATGAAGAGAAAGTCCATCCATGAATCCATGAGCCATTGGCGGCTGTGGTGCTGCATAACAAGTTTTTAATACGCCCTCTGTCCAGAAATAATCTGCAACATTTGCACCTCCGCAGACTTTCTTAATCGGTGCGGAATTGTCATAATGACGAACATAAGTCTGGTATCTGCGGTATAAGTTTGCATAGTATTCCGGAGTCATATTTCCACCGCATCCCCAGTTTTCATTTCCGACACCAAAGTAATCGATTTTCCACGGTTTCTCATGTCCGTTTGCTTTTCTTAAATCTGCCATCGGAGAAACACCGTCGAATGTAATGTATTCCACCCATTCGCTCATCTCTCTTACTGTTCCGCTTCCTACATTTCCATTTACATAAGTTTTACAACCCAACTGTTCACATAATTCAAAAAATTCATGTGTTCCAAAACTGTTATCTTCTACCACACCACCCAGTGTGTATTAATCATTTTCTTTCTGTTTTCTTTCGGACCGATTCCATCCATCCAGTGATATTCATCTGCAAAACATCCACCCGGCCAGCGCAAAAGAGGAATCCGCATCTCTTTTAATGCCTCTACTACATCGGTTCTCATTCCGTTTTTGTTTGGAATCGGAGAATCTTCTCCCACATAAATTCCTTCGTAAATACATCTTCCAAGATGTTCTGCAAAATGTCCATAAATTTCTGGATTAATGTGTCCCTGTTTATTCTTTTCATTTACATATAATTTTGCCATAAAATCCTCCTGACTTTTACTCCTGTACTCTCGGAATTTTCACCTCAGTCGGTAAGCTTCCGACTTAAGATAGCTCCTCCATGGGATGCGCATCTTTCTTCTTTCCATCACTATATTGGATGTTGACTTCGATTGCAAGTGGTTTCTGAATTTTTTGCTGATTTCGGGCTTTTTTGCCCCATTTTCCATACAAGTCGTCCAACATCCTATAAGTTGTATGTGATTTTCGTCAAAAAAGAAGCCCTGATACAAGTTTTTTCACTAACTTGTACCCGAGCTTCTTTTCTTAGTTTTTACTCATTCTAAATCACTGTCAAGCGGATATTCGCAATCCGCTTTCGCTATTTGGTTAAAAAATCCTAATCTTAAGCATTTAATGGATATTTATCTGTCAGCTGTTTTACAATCGCTTTTGCTTTTCCAATATTTTCCTTATCTTTTACCATAAGTGCAATTGCCTCTGCAATCTGGTCCATATCTTCTTCATTCATTCCACGTGAAGTTACTGCTGCTGTTCCAAGTCTGACACCACTTGTCACAAATGGAGATTCAGGGTCGTTTGGAATTGCATTTTTATTACAGGTAATATTTGCTTCATCAAGCAGATTCTCCATTACTTTTCCGGTAATTCCTGTTCCTCTTAAATCAACCAGCATCAGGTGATTCTCTGTTGTTCCGGAAACAATGTTAATGCCTCTCTTTAAGAGTCCGTCGCACAATGCTTTTGCATTTTTCACGATGTTCTGCTGATAAACTTTGTATTCTGGTGAAAGTGCTTCTTTAAAGCAGACCGCTTTTGCTGCAATTACGTGCATCAAAGGACCACCCTGAATACCTGGAAATACTGCTTTATTAAAATTAAACTGTTTTGCAATCTCAGCACTGCTCATAATCATACCGCCTCTTGGACCTCTTAATGTCTTATGAGTGGTTGTAGTTGTTACATGCGCATAAGGAATTGGACTTGGATGTACACCTGCTGCCACAAGACCTGCAATATGAGCAATATCGACCATTAAATATGCGCCAACTTCATCTGCAATCTCACGAAATTTCTTAAAATCAATCACACGGCAGTATGCACTTGCACCGGCTACAATCATTTTCGGTTTTGCTTCAAGCGCAATCTTTCTGACTTCTTCATAATCAATCACACCTTCATCATTGACTCCATAAGGAACAATTTTAAAATATGCTCCTGAGAAGTTTGCCGGACTTCCGTGTGAAAGATGTCCGCCATGTGCAAGGTTCATTCCCATTACGGTATCTCCCGGCTTCAGCATCGCAAAGAACACTGCCATGTTTGCCTGTGCACCGGAATGAGGCTGTACATTCACATATTCGCACCCGAAGAGTTCTTTCGCTCTCTCAATTGCAAGACGTTCCACTTCATCTACACACTCGCACCCACCATAGTACCGTTTTCCCGGATAACCCTCTGCATACTTATTGGTTAAAGGACTGCCCATAGCTGCCATAACTGCCTTACTTACCCAGTTCTCTGAAGCGATTAATTCAATATGGGAATTCTGACGTTCCACTTCATCTGTAATACACTTCGCAATTTCCGGGTCTACTGCCTGAATCTCTTCAAATGAATACATGTTTTCTAACCTCACCTTTCTTATCATTTCATTCTTTACTTTTTTACCAGATTCTTCGTATTGTGGATATTTGTTTCTCTCACAAAGACATTCTCTGTGTAAAAATGCCCAGAGCCGGAATCGAACCAGCGACACGAGGATTTTCAGTCCTCTGCTCTACCAACTGAGCTATCTGGGCTTGTGCGAAATTTTCTTGAATTTCGACAACACAGCCATCTTACCATACTCTATTTAAAATTTCAAGCCCCTTTTTTAATTTATTACGTTAAAGTCAAGCGGACATTCGCAATCCGCTTCGCTACTTGCTCATGAACGCAGTCGCTTAGTGCTCTGCGCACTTGAAGCGGGGGAATGCTTATCTGCGTTCAAAAACTTTTTATTTCCCCCAAAAACCCTCCTACTTTTCCACCTCCTGTGAAATGTTGTAATTATGCATAAAATGTGGTATCCTAACCACGATAACACAAAAATTTTTAACGATACAAGGGTTAATGAAATTATGATGAATATACGAAGATTAATAGCCATCTGGAGCGGTCGTCTGATTAAAACCGCCTGCCAGATTACCGGAAAACAGGGTGTTACGCTCGCCGGAAAAGTCGCACTCTCCATCTATCCGCCAATCTTAAAAGAACTGGCTGCCGAAGTGCGAAAAGACACTTTTATTGTATGTGGTACAAACGGAAAAACAACTACCAACAACCTGCTTTCCGATTTTCTCGTCTCAAACGGAAATAAAGTGGTCTGTAATCACACCGGTTCTAATATGTTAAACGGTGTAGTATCTGCTTTCGTTTTAAGCGCCAGATTAAATGGACACTTAGATGCAGATTATGCCTGTATCGAAATTGATGAAGCTTCTACTGTCCGTGTGCTTCCTCATTTCAAACCGGACTACATGGTTTTAACTAATCTATTTCGTGACCAGCTTGACCGCTATGGAGAAATTGATATCACTATGAATCTACTCTCCCGCGCCATGAAAATGGCACCAAATATGAAGCTTTTAGTCAATGCCGACGATTCCCTTTCTACTTATCTGGCAATGGATAATAAAAATCCATATACCACTTACGGAATCAGCGAACAGGTATTCAAAGACCAGAATTCCAAAGAAATCCGTGAAGGTCGTTTCTGTAAACGCTGTGGTCACAAAATGGAATACAAATTTTATCATTACAGCCAGCTCGGGGATTATTACTGTCCGAAATGCGGATTCAAACGTCCAAAACCGGAATTTGATGCTTCTCACATTGATATGTCCGACGGGCTTGCTTTTGATGTAAAAGCTTCCCATATCAAAGCCAACTATCGTGGATTTTATAATATTTACAACATTCTTGCCGTATTTGGCGCAGCTTCCATGGCAGGAATCCCAACAAAAAACTTTAATAAAGTGCTTGGAGATTACACTCCACAGTTTGGACGAAACGAACAGTTCTTTATCAATGGCACTAAAGTTATGTTAAACCTTGCCAAAAATCCGGCCGGATTAACCAGAACATCGGTGCAGTTATGACTGATACCAGTCCAAAAGACATTATTATTCTGATCAATGATAACAGTCAGGATGGAACGGATGTCTCCTGGCTCTGGGATGTTGACTTTGACCGTTTAAAAGATGCCAATGCAAGCTCTATCACCGTAACAGGAATTCGAGGAGCGGATATGCGCCTGCGTCTGAAATATGTTGACATTGCTTCTGATTTAGAAAATGATATTGAAAAAGCCATTGAATCCAAAATTAAAAATGGCACAAAGAATCTTTATGTACTGGTTAATTACACCGGACTTTACTCTACACACAATATTTTAAAGAAAATGGAGGGAAAAAAGTAATATGAAGCTTACGATTGGACATTTATATCCTGACCTTTTGAACCTCTATGGAGACAGGGGCAACATCCAGTGCATGATGAAGCGCTGTCAATGGAGAGGCATTGACTCAGAAACAATTGAGTACACCTTAGAAGATAAAATTGATTTTACCAAACTTGATATTGTACTGCTTGGCGGTGGTTCTGACCGTGAACAGATGCTTGTATGCGACCGCTTAAGAACGATTCAGAAAGATTTTCATGATTATGTTGAAGACGGCGGAAGCGTCATTGCAGTCTGCGGTGGTTACCAGTCTTGGGACATTATTATGATACCGATGAGGGACGAATCGAAGGTCTTTCCCTTGTTGACCTCTATACCGAACAGGGAAATCCACGTCTGATTGACAATATCGTACTTCAAAATGATGCCTTTGAACATCCGATTGTCGGATTTGAAAACCATGGTGGACGAACTTACATTGGAGAAAACCGCCCCTTCGGAAGAGTACTTTATGGTCATGGAAATAATGGAGAAGATGGCACAGAAGGTGTACTTTACAAAAACGTGGTCGGAACTTATCTGCACGGTCCACTGCTTCCAAAAAATCCACATATCAGTGACTATCTGATTAAAAATGCTCTAAAACGAAAATATGGCACGGATGAACTTACACCACTTGATGATACACAGGAATTAGAAGCAAATGCTTCGATTTATCAACGATTTGTAAAATAAGAAAAGTGCGGAAAACCTTTGAACTAATCTTTAAGGGTTTCCCGCACTTTTTTATCTTTTATTTTTTCTCAATTTTCCGAAGTAATGGAAGTGTAAATTTCGCATCAAAGAACGAAATAAACGGACCTAAACAAAATGCACTTAACAGTGTACCAATCCCAACGATTCCTCCTGCCAGAAAACAGATAAGCGCACACAAGGCATCTGTCGAAATTCTGTGCCAGAAATATGAAATCGATGGTTTGCGCATTGCCATAATCAGCGACATACTGTCATAAGGCGCAGCGCCAACATCCGGTGTCTGATACATGGATACACCAAAACTGCACACAACTACTCCAATACAGACAACGACTAATTTCTGCCACATTACTTCCGGAATTCCAATTCCGTTACTGAGCAGATTATAAAAAAATGTCACTATGTATCCCAAAAGCAATGCATTGACTACCGTTCCGGCTCCGATGAATTTTCGACCGAAAATAATTTCAAGCACAAAAACCGCCAGATTAATCAATACCAGAAAATTCGCATAAGCCATTCCCACGCAGTCTGAAAGTGCCATTACCATCCCGCTGTACGGGTCATTTCCAAGACCGGAAAGTTTAAAAACCGCAATCCCAAGTCCCAGAAAGATATTTCCCACTACCATAACCAGAAGCCGTCCCCATCCGGCTTTTTCAAAATACCTTCTTATCATTTTTCTTTTTACTCTTCTTTCATTTTTTTGACTCTGTTAAACTCTTCTAAGATTTCTTTTTCCGGAGCTTTTGTACACAAACTGAAAATCACAATGCACAAAATGCTGATTACAAAACCAGTTGCAAGAGAGTATAAACCAGTTGCAATACCCAGAGTCTGTCCATTAATGAACGGAATATAATCCCAGATAATAACGGTTAATCCTCCTGACACGATTCCGGCAACTGCGCCTGCAAAATTTGTTCTTCTCCAAAACAATGACATCAGTACAATCGGACCAAATGCAGAACCAAGACCAGCCCATGCATTTGATACCAGTCCCATAATACTGTTGTCCGGATTCCATGCAATTGCAAATGCCAGCACTGCAACCACGATAACGGTGACACGGCTTACTTTTAATACTGTTTTTTCATCCGCCTGAGGTTTTAAAATATCTTTATAAATATCTTTTGAAACGGAAGACGCAGTGACTAGGAGCTGAGAATCCGCAGTTGACATAATTGCTGCCAAAATTCCACATAAAAACACTCCACCGATGAACGGCAGACGTAAATCCTGTGTAAATATCTTCGTAATCATCTCAATAAATACACTTTCTGTTGAAGCCTGACCTTCCGTTCCTAAAATAACCGGATACAGATAAGCTCGTCCAAGCACACCGATTGCTACTGCTGCAAAGAGAGACAGTGCTACCCATATAATAGCAATAACTCTTGATTTTTTCAATTCTTTTTGATTCTTTACAGCCATAAACCGGGTCAAAATATGCGGCATTCCACAATAGCCCAGTCCCCATGCAAGCTGAGAGAAAATTTCGATAAAAGAATAAGAACTTTCTCCATTTCTTGTCATGCTTAAATATGCCTGATGTCCGCCAATGACCTGGCTTTCATCTAACATGGCATTTAAATTTCCACTTCCAATAAAACAATACGCAAGCACAGGTACGGCAAGCAGCCCAACCAGCATCAGACTTCCCTGAATAAAATCGGTCACACAAACTGCCATAAAACCACCCATAAACGTGTAAGCAAGAATAACAACTGCTCCAATTGCAAGTGCAATGTGATAATCAATTCCAAATACGGAATGAAATAATTTTCCTCCGGCTGATAAAGCAGATGCCGTATAAACCAGAAAGAATACTACAATTACAATCGAAGATACTAAAAGTAATACACGTTTTTTATCGCGAAACCGGTTTTCAAAATAAGCCGGAAGTGTCAATGAATTATTTGCAACAATTGTATACCGTCTCAGACGAGAAGAGATACAGACCCAGTTAAACACCGTTCCTAAAAACAAACCGACAGCAATCCATGCCTGACCGGTTCCAAGTGCATAAACGGTTCCCGGCAATCCCATCAAGAGCCAGCCACTCATATCAGACGCCTGTGCAGACAAAGCAGCCACCCATCCGCTCAGTCCACGTCCACCAAGGAAATAATCTTCCGAGTTTTTTGTTTTCTTCATATAAACCGCACCGACAACTACCATTAATATCAGGTAAGCTGCAAATGCCGCTAATACGACAACAATATCATTCTGTTTCATCTTTTTTCTCCTTATTCTGCTTCTGTCTTCTGCACGCCTCAACCTTTGACGACATGCATCAAAGATTGGTTTACTTCTGTTTCTGTGCTTTTCGACGTCCGTAAAGTTCTGCAACTGCAGTATAAAGAACGTCTGTAGAAGAATTTAAGGCTGTTTCACAGGAATCCTGAATGACTCCGACAATAAATCCGACACCAACTACCTGCATTGCCAAATCATTGGAAATTCCAAATAAACTGCAGGCAAGCGGAACCAAAAGTAAAGAACCTCCTGCTACACCAGATGCACCACAGGCACTGACTGCGGATAATACACAAAGAATAATTGCTGTTGGAAAATCTACAGAAATTCCAAGCGTATGAGTTGCTGCAAGCGCCAGAATAGAAATCGTAACGGCAGCGCCTCCCATATTAATTGTTGCTCCAAGAGGAATGGAAACAGAATAAGTATCTTTATCCAAACCAAGTTCCTTGCATAAATTCATGTTGACCGGAATATTTGCAGCAGAACTTCTTGTGAAGAATGCTGTGATTCCACTGTCTTTTAAACATTTAAATACAAGCGGATATGGATTTTTACGGATTCCGATATAAGTAATCAGCGGATTTACTACCAGTGCTACAAATAACATACTTCCTACTAAAACCAGAATCAAATGTCCATAACTGAGCAGAGCATCAATTCCCTGCTCTGAAATTGTTGTAAATACCAGCCCCATAACACCAAACGGTGCACAACTGATAATCCATCTTACACACTGAGAAATCGCATCGGAAATATCAGTAATTGCCTTTTTCGTTCCATCCCCTGCTTTTCTAAGTGCAATTCCAAGAAGAACCGCCCAGGAAAGGATTCCGATATAATTTGCATTTGCGATAGCATCGATCGGATTGGATACAATATTCATAAACAGTGTCTTTAAAACCTCTCCAACCCCACTTGGAGCACTGACATCCTCCACACCTGCTGTCAGGGTCAGTTCCACCGGAAACAGAAAACTTGCTATCACTGCAACCGTACCTGCCAAAAAAGTACCAAGCAGATATAATACAACAACGGTTTTCATATTTGTCTTTTTTCCCTCTTTATGCTGACACAACGCACCAGACACAAGAAAGAATACCAGAATCGGAGCAACCGCCTTTAATGCACCAACAAAAAGCTGTCCTAAAAGCCCGATTACGGAAAACTGCGGAACAACCATACCAAGAATAATACCGATAATCAAACCGGCAATAATCCTTTTTACCAGACTGATGCTGTTCCACTTTGTCACGAGTTCCTTCATTTTGTCTTTTCTCCTTTTTTCCTCTGTACCCTCGCTCTCCTCATATCACAAAAGTACATCGCTTTATCAATATTCGCTCATCATTTTATCACAATCGGCTCAAGAAGCAAAGCATTTTGTCTTTCTCCGCAAAATTTTTGTCCTTGTAACGAAAACACGCAAGATTCTCTGTGTATTTTCGCTGTTTTTTCGTGTTTCTTTTAGAGCGCGAGACGTTGCAGAACGTCCGGTGGACGTTCGCTTTGCAACGACCGGAGCGGAGCGGAGACCTCGAACCTTCGAGTCCTGCGGGATTGGAAATACAAAAATAATATCCACATGTACCCTCTTGCTTATCAGAGCGCGAGACGTTGCGGAATGTCCTGTGGACATTCGTTTCGCAACGACCGGAGCGGAGCGGAGACCTCGAACCTTCGAGCCCCGGCGGGGCTCGAAAACACAAAAAAGATGGTATCCAACCGGATACCATCTTTTTGTGTTTCTTTTAGAGCGCGAGACGGGACTCGAACCCGCGGCCTCGACCTTGGCAAGGTCGCGCTCCACCAACTGAGCCACTCGCGCAAAGAGCGGGTGATGGGAATCGAACCCACATATCCAGCTTGGAAGGCTGGTGTTCTACCACTGAACTACACCCGCAGGTTATTTAATTGTTGCTGTCTCGTTAAGACTTGTTTATAATAACTCAAATTGTTTCTATTGTC
>ENA-OQCN01000662-OQCN01000662.1-human-gut-metagenome-genome-assembly--contig:-NODE-662-length-18178-cov-2.866489_pt1 | contig 18178 bp, 19 predicted proteins | sample MGYA00242497_ERZ504576 | MGnify/ENA primary metagenome ERZ504576 (study PRJEB26092, sample SAMD00036296) | human gut metagenome | host: Homo sapiens | study: EMG produced TPA metagenomics assembly of... | reverse complement strand
GATGATCGTTAGCATGGATCAACGTTACGTAAATGGGGGCGAGGCGAATGTGATTTACGAGGCGGAACGTTGAAGCGAGCTGCTCAAAATAATGTATGATAAAAAGGTACATAGTGGGCATCGCTGAACAGTGACGCCGACAAACACTTCGCCGAGTCACCCTTCGTAAGCCTACCGGGTTGTATTACTGTTCACAAAATCTTCACAAAAAAACTCTTGCATTTTTGAGTTTGTGGTGTTATATTACATACCGAACAAAGGAAATGACCAGACAGGTCAGTTTCTTAACAAAACCTCTTGTCGAAGGCTGCTAAGGAATCAGATTTTTGGAGGAAAAGACAAAATGAATACTTTAAAAGCTGAAAAACGAAGCATGGACATCAAAGCAAAGAAGCTTAGAAGAGAGGGATACGTTGTAGGCAACGTGTTCGGAAAGAAAATTGAAGGTTCTATCCCAGTAAAGTTTCAGAAACTGGAGTTAGAGAAATTCTTAAAGAAAGCACATAAAGGAAGTCAGATCATGCTTGATGTTGAGGGAACTCAGTATGATGCACTGATCAAGGACGTCGCATATAACCCTGTTGCAGGAAGAATCGATGAGATTGATTTCCAGGCACTGGTAAGCACAGAAAAAGTTCATTCTGTTGTTGAGGTTATCTTAGAGAATCATGATAAGATTGTAGAAGGTGTACTTCAGGAGAGTCTTGAAGAGATTGCCTATAAGGCATTGCCGGCAGATCTGGTTGATGAGGTCAGAGTTGATGTTGGCGACATGAAGATTGGCGATGTTATTCGTGTAAAGGATCTTCCAATTTATGCAGATAAGAAGATTACTATTATGACAGATCCAGATGCGGTTGTAGTAGCATTAAATGCAGCACACAATGCAGCAGTACCTGAGACAGAGACAGCAGAAACTGAAGAAGAGCCAAAGAAGGACGAATAATCTGGAGAAAATTATAAGTGAACAATTAAATGATTCGAAAAAGGAATGGTCACGAAAATGACCATTCCTTTTTGCACAAAAAAATATGAAAATTTATTACGAAGCAGTTTTTGTTTCAATTTGTGCCGGCTGCTGAACCAAAAATCCAGCCAGAATCTGGCGTATTACAGTATGGAGATAAGGAAGATATTCTTCAACTGATACTGGCTGGCCATACAAAATACAGCTGTAACATGTAGAACCAACGAGTTCGATAATTGTAAAGAGCATTAGCTCAGGCTCTGGACAGACATATGAATTTTTTTTTCATCTGTTCAAATATATAATCATAAAACTGTAAAGACTCATCTGGCAGTGTATTTTCAAAAGCTGTTTTAAAAATCCCCCATGATAAATTCTTGGAAATAAAGGTTAAAAGACCGTGATCATCATTCAGGCGGCCGATGATGTAGTCGGCAACTGCGATAATCTGGTCTTCAAAGCTATTAAACTTCTGATCCAGCAGTGCATGGTGAGCATCTGCAAACAGCTGCCCTGCTTTGTGGGCAATCAGCTTATCCCTCAAATCATATTTATCCTTAAAATATAAATAGAAAGTTCCCTTTGCAAGGCCGGCATCTGAAACAATATCAGAGATAGTAGTCTTTGCAAAGCCCTTATCGCGAAACAAATCAAAGGCCGTCTGCAGCAAAGCGTTTTTCTTTTGTTTCTTATTGATATCCACTTTTCCCATACGAGAACCCCTCCTGTAATACTTGTAATTTATCCTAAGCTATCATTATATCAAGATATTAAGTAATAGTAAAGGTGTAAATGTTTAAAAACTTGAATCTTAGAGTTATTATCTTACAAAACTGACTAAAAGTCAATTATTAAAAACTGACCAAAATTCATTTTATTACCATATATTTTTCGGATACTTTTAATATTGACCAAAAGTCAGTTTCTGCATATAATGCGTAGTGTGAAAAAAAGATAGGAGATGGTTGCTATGGTTAAAGTAGGAAAATGGATTGCAAAACATAAATATCTGATCATATTGATCAGCATTTTGCTTATGATTCCTTCCGTAATCGGTATGGCAAAGACAAGAGTCAACTATGATATCTTAAGTTATCTGCCAGACACGCTTGAGACGATCAAGGGTCAGGATATTATGGTCGATGAGTACGGAATGGGCGCGTTTTCCATGGTCGTCGTGGAAAACATGGAACTAAAGGATGTGCAAAAGCTAGAGGATGCATACAGCGAGATTGATCATGTTAAGGATGTTCTTTGGTATGATGATGTTGCCGATTTAAGTCTTCCAGTCGAGATGATTCCAAAGGATCTGCGAGAGGCGTTCTTTAAAGGTGATGCGACCATGATGCTTGTGCTGTTTGACAACACGACATCATCTGATGAAGCTATGGAAGCCCTTACAGAGATGAGAAAGATCAGCAATGATCAGTGCTTCTTAAGCGGTATGACTGGTATTGTTACCGATATTAAGAACCTGGCATTAAGCGAGATGCCGGCATACGTTGTGATTGCCGCAATTCTTTGCTTCATTGTATTGCAGCTGTTTACTGATTCATTTTTAGTTCCGCTGTTCTTCTTATTAAGTATCGGAATATCTATTCTCTACAACATGGGAACGAATGTATTCCTTGGAGAGATTTCCTATATTACACAGGCACTTGTAGCTGTTCTTCAGCTCGGTGTTACAATGGATTATTCCATTTTCCTTCTTAGCAGCTATGAGGAAAATAAAGAACGTTTCCCAGATGATAGGAGCGTGCGATGGGTCATGCAATCGCCAATACCTTTAAGTCTATCGTGGGAAGCTCTGTTACAACAATTGCTGGTTTTGCCGCACTTTGTTTTATGACATTCGCACTTGGCCGCGATCTTGGTATTGTCAGTGCAAAAGGAGTTGTAATCGGTGTTATCTGCTGTGTAACTGTTCTTCCGGCTATGATTCTTATTTTCGATAAGCCGATTGAAAAAACAAAGCATAAGCCGCTCATTAAGAGCATGGATAGATTGTCAGGCTTCATTACAAAGCATTATAAGATTTGGCTTGTTATCTTCCTTGTTCTTTTAGCTCCGGCAATTTATGGAAACAGCAATACAAAGATTTATTACAACATTGCAAAATCTCTTCCATCCACACTTGAGAGTAATGTGGCAAATGAAAAGCTTGAAGAAGACTTTGATATGAGTGTTCTTCACATGGTTATGATGGATAAGAACATGGACGCAAAGGATAAGCGTGACATGTTAAATGCCATCGATGAGGTGGACGGTGTTAAGTGGACGATCAGCTTAAATTCCTTAGTTGGTGCAACTATTCCTGATTCTATGATTCCAAAGGATATCAAGAGTATGCTGCAAAGTGATAATTGGGAGCTTGCGTTTGTATGCTCACAATATCAGTCAGCGACAGAGGAAGTTAACAGTCAGATTGCCCAGATCAATGACATTGTAAAGGGTTATGATGAAAATGCAATGGTAATCGGTGAAGCTCCTATGATGAAGGACCTTGAGGATGTAACAAATATCGACCTTCAAAGTGTTAACACTGTATCAATGGCAGCGATTTTCATTATTATCATGATTATTTTCAAGTCGATTTCACTGCCAATTATTCTGGTAGCAGTAATCGAATTTGCGATTGCAATTAATATGGCAGTGCCGTTCTATCAAAACATTAGTCTTCCGTTTGTTGCTTCTATCGTTGTCGGAACTATTCAGTTAGGTGCGACAGTAGATTATGCAATCCTGATGACGAGCCGTTATCAGAAAGAGAGAAGCAGAGGAAAGAATAAAAAGGAAGCTGTCAGTGCAGCACATAAGGCAAGCATTGAATCTATTATAACGAGTGGTCTTAGCTTCTTCGCAGCAACATTTGGTGTATCAGCTTATTCAAAGGTTGATATGATTGGTTCCATCTGTACACTTCTTTCAAGAGGTGCATTAATCAGTGTTGTCGTTGTTGCACTTGTTTTGCCGGCAATGTTCCTGATTTTTGATAAAGTAATTTGTAAGACATCAATTAACTTTCTTGGAAAGAAATAAAAAGTAAAGTAACTGGCGTGCACAAGCGTGCAATTCTGATTTAGAAATGAGAATGAGGGTGTTATATTATGAATAGAAATCATATGCTGAAAAGAAAAATGACAGCCGGACTTGCAGTCGGCATGGCAGTAGCAGTAGGAAGTGTTCCAATGGCAATGGCTGCGAACACAGTAAATACAACAGATTCATCAAGCAGTGTATCAAAAGAGGAAACCGTCTATGTAAATGCAGATGCATCTGGAAATCCACAGCAGATCACAGTATCTAACTGGTTAAAGAATGCAGGCAGTGAAAGCAGTGTTGAGGATCAATCTGATCTGACAAATATAAAGAATGTAAAAGGTGATGAAACCTTTAGTGAGAATGGTGACAGCCTGACATGGAATACAGATGGCAGCGATATTTATTATCAGGGTCAGAGCAATAAGGATCTTCCTGTATCTGTAAAGTTTACATACTTCTTAGATGGACAGGAAATGCAGCCGCAGGATCTTGTCGGCAAGAGCGGTCATCTTCAGATCAAGATTCAGTATACTAACAACGAGAAGAAGAGTGCAAAGTAGATGGAAAGAATGAGACTATTTATAGTCCATTTGTAATGCTGACTGCAATGATTCTTCCAGATGATACATTCTCTAATGTCACCATCGACAACGGAAAGGTAATTTCCGATGGAAGCAGAAATATTGTTGTGGGTGTCGGAATGCCTGGTCTTAAGGATAGCTTAAAGCTTGATACACTTTCTCTTTCTACAGATGATGAAGACAAGAACAGCGAAGACAAAACGCTTGATATTGACATTCCAGATAGCGTATCGATTGAAGCTGATGTAACAGATTTCTCAATGAGTTCTTCTCTGACAGTTGCATTGTCTGACATATTAAAGGATATTGATTTTAATGATGATGGCGCATTAGATGATATTAAGGATGCGCTCGATGAGCTTACAGATGCAGCAACACAACTTGTTGATGGAACCTCTGATCTGTATGATGGTGTGGAGGAACTTGACGAGAAGTATGGCGAGTTTGATGATGGTGTTAAGGAATTAAGAGATGGCACACATGATCTTTCGGATGGCGTTGGTGATCTGACAGATGGTGTAAATAAACTTGCAGATGGAGCAAAGCAGTTACAGAGCGGAGCAGGTGATCTTGCAAGCGGAGCAAAGACGCTTGACGATGGAGCTGGAAAGCTTCAGAGTGGTTCTAAGGATCTTGTAAGTGGTGTGAGTCAGCTTGCAAGTGGTGCAACTGTACTTCAGAGTGGAGCAGGTCAGTTACAGAGCGGTGCAGGACAGTTACAAAGCGGAGCAGCACAGTTACAGAGTGGTGCAGGTACATTACAGAGTGGAATCAATGATTATACATCTGGTGTCGATCTGTTAAATGCAGGTATTCAGGCAAATCTGTCAAGTGACAGTGAATTAAACACAAAGGTTTCTCAGTTTGCCCAAGGAATCAACACACTGGCAGCTGGTGTTAACAGCTACACAGCAGGAACAGATTCTTTAGCAGATGGCGTAACAGCATACGTTGCAGGCGAACAGCAGCTTTCACAGGGCGCACAGGCACTGACTCAGATTCAAGGTGCGTTAAGCACACTTACTGCAGCACTTGATGGAGAGGGAGAGACGACAGAAGATCTTGTCGCAGCGTCAAATGCACTGGCACAGGGAACAGAATCCTTAAAGGCTTCCTTAGGAACTGACGAGACTAAACAGTTAATGACTCTGTTAGACAGCATGTTGAAAACTGGAAATGAGCTGATCACAGAAGCAAGTGGATTATCTAGTGTTATGAAAGAGCAAATCGTAGCACCAGTTCAGGGCATGATGGAAAATGCTGAATATTTGATGAATCAGATCACGGCAGTACAGAGCTACACTGTTGAGTTAGCAAAAACAGCAGCAACGGCAAAGGATACGATTAATGCGCAGATCGCTAATGCAAACAATGAATTATCAAGTGCTGCACAGGGACTGGCTGACAGTGTAAATAATGCAGCAAATGCGCAGATAAACAATGCAAATACGCAGATCGCCAACGCAAATGCACAGATTGACAGCGCAAGAGCAGTTCTTCAGCAGCAGCTTGACGCAGCAAATGCAGCAGGAAATACTGAGCTGGCAGCATCGTTACAGACAGCAATTAATAGCCTTGGAAATGTAAGTGGAGTAGAGGCGGTAAATGTTGACGCACCAGCATATACTCCAGTACAAGGAATTGATGGAATGACGCTTCCAACATTGAATGCGGATTTGGAAGGTATGGCAGCGAAGGTAGAGAGCATTAAGAATACCTTTGATACTCTTCAGACAACTGTTGCAGGTTTAATTACCTCACTTACAGATGTACAGACAAAGATTGACAGTATTACTTCTATGAAGGATCAGATTCCGGCGGCAGATGTCACTGCGCTTAGCACGGGTGTTGATTTACTTGACTCTAATATGCAAGATTTCAATGCAGAAATGGGTAATCTTTCAACACAAGTTGCTACATTAAACACGCAGGCTTCGGCAGGTATCAAACAGCTGTTAGATGGTTTTGCACAGCTTGATGCAAACAACGATACACTTACAGGTGGTGCAGCACAGTTAAAGGCAAACAGTGCATCTCTTACAAGCGGTGCAGCAGCACTCCAGACTGGAGCAGGACAGCTGATCGAGGGATTAAATCAGTTAAGCACACAGATGATGGCAGGAGCAGGACAGCTTGCAGCAAACAGTCAGACACTTCGTGATGGTGCAGCAACCTTAAAGGGCGGCATCGACAGTGCAAAGAACGGAATTGACACCTTAAAGAGCGGAACTGACACTTTAAAGGGCGGAACCGATACTTTAAAGACAGGTGCAGATACCTTAAAGAGTGGTGCAGGTACATTACAAAGCGGAATTAACACATTAAAGTCTGGTACAAGTGCACTTAGCAGTGGTGCAGATACATTGAAGTCTGGAACTAATGATTTGAGAAAGGGAACACTTGACTTAAAGAGTGGTGCACAGACGTTAGCAGATGGCGTTAGTGATCTTAAGGATGGTGCAGATACGTTATCAGATGCAAGTGATGATGTAGTAGATGGAATCAGCGAGCTTAAGGATGGCGCAGAGGATTTAAAGGACGGTATGCAGGAGTTTTACGATGAAGGAATCAGCAAGATCAAGGATCTGGCTGATGAGAATCTTACAGTAATTCTTGACCGCTTAAAGGCTCTGACCTCAGATGAGATTTCATATGATACCTATAGCGGCAGAAGCGACAGCATGAATGGTTCTGTTAAGTTCATCATTGAGACTGAGAGATCGAATAATTAAAAAACACCATGTACTGCAATGAGCACATGGTGTCTAAAAAATACTATATTTGGATCAGCGAAGACTTTCTAATACATTTTCGTGAATCCGTTCTGAGAGCTGTCTGTAAAGGCAGCTCTCTTCTTTTGTAAAGTCGCGCATGCAGGTGCATTCAAAATCATTAATTGCAGCTTTCAGATCGTCAAGCACTGGCGCGGCTGTCTCAAGCAAACGAACTGAAAAATGCTGTATCGGAAGAGGCTGAATGAAACCGCGCACCGAAAGATGAGAGAGCGACAAAGAAAGAATATGAAGTGGGAGCTGTGCATAATTGGCCAGCTCTTTTTTTGTTGTAAATGGAATTGGATTTTCCAAAGCAAGTAAAAGGCAGGCATCATTTAGTGTCAAATCATGCTTAATAGCAGCAGATTCAAGATAACGATACAAAAGCATTTTGCTGCGGTATGCATCAATAAAAATGCCATGTCCGTTTAATGCCTGTGGAGATACACTTGTTCGTTCACTGCCTAATTTTTTCGATCCAGGAAGAATTGAAGGCATTACAAATCCATCCTTTGCTGAGTCGATCAAAAAATGGTAGATTCTCAGTCGGTTTTTCTCATAATATGCTTCATCAAATGTGTGTTTATAAAAATTGTTATAATACTCAAAAATTTCAAGCTTCATCTTGACAGTATTGGAGATCGTTACACTTTGACTCACAAGAGAACCTTTTGTTTTGACATAGTAATAGATCGGAACCTTCAATGCAATAAAACGCTCAGCATATCTTATATACTCCAGATTAAACATAAAATCTTCACACCAATTAATCTGTACGTTCATGCGAAGCTCATGCTTTTCAATAATGTCACGGCGATATAGCTTATTCCAAATAACACCATAATAAAAGTCTGCCGGATTTTCCATCATATGGTGGGAAAATTCTTCTTTTGAAAGTACGGCATCCTCATCAATATCTCCTTTTTGAGAAACACGCTCCCCATTGACACGATAAAAATCTGCTATTACAAGATCACAGTTGTTTTTCTCAGCAGTGCGCACAAGAAGCTTTGTAGCATCTGGTGTAATCCAATCATCACTATCTAAAAATTGTATGTATTTTCCGTGAGCCAGATCAAGCGCTGTATTTCTTGTATCAGATACGCCGCTGTTATTTTTGTGAATGACATTGACGCGGTTATCAAGGGCGGCATATTCATCGCAGATCGCACCAGAATCATCGGTGCTGCCGTCGTCAACAAGAAAAAGTTCATAATCAGTAAAATCTTGATTTAAAATGCTGTCTGCACAGCGTCGAAGTGTCTTTGCAGAGTTGTATACAGGCACTATAATACTAACTTTAACAGACATAAAGCCTATCCATCCTTTCTATTTCCTGAAAAATAAGTATTTGGTTTGCGTGTACAAATCAACTTTTTATATTCTTATTTTACCAGAACTGTTTTTGAAATGCTATGATGATTTTCTTAAATTTCTTACATTTTACGTCTTTTTTGTAAATTGTAATTAACTGGCAATTTGGTAAACTGGTAACAGCTCATGAGTAAAAAGCATCTGCTTTGAGATATTCTTGCAGAGAGCTGAACTTGTGAACTGCAATGGAAAGAAAGAGCAGAGGATGGATATGACAGGAACAATCATAGGAACAGGTGCATGCGCTGCATCACATGTAATGGAAAATGATGATCTGGCACAGTTTGTTGATACAAGCGATGCATGGATCACAGAGCGCACCGGAATAAAAAGACGTCATATTGCAGAAAATGAGACGGTTTCCTCTTTAGCAGTTTGTGCAGCAAAAAAAGCACTTTTGGATGCGGAAATTTTAGCGGATGAGATTGGTCTGATTATTGTTTCCACTATGACCCCAGAGAGCATCATGCCGAGTACGGCATGTCTTGTGCAGGCAGCAATAGGTGCTTCTAATGCATTATGTTTTGATCTGAACGCAGCATGCAGCGGTTTTGTGAGTGCATTTGTCACGGCGCGTACATATCTTGAAAGCAAAATTGTACGCTATGCACTTGTCATCGGAAGCGAGGTGCTTTCCAATGTAGTGGATTGGCAAGACAGGGGAAGCTGTATATTGTTCGGCGATGGCGCCGGTGCAGTTATATTAGAAGCATCAAAAAATGATTCATGGGTTCCTGTTCTTCATGCTGATGGAAGACAGTCACAGGCACTTACCTTAAAGAGTCGTCATGATGCAAATTGGCTGTTTGAAAAGGAGCATCCAGACTTGTTTAAGCGCGACTACTTTATAAGCATGGATGGCAGAGCTATTTTTCAGTTTGCCGTGCGCAAGGTGCCAGAAGTAATTGACGAACTTCTAGAGAAGAACAATCTGAAAAAAGAAGAGATTGCATATTATCTTCTTCATCAGGCAAATCGCCGCATTGTAGAGGCAGTGGCAAAGCGTATGGATCAGCCAATTGAAAAATTTCCAATGAATTTGGATGAATATGGAAATACCTCATCAGCATCAATCCCGATTCTTCTTGATGAAATGAATCAAAAAAAGCTGCTTCATGACGGTGATAAAATTATCATTGCAGGCTTTGGCGGAGGCTTAACCTGGGGAGCAGATGTGATTACTTGGAGAAAGAAGTAAGAACGATCAAAGCAGAAACCGCAAAAAACGGTAAAACAATAATTTATTATAAAGGAGAAATGAAAATGTTTGAAGAAATTAAGGCTATTGTAGCAGAAAACTTAGGTGTAGAGGAAGACAGCATTACAATGGAGTCCTCTTTCAACGGATGATTTAAAGGCAGATTCTCTTGATTTATTTGAGATGGTAATGGCACTTGAGGAAAACTATGGAATTGAAATTCAACTGATGATCTGGGTCAGCTTGAGACTGTTGCTGATGTAATTGATTATATTCAGAGTCATAAAGAGTAAATAACATACGATCATGAAACAAGAGTATGTTCATGATTATAAATGAGAAACGAGAAAAGGCAGGAAAAAAGGATGCAGACAGAATTAACCAGATTGCTTGGAATCCAGGCACCAATCATTCAAGGCGGAATGGCATGGGTGGCGGAACATACGCTTGCAGCAGCAGTATCAAATGCAGGCGGACTTGGTATTATTGGTGCCGCAAATGCACCGGCTGAGTGGGTCAGAGAACAGATTCGCCTGACAAAGCAGCTGACAGATAAGCCGTTTGGCGTCAATGTCATGCTGATGAGTCCGTATGCGCCAGAGATTGCACAGGTAGTTGCAGAGGAGGGCGTAAGTGTTGTTACGACAGGTGCAGGAAATCCAGAGAGCTATATGGCACTCTGGAAATCAAAGGGCATTAAGGTGATTCCAGTCGTTGCATCCGTTGCTTTAGCAAAAAGAATGGAGCGAGCAGGAGCAGATGCTGTTGTTGCAGAAGGATGTGAATCAGGTGGTCATATTGGTGAGAGTACGACAATGACACTTGTTCCGCAGGTAGTTGACGCATTAAATATTCCAGTTATTGCGGCAGGCGGAATAGCAGATGGCAGAGGTCTTGCAGCAGCTTTTATGCTTGGGGCATGCGGTGTACAGATGGGAACTCGTTTTGTTGCGACAAAGGAGTGCTGGGCACATCAAAATTATAAGGATAAGATTTTAAAAGCAAAGGATATTGATACGAAAGTAACAGGCAGAAGCACTGGTCATCCAGTCAGAGCACTTAGAAATGAAATGACAAAGCAGTATCTTGATCTGGAAAAGAAAGGTGCAACGCTAGAGGAACTTGAGTATCTGACGTTAGGCGGTCTTAGAAAGGCTGTTGTAGAAGGCGATGTAAAAAATGGAAGTGTCATGTCTGGTCAGATTGCAGGAATGATCAAAGAGGAGTTAACTTGCAGGGAGGTCATTGAAAACATTGTGGCTGAGGCGGCAAAACTTCTTGAGAAAGGGGCATGTTATGAGTAAGCTTGCATTTATTTTTCCAGGACAGGGTGCGCAGAAAGCTGGAATGGGAAAGATTTCTATGAAAACAGTGAAGCCGCAAGATCATTTTTTGATCAAGCACAAAAAATTCTTGACTTCGATTTGAAGGAAATGTGTTTTGGTGAGCACGAAGAACTTAACTTGACAGAGTACACACAGCCATGTATGGTAAGCGTTTGCCTTGCAATTGTGCAGGAACTAAAAAAACGCGGCATTAATCCTGACATCACAGCAGGCTTAAGCCTTGGAGAGTATGCAGCAGTTGCAGCAGCAGGCGGCATGAACGAGCTAGATGCTATAAAGTTAGTGCGACGCAGAGGAATTTTGATGCAGAGCACTGTTCCAGCCGGTGAAGGCGCAATGGCAGCTGTTTTAGGATTAGATGCAAAAAAATAGAAGAAATTCTTGAAAGCTTTGAAAATGTATGGATCGCAAATTATAACTGTCCTGGTCAGATAGTAATAACTGGTCTGACTAATGAGGTGCAGCAGGCATCTTTAGCATTAAAAGAGGCAGGTGCAAAGCGTGTTGTGGAGCTTAAAGTCAGTGGACCATTTCATTCCCTGCTTTTAAAACCAGCAGGAGAAGCGTTGCTTAAGGAGATGGAATCAATGTCATTTTCAACGCTGCAGGTTCCTTATGTTGCAAATGCGACTGCCGAAATAGTGACAGACAGTAAAAAGATCAGTACATTTTTTGCAAAAGGAATTTATTCTTCTGTTCGCTGGCAGCAAAGTATCGAGACAATGCTTGAAAACGGTGTGGATACTTTTGTTGAGATAGGACCTGGAAAGACACTTGCAGGTTTTATGAGAAAGATTGCACCAAAGGCAACTGTATATAACGTATCCTCTTTCGAGGATGCCATAGCACTTGAAAAATGTCTGTCAAAGGCGTGAGGTAAAGTATGTTAGAAGAAAAAATTGCAGTCGTAACAGGGGCATCCCGCGGAATCGGAAGAGCCATTGCAAAGGAGCTTGCGCTTAAAGGAGCATTTGTAATTGTTAATTACAATGGCTCAAAACAGGCAGCTGATGAGACAGTAAATGAGATTACACAGGCAGGCGGCAAGGCTGTAGGTGTGCAGTGCAATGTGGCAGATGCAGCCGAGTGCGAAGCTTTTATAAATAATATCATTAGCGAATATGGTCGAATTGATATTTTAGTCAACAATGCAGGAATCGTGCGTGACAATCTTTTGATGCGTATATCAGAGAAGGATTTTGACGCAGTCATTGATACAAACTTAAAGGGAACTTTTCATACGATGCGTCTCGTGGCGCGTCCAATGCTTCGCCAAAGAAGCGGAAGAATTATTAATATTTCTTCAGTGGTTGGTATTTTTGGAAATGCAGGACAGGCAAATTATGCGGCATCAAAGGCTGGTGTTATAGGTCTTACGAAATCAGCAGCAAAGGAACTTGCATCGCGCGGCATCACCGTAAATGCTGTAGCACCAGGTTTTATTGAAACTGATATGACGCAGAAATTAAGCGAGCAGGTAAGAAATCAGATTCTTAGCCAGATTCCGGCAGGCACATTTGGAAAGCCAGAGCATGTGGCAAAAACAGTGGCCTTTCTGGCGTCAGATGATGCGTCATACATTACCGGTCAGGTCATTCAGGTCGATGGCGGAATGTAATCTATAATAACATAGTAGAAAGGCAAGGATAATTGATGAAAAGAAGAGTAGTTGTGACAGGCTTGGGCGCTGTGACTCCAATTGGAAATACAGTAGAGGAGTTCTGGAAGGGAATCCGCGATGGAAAGGTAGGAATCGGACCTATCACTCGTTTTGACACGACTGGTTATAAAGTTACGCTTGCTGCCGAGGTAAAGGATTTTAAGGCAGCAGATCGTATGGATTTTAAGGCAGCAAAGAGAATGGATCGCTTTTCACACTATGCTGTGGCAGCATCAAAAGAAGCACTTGAGGATTCAGGTCTTGATCTGTCAAAAGAGGATGCATTTCGCGCAGGCGTTGTGATAGGTTCAGGAATTGGTTCTCTTGAGATGATGGAATCAGAGCATGAAAAGATTTTAAAGGGACAGGTGAACCGTGTCAATCCGCTTATGGTTCCTAGAATGATTTCAAACATGGCAGCAGGAAATGTTTCAATTCAGCTTGGACTTCGCGGAAAGTGCACGAATGTCGTAACAGCTTGTGCATCTGGTACACACTGCATTGGAGATGCATTTCGTGCAATTCAGTATGATGATGCTGATATTATGTTTGCAGGCGGTGCAGAGAGCAGTATCTGTCCGACAGGAATTGCAGGATTTCAGTCACTGACTGCTCTTTCAACATCAGATGATCCGCTGTACGCATCAATTCCGTTTGATAAAAACAGAAAAGGCTTTGTTTTAGGAGAGGGTGCAGGTGTAGTTGTTCTTGAGGAGCTTGAACATGCTAAAGCGCGCGGTGCTCATATCTATGCAGAGGTAGTAGGCTATGGAGCTACAGCAGACGCATTCCATATCACTTCACCATGCGAAGATGGAAGCGGTGCAGCTAAGGCAATGGAGCTTGCCATGACAGAGGCAAAGACTGCTCCAGAAGAAATCACATATATTAATGCACATGGAACTGGAACGCATCACAATGATCTTTTTGAGACGCGTGCAATTAAGTTGGCATTTGGAGAGGCAGCAAAAAATGTCTGCATCAATTCAACAAAATCCATGACAGGCCATTTGCTTGGAGCAGCAGGAGGCGTCGAGTTTGTTGTATGTGCAAAGTCTGTTGAGGAAGGCTACATTCATCAGACGATGGGCACAAAAGAGACTGACGAGGAATGTGATCTTGACTACACAATTGGGGCGCCTAAGGAAAAAGATGTTGTCTATGCGATGAGCAATTCACTTGGATTTGGCGGCCATAATGCTTCAATTTTAATAAAGAAATACGAAAATGCGTAAAGGTGGTAAAAGTCATATGGAATTGGACGATCTTTTAAAGCTGATCGATCACGTATCAAAGTCAAAGCTGGATGATTTTTGCTACGAGACAGGAGAGATAAAGCTTCGCCTAAAGAAAAATGCAGCAAAGGAAATCGTTGTGCAGCAGAAAGAAGTAAAAAACGCAGCGTCAGAATTTGCCATTGTTCAAAATTGTGAGGATGTTTTTGACGCAGATACATCAAAAAAGACAGATGAAGCATCATCTGACAAATATATTGATTCTCCTCTTGTTGGTATCTTTTATACGGCACCGGGAGAAGGAGAAGCACCGTTTGTATCAGTAGGTGACCGCGTAAAGAAGGGTCAGACGCTTGGCATTGTAGAGGCAATGAAGCTGATGCATGAGATTACCTGCGAACAAAATGGCATTGTAAAAGAAATCTGTGCACAAAACGGTGATGCTGTCGAGTACGGTCAGAAGCTGTTTATTATAGAAGAAGCTTAAGCCAAAAATTGGAGAATCAGAATATGAATCATTTAGATATTAACCAGATTAAAGATATTATTCCGCATCGCCATCCGTTCTTATTAATTGATTACATAGAGGATTATGTACCGGGTGAGTATGCTGTTGGATATAAATGTGTATCATACCGTGAGGAGTTTTTTGCCGGTCATTTTCCGCAGGAACCAGTTATGCCAGGTGTTTTGACAATAGAGGCACTGGCGCAGACGGGAGCGGTTGCAATTCTTTCACTTCCGGAAAATAAGGGAAAAACAGCTTACTTTGGCGGAATTGACAAGTGCCGTTTTCGCGGAAAAATAGTGCCTGGTGATAAGGTACGTCTTGAGACAAAGATCATCAAGACAAAAGGACCTGTAGGTATTGGAGAGGCAGTTGCAAGCGTGGATGGCAAGGTAGTTGTCCGTGCTGAGTTAACATTTATGATAGGATAGGAGATAACATGATCAGGAAAGTTCTTGTAGCAAACCGGGGAGAGATTGCAGTGCGCATTATTCGTGCCTGCCGAGAGATGGGGATTGAAACGGTAGCAGTCTATTCAGAGGCCGATAAGGATGCGCTTCATGCGAAGCTCGCAGATGAGGCAATTTGTATCGGACCGGCAAAGCTTAGCGAGAGCTACCTGTCAATGGAGCGTATCATAAGTGCAACAATTGTGTCAGGTGCAGAGGCCATTCATCCAGGCTTTGGATTATTGTCGGAAAACAGCCGCTTTGCAAAACTGTGTGAAGAATGCAACATTATTTTTATCGGGCCAGATTCTAATGTGATTGCTAAACTTGGTGACAAACAGGCTGCCAGAGAGACTATGATTAGTGCCGGTGTGCCAGTTATACCTGGCGGTGATCATGCAGTGTATGATGAAAAGGATGCGAAAGAGACTGCAAAAAAGGTTGGTTATCCAGTTATGATTAAGGCAGTCCTTGGCGGAGGCGGCAAGGGAATGCGCACGGCAAAGGATGAAGAAGAGTTTGTAAAAAATTTTGCAATAGCACAGGCAGAAGCAAAGCAGTCATTTGGCGATGATGCTATGTATATTGAGCATTTTATTACAAGACCGCGTCATATTGAATTTCAAATTCTTGCAGATTCTTATGGGAATGTAATTCACCTCGGTGAGCGTGACTGTTCTATTCAAAGAAATCATCAGAAGATGATCGAGGAGGCGCCAAGTGCAGCGTTATCGCCAGAACTTCGTCAAAGAATGGGAGAGACAGCAGTGCGTGCAGCCAAGGCAGCAGGTTATGTTAATGCTGGCACAATTGAATTTTTGCTTGAGCGAGATGGCAGCTTCTATTTTATGGAGATGAATACAAGAATCCAGGTAGAGCATCCCATTACGGAGTGGATCACAGGAATAGATCTTATTAAAGAGCAGATTCGAATCGCTGATGGAAAGAGGCTTTCTTATACACAGGATCAGGTAAAGATTAGTGGCCATGCAATTGAGGTACGAATAAATGCAGAGCGTCCAGAGGAGAATTTTTTGCCATGTCCAGGAACTATTACAGGACTTCATCTGCCAGGAGGCAAGGGAGTGCGCATTGACTCTGCAATTTATAGTGGCTATACGATTCCGCCATATTATGACTCAATGATAGCAAAGATAAGTGTGTGGGCAAAAAACAGACGTGAGGCAATTCAAAAAATGCAAAGTGCGCTCGGTGAGGTAATCATAGAGGGCGTTGATACCAATGTCAATTATCAGTATGCGCTGCTTAATCATCCGGATTTTCTGGCAGGAAATATTGACATTGAATTTATTGACCGTATTCAGCAGGAGGCATAAAGATTATGAATCTCGATCATGTATTTAAAAAGACATTGGTGCGGCCATTTGCCGGAATCCGCAAGAAACCAGAGGTGCCAGAAGGTCTTCTTTGCAAATGCAGCATGTGCAAAAAGGCGATAGTAGCAGAGGATGTTAGAAAAAATTTCTATGTCTGCCCAAGCTGCAATGGCTATTTTCGTGTCCGTGCACAGGAGCGTATTGCGCGAATTGCAGATGAGGGAAGCTTTCTTGAATGGGATAAGGATCTTGTGGGCAAAAATCCCATGGAGTTTGAAGGGTACGAGGAAAAAATTGCTGCTGCGAGGTTAAAGACACGATTAAAAGAAGCTGTTGTAACAGGACAATGTACAATAGGCGGCGAGCGTGTGTGCTTTGCGTGATGGATGGCCGCTTTATGATGGCAAGCATGGGAGAGGCAGTAGGCGAAAAAATTACGCGTGCAGCAGAAGAGGCAACAAAAAAGAAGCTGCCTATTATCATTTTTACATGCTCTGGCGGTGCAAGAATGCAAGAGGGAATTATATCTCTTATGCAGATGGCAAAGACATCAGCTGCGCTTAAGCGTCACAGTGATGAAGGACTTTTATACATAAGTGTGCTTACCGATCCAACAACAGGCGGTGTGACAGCAAGCTTTGCTATGGAGGCTGATATTATTTTGGCAGAGCCAAAGGCACTTATTGGTTTTGCGGGACCTCGTGTGATAGAGCAGACGACAGGACAGCGCCTTCCGGCAGGTTTTCAGCGAGCAGAATTTTTGCTTGAGCATGGCTTTGTGGATCGCATTGTTGAGCGTCATGAGCAAAAGAAAGTGCTGACAGACCTTTTGCATCTTCATAGTGTATCGGCTGAATTGAAGATAAGTTCTTTCGCAGAAAAAACTGAAATTGAAAATGTCAAAGCAGCAGAAGAAAATATTCAGAAAAAATATTCGGCATGGGACCGCGTTTGCTTTTCACGCGATAAAAAACGTCCTATAGGTTATGATTATATTAATGCACTAATTGATCAGTTTTATGAATTTCATGGTGATCGAATAATGACAGATGATAAAGCTGTTACGGCGGGAATTGGCTTTTTTAATGGTCAGCCTGTCACGGTGATTGCACAGGAGAAAAATGAAAATTTTGGCATGTGTTCCCCGCAAGGTTATAGAAAGGCACTTCGTTTGATGAGGCAGGCTGAAAAGTTTCATCGTCCAATTCTTTGCTTTGTCGATACGCCAGGCGCTGCCTGTGGAATTGAAGCAGAGGAGCATGGCCAGGGAGAGGCAATCGCAAGAAATCTTTTTGAAATGTCATCTTTAAAGACACCAATTCTTTCCATTTTGATTGGAGAGGGCGGAAGCGGCGGTGCGCTAGCGCTTGCAGTAGCAGATGAGGTATGATGATGGAAAATGCAGTATATTCCATCCTTTCTCCTGAAGGATTTTCAAGTATTCTTTGGAAAGACAGCAAGCGTGCAAAGGAGGCTGCTGACAGTATGAAGCTTACAGCTGCCGACTTGAAAAAGGCAGGAATTGTCGAGCGTGTATTTGAGGAGCCGGAACATTTTTCAAAGGATCAGATGGAAGATGTAGCAGAGGCACTTCGCAGCCAGATTGATCAGTTTTTATTAAAATATGGCAGTATGGACAGCATAGAGCTGTGCGAACACCGCTATCAGAGATTTCGTAAATATTGATTATGGCAGGGAATAAAATAT
>ENA-OQCN01000661-OQCN01000661.1-human-gut-metagenome-genome-assembly--contig:-NODE-661-length-18227-cov-1.622044_pt1 | contig 18227 bp, 23 predicted proteins | sample MGYA00242497_ERZ504576 | MGnify/ENA primary metagenome ERZ504576 (study PRJEB26092, sample SAMD00036296) | human gut metagenome | host: Homo sapiens | study: EMG produced TPA metagenomics assembly of... | reverse complement strand
CATCAATCTTGTGGCAACGGTAGTTGAAAGCACGACAAGCAACACGCATATCGTAAGCCACAACACCACATAAAATATTGCACTCGGATTACTTTTGAAAAATTCACCGACCGCCTGTGAAAACACATACGGATCAAGCATTGATGGTCTTGATATATTTAATTCTTCAACAGGAAATTTTAATATAAATATCAGCACAAAACATACCGAAATAACACCTATCAGAAGGATAGGTGTTATCAGCATAATTATATTATATATCGCAAATTTACTTTTAATTTTCATAACATTTAATAATCCTTACTATCAAATATTATATACGATAATGTGTATAAAATCAAGATTGAGCCGAACAAAATTCCAATCTTCGATATAAGTGCCGTAAATGGAAGCACATTGCCGATCCAAATTTTGTGCCATTGTGAATATGCCGTAAATACCATTTGTCCGACAGGCGTTATATAGTAATTCAAGTATTTAAAGAACACATACACTACTATACATAAAAGCATTGCAAGCGTCGGGCTTTTTGAAATCATATTTATGAGCAGTGCCATTGAAACTATCGCTATAAGCGGTATCATATTGATAAGATATGCCGCAAATGTTATCGCACACTTCTTAAACTGTTGCCGGATACAATTTGAACGATTAACGAGATAACAAACATTGCAAGTGTCACCATACAACCAAGCACAAACACTGCCAATGACTTTGATGTCATAACTTTAAATCTTGTCAGCGGTCTTAAAAGTGAGGCTTTCATACTGTCTTCCTGCACTTCGCTTGCGAACAAGTCCGTCACTGCCATAAATATTATAAGCGGAACAAGTATATCAAAAACAAATCCGACCATTTCCATTATCAGATTGCTTTTTATAACAACTTCACCGCCCGTAATCTTGCTTACAAGTACATTACCGCCAATTCGGAGAATACATATAATCGCACCTAAAACAGTTAAAACAAGATACTTTTTTCATAAGAAGTTTTTTAAGTTCACTTCCGGTATTCAAAATCAGTGCTTTCATATAATAATCTCACCCCTTCTGTCCTTAACAACACTTAGGAAATAGTCCTCCATTGACGGATGAAGTCTTAAAGCGTCCTCCGTAGTTGATGTTGCTATCAATTCGCTTTCATATATAACCGCAACCTTGTTGCAAGTCTTTTCAATCTCGCCTGCCATATGACTTGAAATAAGAAAAGTCACGTTTTTCTCTGCATTGAGTTTTTTTTATAATTTCTCTGATTTCCACAACGCCCTCAATATCAAGTCCGTTTACAGGCTCATCAAGAATTATCAAATCGGGGTTAGATGCGAATGCAACCGCCAAACCAAGTCTTTGTTTCATACCAAGTGAAAACTTACCCGCTTTATCATTTTTGTACGGCAGAAGATGTACAACGTCAAGTATATGTTCAATGCGTTTTCTGTCTACGTTTGGATACATATTCGCGTGCATTTTTACGTTTTGATATGCCGATAAATCTTTATATATCGCCGGTGATTCAATCAACGCGCCTGTTCTTTGCATAATACTTTCAAAATTATCGTGCAAGTCCATACCGAACACCTTAACACTGCCCTCCGCATTAACAAGATTAAGTATTGCTTTCATCGCTGTCGTTTTACCCGAACCGTTCGGTCCGAGTAATCCGAGAATGTCGCCCTGTTCAACGGTCAAATTCAAATTTTTGATACCTCTGCCATTGCCGTAAAGCTTTGTCAGATTTTAATCTCGATTACATTCATAATCTCACCCCTATCCGTTTTTATAAATTATTCGTCATATCCGTAATATGTGTCAACTTCCGAGTTATTAGAATACTCAACATTCGGAAGTGTGGAAATATCAACTCTCTCAGGCTTTGTAGTTCCGTAGTCTGACATATCCAGTGTTATATTAACTGTTGCCTCATGCTTTTCGCCGTTTGAATCATTGCCGACCATACTGCTTCCGCATTCAAATTAGTAAATCTGCCTTCATTGTCAACAGTAAATTTCACTGATACGTTTTTAACAATCGGATCTGTTCCAAGCAAGATGTACGGATCACTGTCATCATCAGAGTCAGCGATGTTTTCTGAAAACATTGCGGATAAGCCTGCATTCGCAACTTCAGGGATTTGAATTGCGTCAAGATTCATTTCATATGTTGAAGAATTATCATCACCTGACACATAGATTATGTTGTTTTTCAAATCACCAATCATTGTATCAGCTATAAGCTCAACGAAATTAACCATTTTCTGATTTCTCTTATCCTCATTTGCATCTTCGGTATAGAATTTATCAAATCCTCCAAATAAATTTAGGTATTCAGATGCGTTTTCCTCAACAAGTGTTCTTTTTTCGCCATCATAATGCATTGACGAAATTATATTAGTATCATCTTGAACCCATTCTCTGTACTCGCTGTTATAATCATATGATGAAACCTTATTTTCCTTGTTGATTTTCACGTCACCGTTTCTGTCATACAATTCTTTCAACGTGTCGCTTGAAATTTCCTTACCGTCAAGGCTTATCTTTGTTGTCATATTTGCGGTGTAGTTTTCATTTTTCATCAAACCTTTAACAGCCGTCTTAGCCACGTCATATCCGTTTGATGTGTTGTAGCTTGCGAATGTCGCTCCGGCTAACACCGTTACACCCAAAACCATACCGATTGCCATTGTTATTTTCTTCTTGTTAGATTTCATTTTAATCATTCCTTTCTATCCCAAACACTGTCTATTATTTCTATAAGGTACCTTATGATTATATTCTATCTGTTCTTTATAAACATTATATAATACAATTCTAAATAATTTATAAACAAATATAAATAAATTATAAAATCCAACAAAAAAACCACTTGTCCAACATAACATTGAACAAGTGGTTTAATATTAACTAATTAAGTCAGTCAAAATCAATTATTTCTGAACTGAATCGTCTTCTTCATAAGCCTTGTTTAGTTCATCGATAACCTTTTGACCACCTTGTTGTAGCCATCTGTCTCTTTGAGCCTTCCACTCGTCTTCGCTGATTTGACCAACGATGAACTTAGTATTAGCCTCACTCATGATAGCGTCAAGCTGTGGACCTCTTGTTGAATATGTATCTGATACATATGGTTCAGCAGGGTTAGCAACTGTATGAAGTTTGTTTTCATCATAAACTTCCTGAATCTTTTCAGCAACGTCTGTTGCATACTTAATTTGAAGTTTTGTAGCAACTATACCTGTTGAGAATTGGTTAAGGTCGTTATATTCTTTAGTTAGGTTAGCATCGTCCTTCTTAACTACATAACCGTCAGCGTCAAGGTCATAGTTTCTGCCTTCGATACCGTAGTTCATTAGGTTAGAGCTTCCTGTTCATTAGCCTTATCCATTACGCCAAGAATGAAGTCAAGGTCTTCTTCTGTAGCAACAGATGTCTTAGGGAATACATAGTATCCGTCATAACCTGTTGTAGGAAGTGTTCTTGGTTCTGAGCTTGCGTCCTTTGTAACGTAACCGAATACGTCAACAACTGCGTTAGGATCGATAGCTTGGATATTTTGTGCAAGTCTTCTTGCTCTGTCGCAACGTCGATGATTACACCGGCTTTACCTGATAGGAACTGCTCATTCCACTTATCTGATGAATATGTAGCCATATCTTGGTTGATAAGACCTTCGTTATAGCACTTGTTCATGAACTTAAGTGCCTCAAGATATTCGTCAAACATAAATGCAGGAGCAAGCTTGCCGTCCTTTAGACCATACTGGTTAGGAGCGCCCATCCAAATAGCAATATTGTTAAGAGGACCGTCAAGGTAATCTGTAACGATCATACCGTATGTATCATTAGCACCGTTACCGTCAGGATCCTGTTCCTTAAATGCCTTTAGTACATTATAGAAATCATCTATAGTCTTTGGCTGTTCAAGACCAAGCTTATCAAGCCAGTCTTTTCTGATTGAAACGCCGGCTCTACCAAGCTCTCTTGAACGATATACACCGTAAACTTTACCGTCGATTGATGTGTTGTGGTTTACAGTTGGATCTGTTTGAGCAAGATTTGGGAACTTTTCAGCATCTGTCAGCTTATCTGTAACATCCCAGAATGTACCTGCTCTTGAGTTTTGGATAACGCTTGAACTTCTTGAACCAACAAGCATAACCTGTGGATATTCACCTGAACCCATAGCAGCTGTAACCTTTTCGTCATAGCTTGTTGACGGTACCCAAGTGATATTTAGCTTTGTACCAAGAAATTCTTCAAGTTTTTGAAGAACAGGGCTGTCCGGTGATGCTGATTCTGTATTGTAAGCCTTTGTCATAACATTAATTGATGGATTTTCCTTGTCGATAGAAACTGCTTTTTTACCGCAGCCGGCAAGTGAACCTGTAAGCATTACTGCTGCAAGTGAAACAGTAGCAATCTTCTTCCAAGTTTGTGTCATTGTATTTTCCTCCTTAAATATATGTTTTTCTCTAATTAAGCGGCTATGCCGCAATAATTCATTTAAAACTACCCAAAAAAATTATTTTCTTAAATTAACTCTCTTAATTAACCCTTAACGGCACCGACCATAACACCTGCTGCGAAGTGCTTTTGTAGGAACGGATATACGATAAGAATAGGAACTGTACCGATAACGATAACAGCCATCTTCAATGTATCTTCCGGAATAAGCGCATTCGGGTCAGTTTGTGTTTCGGCTGTCTGCATTACGATATTTCTAAGTACAAGCTGGAATGGGAACTTTGTTGAATCTTCAAGATATAGAAGAGCACCAAAGTAGTTGTTCCAGTGTCCAACCGCATAGAACAGACCGAATGTAGCCAAACACGGAAGTGACAACGGAAGTGCTATCTTTATGAAGATACCAATGTCACTGCATCCGTCGATAGATGCAGCCTCTTCAAGTTCTCTCGGAAGTTCCATAAAGAAGTTTCTTACGATAATCATATTATACGCACTGATTGCACCCGGCAAAATAAGTGCTGCATATGTATCGTACATACCAAGTCCTTTAACAACCAAGAACAACGGAATCATACCGCCGCCAAATACCATTGTGAAAAGAACCATATTAAGCAGTGGTTTTTTACCTATAAGATTTGATCTTGAAAGACCGTATGCCATTGTTGTTGTAAAGAATAGGTTAATAAATGTACCTATTGCTGTTACACATACTGAAATTAACAATGAATGGAATACTCTTGTACCCATATCGTTCATATCAAAAATTCTTGCATAAGCGTCAAGAGTAGGACTATCGGGAATAAAGAAAATCGGTCTTGTTTGAATTTCCGCTTCAGTCGCAAAAGACGCTGCAATAACGTATATGAAAGGTATAACCATGATAACTGCTATAAGAGTAAGTAATATGTATATTACTACATTGGCAATTATATCACCGACACTTCTTCTTTTTATACTAATCATGTCTTATTTTCCTCCTTCTATTAGAATAGACCATCCTGACCGGCCTTCTTAGCAAGACGGTTAGCTGTCTGAATACATATGATACTGATTACAGATTTAAACAAACTTACGGCAGTTGAATAACCGTAGTTACCCTGTACTCTACCTATTTGATAAACGTATGTATCGAATGTTTCTGATGTGATTCTGTTTAGGTCATTCTGCATAAGGATGATTTGCTCAAAACCTGTATCAAGAACGCTACCCATACGCAAGATAAACATTGTAACAACTGTGCCCATGATTGCCGGCAATGTTATGTATATAAGCTGTTGGAAACGGCTAGCACCGTCAACAATAGCTGCCTCATATTGTTCTACGTCAACACCTGCCAAAGCTGCAAGGAAGATGATTGTGCCCCAACCTGTTTCCTTCCAAATGTTTTGGATAAGAAGTACCCAATAAATTGCGATAGGACTTCCAAGTGCATTTAGGTTTTTACCTGTCATTGACTTTATAATTTCGTAAAGCGCACCACCGCTCATACCCTCCATTGACGGAGTCTTAACAAGCATGAATGTGATAGATGCGATGACAACCATTGATACAAAGTGAGGTACATAAACAAGTGTTTGAAGAACTTTCTTATACCATTGTACTTTGATTTCATTAAGTAACAGTGCCAAAACAATCGGCAACGGGAAGAAGAATATAATGTTCATTCCCGAAATGATTAGAGTGTTTCTCAACAGTTGCAAGAAACTTGAGTCTGTAAAGAAGTTCTTGAAGTTATCAAAACCAATCCAACCGTTAAAGAAGTTTGAACCGAAGAACGGAATTCCTGCGTAGTAATCTTTGAAAGAAATAAGAATACCCCACATCGGAACAATCTTAAAGATTATAAAATACAAAAAGCCGGGCAATAATAATAAGTACATCCACTTATCTCTCTTTATTTGTGCCCATCTTTTTTGTTTCGCCTCTGCTTTCTCCTCAGGTGAAAGCACGACTTCTGAGCTTTAGCCATAGTAGACCCTCCCTAAAAAAGTTTACTGTTGTTGTTTCAAGTCAATCGAAATCAGCAGAAACCGGGCAAGTATCCGCAAATTGCACAAAGACTAAAAACTGATAAATATATTATAGCTTATTTAATTAACTTTTGCAATAGATTTTGTGAATAAATTGCAAAAATTATTAATTTTTTTTGTTGGTTTTGTATAAATTCACCACTCAAATTATGTTTTCGCACAAATATATTTAAAACGGTATTACCTATAATACCACTTTAACCATTTAAAAGTCCATAAAAAAATCAGTGGTTTTTTGTTCAATTTAACGATAAAAAAATGACGGATTTTAGTCCGTCATTTTTATTTGTTGATTATGACTAAAAGTTTTATTCGGCTAAGAATTTGTTAAGTCTTATAACTTCGATACCCGCAAGCATAACAATACCTGTACCGTGTGTATCGTTTAAGTTCCATCCAAGCTCATACTTATAATAGTCGGCAATAAACGAGAACTCACTTCCGCGGCATACGCCGTATACGTTACCGTTTGAGTCAACACTTGTCTTAGAAATACCTTTCCAAGCCTTGTATATAGCCTTAACGTACTTTTCAGGATTCTTTAACCAACCGAAACGAATACCTCTTGAGAACGCATATATGAACATTGATGTACAAGATGTTTCAGGATATGATTCGTGGTCGTTAAGTACCTGGTGCCACATTCCCTCATCGTCCTGCAATGCAAGATAACCCTCGCATAAAGTGTTAAGGAATTCAATAAGGTCGTTTCTCTTTGGATGGTCCTCCGGAAGAACTTCAAGCAATTCTGTCATTGAGAACACTACCCAACCGTTACCGCGTCCCCAAGGAACGTTTGTCTTTGAATCATATTTAAAGTCATAAACGTGTGACATAATCTTTTCTTCCGGCATAAACAAACGTTTCTTAAAGCCGAAGACTGATTTGCCGCATCGTCAAGATATTTTTGGTCGCCTGTAAACTGTGAATATCTCACAAGGAACGGAACTGACATATACAAATCGTCCGCCCACATAGTCATATTATGGAAGTGGTGCATCATTCCTTACGGAAGAATGTACCGTCCTCAAGTCTTGACTGGTGGTTGTAAATATAATCACCGACATAATCGGCAACTTTCTTTACGTCACGAAGTCCAAGATACTTGTTTTAACTTCAAGCATCATTGACGCAAACGAACCGCAGTCGTCAAGGCTGTCGATACTTGTAAGCAAGTTGTGTATACTCGTAGCACCGCCGTACTGCTCTTTATCCCAAAGTGCATATTCAAGCGTATCAATACATAATTGAACGTGGTCTTTTATGTAATTCTTTATATCTTCCGAACCGATTGCAATGGCTGTATGAAGAAGTCCGTACATTGTAACACCCAATGGGTAGTTCCAACGACCGAACAGTGTATTTTCGTTATACGGTCTTACAAACGTATCAGGTGCGTCCAATCTCCAATATGTAGCAGGCTCACCGACAATGTGAAGCATATCAGACGCAGTGTCAAACGGAAATTCAAAATCGTTTACGAATGTACCGATATACATCCATACGTCATCTGTACCCTTAACTCTTGCCGCATTTTCAAATTCAACAGTGTCACATTCAAGTGTGTAACCCCAGTCACTGCCGTTGCAAATGCACTTTACATATATGTCATATGTGCCAAGAGGAAGTGTAGCGTCAAAAAGTTTCTTTTGCCGCCTTTTGTCTTTGAACACTTCTTTTCTTATCTATATACACAACTGTTTCACCCTTTTGTATCAAGAGTAAACTTGTGTGTTGTGTTGTTAATATCGTCAGCAAATACCTTTGTGTAACCTACGGCATATTGACCGTTAGGTGTACCGAACATACGAGTCAGCTGACCTTTTTTCATTTCGTCGTCAGACCAGTTTATTACAGGATAAAGCTTTTTGTCAAAGTCCATTTCGCTCATACCGATTTCAAATTCAGGCACATAATCGTCCGGAACAAGTTCTGTAAATACAAAGCCCTCTTGACCGTCACGTTCCTTTGTCGGCATAAGTGTGTACATATCCCACTTACCGATCCATGTACCGAACTGACCGCCGAAGCCCGCCTTTGTCTTTTTGAATTGAATTCTGATGTCGTTCCAACCTTCTTCAACATCCATAAATACACGCGTTGAAGTTTCAGAATATCTCTCTTTGAAAATATCAGACTTATATGCAACTTCGCCGTTTACATATACAACCATAGGTCCGAAACAGTTTATATCCCAACCGAATGAAGATTTACCGGCTGAATAGAACTTTGTGAATGCCCATACACATTCCTTGTCCTTGCTGTCAGGGAAAATCTTGTTAAAATCAACAAGGTATCTGTAATCGGTTGTACGAACGATACCGTTGTTTGTGTATGCACGATAATAAAGTCCGTGCTTTAGATTTTGTCCCATATATCTGTATGCAAGCGATGAAATTATCGCCTGCGGGTCAGTGCCCTCGTAAGCGTTAATGCTTTGACTGTCATCAAAATAATAACCCATTTTACTACTCTCCTTAAAAACTTTTCTTATTAGTTTATTATATCATTATCCTTTGTTGCTTGTCAATTAAAAATCAGTTGTTTTGGTTTTATTATTCGGTGTATATTAAAACGGTGTTCGTTTCTTCGTCATAGTCAACATTAATCCAAGCACCTTGTTTTCAGCAAGCCCTCTAAGCAAGAAACAGTTATAACCGTTCACAAAAAATCATTCCTCCGAAACGCACATTTTCACCGTTACGACAAAGAGAATATGTTCCGGCGGCTTTTTGTCCGGCGGTTTTAACCTCCGCAATTTCATCTGTATCATTTTCGTTAGCCGTATACGGCTTACCAGTTACAATGTTGATTTTACCAACAGTTTCATCATATTCCACATCAAATTGACTGCTTGTACCGTTTAACAGCTTTGCAAGGTCACGAATTTTTATATAGTTAAATCCACCTCTGTTATACGCAATCAATTTTTGAGTTTCTCCGCCGTTTACTGATACTTTTTGTTCGGTAGGAAAAACCTTTCCCAAATATGTACCGTTTTCAAAATAATCAAGTGCCGTATCATAATCAATGCCATATTCTGTTTTGAAAATATCATTTGTAATACTCTTTAAATATTCGGCGGCATTGTCATCAAACGCACTGACAAGTCCGAGTTTTTCGGTTACTTCCTCGTATGTATCACCCTCACAAGCACAAGCCTCAAAATATTTGTCTATACCCGCTTGCTTGTCCTTTAAGAAAATATCATATACCTGTATTGCATTAAACATTGCCAGCGAATATCTCAAGTATGTACCCGGATTGGTAAAGCAAAATTGACACGTTTTATACCATTCCTCGCCGAACTGCTTTGTAATCGCCTTGTCCAAATCTTCATTACTCATTTGAAGTACATCATCATTATATAATGAATTTTCAAAATATGCCATGGTAGCACTCGCGACTATTTGGAAACAAGATACAAGAGTATCAAACTTCATTGCACCTGCATTATCTCCGTATATTTCATCATAATAATCCGTTGCAATAAGTTCAAACATCTGCGAATCAAATTCAACTATCGGCGATGTATGAACTGTTCCGAAATAATAATCTTCACTATCTACTTCTTTCCCAAAAAATTTTGATAATGTCGAATTCGTGTATAAGCGTTCTCATAACATCATTGTCGCCAAATGCCAAAATTTCGGAATCTTCACTGCCGATTAATCGGAATGTAACTCCCGCCACATCTTTTTCGTTGTCATCATAAAAGCACAAATTGTTTTTAACCATATAGTCATATGCTTTTTTCAAATGCTCGTTAATCTCACCCACAAATGCAAGTTTTTCAATCGGATTGTCAATATTATTTTCACCTTTAATCTCCGTCAATCCGAGATGTGCTCCGTAATTGTTGAATTTATTCACATAATACCCATAATCAGAAATACTATTGCAATAGTTGATTATTTTTTGCAATCTTTCAGCAGTTTCTTCATCTAATTCTTCATCGTTCTTATTGTGTGCAATCACTCCTTTAAGTAAACTTGCAAACTCTTTGCCGTCTGCATTTTTATTTAACAGTTCATAATATCTGTCATTAAACTCTTTCGCCGACGTATCTGCTATGCCGCTCATATTTTGAACTTTTTCGATTTTGTCATCGCCCCCAATACTTTTTAAAATTCATCGGCATATTTACTTTCAAGAATTGACTTTATCTGCTCATCAATCTTTTCTCTATATTCACTACATTCGTTGTAATTTTTATCAAGTTCTTCCCTTGTAGATGTTGTATTCATACCGTAATTGAGTTTTTCTGTTTCCGCCCAATTTAAGTTCATAATGTCCGATATTTCCACCGACAAATCCATCAATGATTTATAATCTTCAAACACCTTGTCATAATTGTTCGATTTCTTCAAATCACTTTCAAATGCTTCAATAGCCTTGTCCGCTTTTATCGTATCTACCGCCATAGCCCTCTGTTCAAACGGTATGTCCGACGGTGCGGCAAGCGCCGAAACACCTGCACTTACTGTCATTGACAAAGCCAATAAAATTGATATAATTCTTTTTTTCATAAATCCCCTCCTAACTAATTCTGTTTGTTTCTGTCCCGACCGTCTATAAGCTCTTTAGTTTCTTTAAAAATTATACCCTCATTCGCCCAACTCCACTTTGTAAAAACAGAAAACGGTTTTATTTTTCTTCGACTTTTTACGGCTATCATATACACCATAAAACAAAACCACCAACAAAAAAATTCTAAACCGAACACCAAGTGGTCTTTAGGCAAAAACGGTATATAAAGCGGTGCAAACGGTATTTTCACATCGGTACAATACAAGTAATATCCATATTTAGATATGCACGACGTTGATAACAGTAATACCATTGAAATCACCCAGCCGCTTAAAAAGCCTATCATTATATGTAACCAGTCACGCACCGATATTTTCAGCCGTCCTCGTCTTAAGTAGAAGAAATTCACCAAACCAAGCAATACAATCAGCATAATAACAGCGGCAGTTTCATAACCTCTTAAATTTATCGTTCTGTTTTGAATTTTATATATAAGCGGATATGCCGTATAAACTATTAACGTCACAATACCCGACCATATTGCAAGACCGAATTTGTTGTCAAACGGCATACGATACTGACGGTTTAATTCTTCGCCTATTTCCGTTGCATTACCCAATTTTGAAAGCGACATATTCACCGCCGCTTCGTGACCTCTGCTGAATGTTTCAAATTCAAACACCGCTTCATCTATATGATTTTTAAATTCCTCACGTATTTCGCTGTGCATTGTTTTATACTTCACACTTGCACATATTTTGTCAAGAAAGTCATTGATTCTGTCACTCATAACATTCTTCTCCTATAATACTGTTCATAGCCTTCTTAAACACATTCCATTCTTTTTGCTTGCTTTCAAGCATTTCTTTGCCTGTATCAGTAAGTTTGTAATACTTTCGCCTGCGTCCATCATCTGTATCGTACCAATACGACTCAACCGTACCTTCCTTTTCAAGTGCGTGCAACATAGGATATAAAGTCCCCTCTTTCATTTCAAATGTGCTGTCCGAACGCCTTTTCAGTTCCTGCGTGATTTGATAGCCGTACATATCTTCACTTTTTAAAAGAGTCAATATCAATATTGATGTACTGCCTTTCATAAGTTCTTTATTGATTTTCATTTTGCAACCCTCCTCTCTGTATACATAGAATTACTATGTATATCTTAACACTATATATGTAGTTTGTCAATATATAAAAAGACTGCATAGCAGTCTTTTACTCAATCATTAATCTTTTATACCCTGAATTTTCATCACCGTTCGTTTAAATGCCAATAGCAGATACGTCACGGCAAACGCCATTACCGTGACAATCAAAATCCACCAAGCCACGCCAGGCATACCGTGCAGATTAAGCCAACCGTATTCGCTCCCTCCGCTATACATTCTGTTAATGTATAGTACAAAAAACATTGTCATCAGTGCATTAACCCAATATTGCTTTTGCTTTAAGTATTGCAATAGCGGTTTTTGCGTCATAAATTTTATTATCCATTACCATTTGATAAAGTTCGTCAAGCTGTATTTTGACACATTCAAAAATTCGCCGTCATCAAGATTGTCCGACAAAGGTAAGTTTTCTTGCGAGAAAAATATTAAGTTTTTCTTCACAATATCCCGGTGTTGCGTAATATTCGCCGAGATGTGTAAATTCCTCCGCCTTGTATCCCGTTTCCTCAATAAGCTCCCTTGCACCACATTCCAAAGGATCTTCGCCGTACTCCATTTTGCCGGCCGGGATTTCAAGCATTTCCGACTTAGCGGCAATTCTGTACTGCGTAACCATAAACACCTTACCGTCCCCGTCAACCGCAATAATTCCGACACCGCCCGGGTGACCGATAAGTTCACGCGTTGCCAAACGTCCGTCGGGAAGTTCGACTTTTTCCTTACGCACCTTTATGATTTTACCGTCATAAATTTCTTCGCTCGACACTGTTTTTTCTTCAAAATTCATTATATTTCACCCTTTCGACAAAATCTTTCAATAGCAGGTTTAACATTCAGCATTTCTTTCAGATTTTCAAAATCCTGTTTTGACTTTTCGTTTTTCTTGCCTGTATACACCGCACGAATCATAATATTTTTAGGGGTTTCAAGCGGTGATATATACTCAATCATACTAACCTTATATCCGACACTTTCAAGATATGCCGCACGAAGTCCGTCCGTCAATGTATCGGCAAGTCTGGCTTTTAAAATGCCGTGCTTTGTTATCGCCTCAAACGGCTCATACGAATACTGCTTTAAAATATCCTTATGACAACACGGAACAGACACAATCGCTCTCGACTTTGCTCTTATACCAAGTGCAAGTGCCATATCCGTTGCGGTATCGCAGGCGTGTAGCGACACGACTATATCGGGTCTTATCGGCGGTGTATACTCCGTAAGGTCAGCTTGATAAACTCCATATTGTTGTATCCGAGATTTTTAGCCATTCGCTTTGACGCCTCTATTACAGTTTCGGAATAATCAACACCGATAAAATGACACTTCTTTTTAAGTATTTCTTTCAAATAGAAATTCATAACGAATGACAAATAACTTTTACCGCAAGCCGCGTCAAAAATAACATATTCGTCCCTGTCACCGATTTCTTTAAGCACACCCTGCATTAATTCAACAAAATAATCTATCTGATTATACTTACGGATTTTATCATTTTTAATCTTGCCGTTCTTGGCAAGTATGCCTATTTCTTCAAGCAAATCTTTCGCAAGTGCGGGATTTACGACATACTCTCTGCCCGTCTGCACAACGCTCGTCTTATTTATATCTTTCGTAACGTCCTCGTGACGCATATTGACTTTTTTATCGTTTGCGTCAATTACAATCTTCGCACCGCGTTCACTGTAAATTATCTGCGCCTCGTCATATTTAAGCAATTCTTCCGCGATTATATCCCACAAACCGTCTTTTTCCACATTGCGTTTAACCGTTGATAATCAAGAGTTATATCGTCCGTATACAATATTTTTGCAGGGAAATTCTTAGTTCCCGACTTTAAATTAATAGTAATATCATTAAAAAAATCTTTGTTTTCTTCCATTCTCGAAACAAGTCCGCCGAAAAACAAATTTACTTTTGAAACAGTTTTCTTATTCATTATTTCTCCCTATTTTCTTTAATAAATTTATAACATTATTCTATCATTTAAGCTCTATGCTGTCAATTAAAAAAGGATAATCTCCGAGATTATCCTTTTTAATCGTTTTTATTAACTTTTTCATATCGGCATAAGCCTGTTCTTTTTCGTCAAGAACCGCTTGATAACCTGCGTCAAGGTATTCCTTACAAGCCGCCTCATACTTAGCGTCAAATTCTTCAGGCTTACAGTTAATCAAATCAACCTGAATAACTTCCCATTTACTCTTTAGAGTTTCGGCATACTGCGAAAGGCTGTCGATTGATCTGTCAAACAAGAAATCTGTATACTTATATTCCTTAGTCTTTTGATAACCGTCATATGACTGTTGAATTAAGTCCTCAAATCCTGCCGGTGCGTATGTTCTCTTTTGTACGGCAAGGTTTTTCTCATCACTGCCGTAGTCCTTACCCTCTGTTACAAGGCACCACATATCTTTATTTGAATTGTAGTTCAATCTTTCTTCACCTGTGTAATCGTCAATAAGTACAGGAATTTCGTCCTCTACTTTATATGTAACGTTTTCAATACCGTTTTGCATTACGAACAAGTTTTCATCTTGTGCAAGCCACTCAAAATACATTAGCACTGCCTCAGGGTGTTCACAGTCAACACTGATACCGCTTACCATACCAAACGGCCAATCTGCTCTGCCGGCAGGCTTTGTGCCCTCCGGATAACCTGCACCTGCGTCAAGCACTGCAACCTTTGCGTCAGGGCAATTTTGCAATAATGTTTGAAGTACAGGAGGATTTTGTGACAAATAGAAACCGAACACGCCTGCTTTACCAGATACAAAATCAGCTTGCTTTTGATTGCCGTCCTTGTCAAGGTACCATTCAGACTGATAAGTCCGTCGTTATAAAGCTGATTCATATACTTTAATTTCTGCTTTGTTGCGTCATATGTAAGCGATGCAACAGTAATATCCGAATACATCGCGTTATCTTCTTCCGAAAGCGGATATTCTCTGTATTCATAGTTCGGGAAATATGCGTTGTAAAGGCTCTCCGTTGCAGGGATTGTATTTTCGCCGCCAAGCTTTAATTCCTTAAACTTCTTTAGTGCATTTACATATTCCTCTTGATTTGTCGGCATTGAAAGTCCTGCTTTTTCAAGCCAGTCTGTACGGATAAGAGTTACCCAGTTATAAGCCAACGGACGAGTTGCCGCAAGGAAATATCTTTGGTCGTCAACCTTTGTATATTCCTCCAAATCTTTTGTCTTTTCATAGAATGTCGGTGCGTATGTCTTTAACACGTCCTCATCAATCGGCTGGAACGCTCCTCTTGAATAATATGAAATCATTGTCGGATAGTCATAGCTGAAAAGAATATCGGGTTCTTCGCCTGCCGCAAGCAATTCATTAAATACCGTTACATCTTCCTTACGCGTAACAGGTACAAATGTCATTTTGATATTGTACTTGTCACCGAAATTCTTTTGAACATAATCCGTCCAATAGTTGTTGTCTACATCTGCCTGTCCCTGCATACCTCTGTCATATACAGGTATTTTAAGCTCAATTTGCTCATCATAGGCTTTCGGGCCTTTAAGCTCCGCTTTATCCATCTGCATTTTACCCTTACCGCCGCATGACGCAAGCAAAGATACCGCAGTCACTGTGCTTAGTGCAGCACACAATACTTTCTTTAAATTCATTTTTCTTTTCCCCTCTCTTTTTAAATATGTTTTTTCATTATTCTTTTACTGCACCTATCATAACACCTTTAACAAAATACTTTTGTATAAAAGGATAAACAATTACGATAGGAATAGTTGCAAACATAATACAAGCCGATTTCAAAACTTCCTCAGCCTGCATACTCTCCCCTGCGACTTCCTGCGAAACCGACGAATTTGAACCTGCCGCATTAACAAGCTCATACAACTTTAACTGCAACGGTTTAAGCGGTGACTTTGTTATAAAGTAAAGTGCGTCTTGGAATGTATTCCAACGACCTACCGCATAGAACAGTGCAAGTGTCGCCAAAACAGGCACCGACAACGGCAATACAATTCTAACCAGTACAATAAAGTCGTTACAGCCGTCAATCGCAGCAGCCTCCTCCAAGCTTTGCGGTACACTATTTGCATAAATGTACGAAGTATTATCAAATTATATGCCGAAAATGCAAGCGGTAGTATCAAAACCGCCGCCGTATTTATAAGGTGCAACTGGCTCATAAGTATGTAATCGGGAATTGTTCCGGCAGTGAAGTACATTGTTATAAGAAATATTACGCCTATAACTTTTCTGCCCTTCAGACGTTTTCTTGACAGTGCAAACGCACCGCATATTGTAAGGAACATACCGAGTGCCGTAAACGCAACCGTCACAAACACCGTAAACCACAATGAACGCATCATTGTCGCATCACCGAAAACCGTCTTATATGCGTCAAGATTGACGTCCTTAGGAATAAGGAACACTTGATTTGACATTACCGCACCGTTACCGCTGATTGAAACCGAAAGAACGTGTATAAACGGTATAAGACACAAAAGCGAAAGTACAGCCATAAACACATATATAAACACATCTGCCAAAACATCAGTAGCTTTTCTTTTCATTATATTATACCGTCCTCTCCCATAAGTTTTGCAAACTTATCCGATGCAAATACGAAGATAAGTCCTACGACCGACTGGAACAAACCAACCGCCGTTGCGATGTTATATCTGTGCGACTGCAAGCCGACACGATAAACGAATGTCGAAATAACGTCCGAGAAATCTCTTACAAGCGGATTGTCCAATGTATACGGACGTTCAAACGATATACCCAAAATTCTTCCCAAACTCATTATCAGCATTACAACGATTGTCGAACGAATACAAGGAAGTGTTATATTCCATATTTTTCTCCATCTGCCTGCACCGTCAACCGTTGCCGCTTCGTAAAGGTCAGCATTAATACCTGTGATTGCGGCAAGATATATAATCGTACCCCAACCCATGCTCTGCCATACGCCGATTAAACAGTACGACACAAGCCAATGCCATTTTTCCGTCAGGAACGGTATGCTTTCACCGCCGTGACGCATTATAAGTACGTTCACAAATCCCGTAGACGGTGACAAAAGCTGATAGAATATACCTGCAATGATTACCCACGAAAGAAAATGCGGTAAATATAAAACCGTTTGGCTGATACGTTTGAAATACTTATTGCGTATTTCATTTAATAATATCGCCAAAATTATCGGAGCCGGAAAACCTATTATAAGATCAAGACCGTTAAGCACGATAGTATTACGAAGTGCTATGTAAAAATCTTTCATTTTGAAGATTTCCTTAAACGCGTCAAAACCTATGAATTTCGCTCTCTCAAAACCGCCGACAACGTCATAATTAAGAAACGCTACCGACAACCCCAAAAGCGGTAAAAACTTAAAGACTATCGCAAATGCCAACGGAAAGAACAGCAGTACATACAACTGCCAGTCCCTTTTCAGATAGTATTTAAAGCCTTTTTTATCTCTCTCTTTTAACTTTTTACCCTTTTTCATTAAACCAGTCTTACCCCCTCTTTTTACCTTAATTTGTTACTATGCAATATAAATACTATCATTTTTTATGCAATATGTCAATCAAATTACGTTTTTTATATAAAAAAGCCGTCTTTTTATACAAAACAAAAAAGACGTTTTAAAAACGTCCTTTTTGAGTGTTGTTGTTTATTTTTTAATTAATCGGCTGCCATTCCACACATAAACCGCATATTTACCTTGCGGCAGATTTACCGAAACGATCTCTGCCGTATTTGCGTTTACTTCTTTTGACACGTTTTGTACACTGTTTATGACATTGTTTTCGTCATAACCGATTACAATAACACTTACCTTTTTCGTACTGTCGGTATTGTTTTCAATTCGTGTTTTGACATTCTTTTCATCACTTATAGTTTGAATATTGACTTCTTCCTTACTGCTTGAAGAATGTTTATATACGTCAACCGATGGAATAGCTTTTCCGTCAAAATCGAAAAGCGTTGTGTTTTCGACAACGTTAACGTCTGTCTTATCGTCACTTTCCTTTACAGCCCAACCCGAC
>ENA-OQCN01000660-OQCN01000660.1-human-gut-metagenome-genome-assembly--contig:-NODE-660-length-18248-cov-5.339937_pt1 | contig 18248 bp, 16 predicted proteins | sample MGYA00242497_ERZ504576 | MGnify/ENA primary metagenome ERZ504576 (study PRJEB26092, sample SAMD00036296) | human gut metagenome | host: Homo sapiens | study: EMG produced TPA metagenomics assembly of... | reverse complement strand
CTTTCTCTCTTTCCTCTTAAATATACTCCTGCTCTCCTTACTCTTTCACTTCACAAATAAACTTGCTCTGTAAACTTTAGTACTATACTCCTCTTCTTCCTCTTCTACGTTATCTTCATATGAAATTGAAAATGTTCCTTTATGATTTACTCCTATCGCTACCTGTGCAGTCATTCTTGCTCCCACCGGTACATAATCAGGCGAAGTAAGCTTTGGCAAATCATACTCATAACCCATTTCACCATCTGAATCTACGATTTGACTGCAATATCCTTCTAGCCTAATCAATAATCCCTTTGAATAATCATCTTCATATCCTAAATTTTCATACGTATAATCTACAATATAAACTGCTTCCGGATTTTTCTCTCCACCATAACTTATACCGGTATATCTCTCCTCCGTTTCAGTCACAGAATTAATCGTAACCTTCCACAGACCATCCACAGTCCAGGTTTCTCCTACTTTAATTTCCGGCACTACATCTTCGTCTGTTTCCTCTTCCTCATCTTCAATTGAAACACCTTTTTCTTTTTTTACTTCTCCGAGCACGTTTTCCTCATCTGTTTCAACGCTTTGCACCGCACTTTTTTCATTTTTTCCAGTTACAAGCTGTTTCATTGTCAGCGAACCTATTCCAAGTCCCACCATCAATGCGATCGCAATTCCAGCCACTGCAAATACAATTGGATTTTTCTTTATTCTTTCTTTTTTTACTCCATCCGTTTCTCTGATTTCAATTAGTGGTTCCCCACAAAAATCACAAACTTTCTTTTTGTCTTCAAATGCTCTCTTGCATTTCATACAAACTTTCAAATCATTTCCCCCTGTTCTCGACAATTTTTCTTTTATTTTACCTGTTTTCTCTACTTTTGTGCAATAAAAACAGAGCTTTCCGGCTTTTTCTTCCAAAAAACTCTGTTTTTATTATAGATATTCTCAAATCCTTTGCTCCAAAAGATTCTGAAACTACATTTATCCGAAAATAATTCTCTTTGCTTCTTCTTCCGAATAAAATAATTCCGGGCTTAAATTTTCACAAAAGTCATAGAACACCGAAACCAAACCTGATTCTTCTAAGGAGATATCTTTTAAAACATTCTTAGATGGAACTGCAAATCGCAGCAATCCGCTTTCCGGTGTAATGCATAAATATAATTCTGCCTTTAAATCTCCAATGTTTTTTTTCAAAATATGTACTTTTCCGGCTTTTTCTTCATCAAAAAGTCGCTTCACTAACTCCATTCTGTCTTCTTTATCCGGAAGCTGATACATTTCTTTCGGAAATTCACTGATGATTCCTGTTTCAATGAACTGTAAAATTCCTTCCATTGAGCAGACATAAGTCATATCCTGTTTTTGAAGATTTGAAATATACTCACATAATACCTCAACTAATTCTTCTCTTTGTGGAAGCTGAGGCACCAGATATTTTTCAATCAATTCTCTGTCTAATACTGCCATCATACATGGAGACATATGAAATGCATATTTCGGATAAGGATTTGCCATTAACATTCCCATAATCCTATACTGCTGTTCAATTTCACCCTGCACATTTTCCACTAACCGATGAGCCGTCTCCGGTATTTTTCAAAACGCTCTTTCATCATTTAATCAGTTCCGGGTCATTACTTAAATATCCGTCCTGCAAATCATCCGACAGCATACATACATATTTTGAAGTTAAAATCATATACGGAAATACAGAGAAATTTCTTCCCAATGAACCAAGGTCTGCATAATAATACCAGGTGTTATAATCATAATTGTAATTATATAATGGAAGAATATGTTTCAGACAATCTAACGTATAATTTGATTTTGAATATGCAATCTCCGGTTTGTTATCCAGGCAGATAATATGGTCAATTATTATTTCGTTTGAAGTATTTCCACGCATTGCCAACAGATTTCCCAACGCATGTTCCGGCTGTGCCAGTATCTGAATATGTCCTTTTTGATTTTTTGTTTCATCTGCAATAATATGAAAAAGCGCAGAATTAATTTCATAATTGCCGCGAAGCAGCATATAACTTGAATTTGGAATTTCAAAGTCCTCTTTAATTTCTACTGTTGGCAGTACATTTTCCAAGTTACTGGTCATTGAAAAGTCAGAAAAAAATTTCATCACATTTTTTCTTCGATAATAGTTATCGTGTCCTACCATTGTAATCTCATAATTTTCTTCTAAAATTTCTTCCTCCGCCGGTGAAAGATGCATATATTCACACAACAGATTTAAAACTTCCAGACTCGGCGGTTTCCGCTCTCCACGCATTACTTTATAAAGATTAGCTCTGTCATATCCACAATATTTTGCCAGACGGTATACGTTGACATCTTTCTCTTTCACGAACCGCGATAATACAGTTGAAAATTCGCTCATATTTTCCGTTTCCCCTCTGATATATTTTCTTTCTTAATTTTTTCTTCTCTATCAGATTTTTTCTTCTGTTTCTCTTTTGTATCTCTGATTTTTATAAATCCATTTTTGCAAAGTCACTTATACATAATACCACGCTCCCTTATTTTTTACCATCTAAAAACTTATCCCTTGTCCTTTACACTTGTTATTTAAACATACTTTTATACTTTCATCTTTCTCTAATTTTCCATAAATTGAAACTCTACTATCTTAAAATTGAAACTCTGTTCTTTTAAAATTCAAAATCTCTGATTATTAAAAAGATTTTAGAAAGGTCAGATATCTGATGTACTGTAATATTATCACATTTATTATTTTTTATCATTAGTCTTATTAACTTTATTTATAACAGATTTGATTTTTATATTTTTTATTTTTGATATAATATGATTCATTTTTGGCATTTTTTCGCATTGAACTCCTGTCGTACCAATGATATGATGAAAATAGTTATACTTCTTTAAATTTTTATTATTGGGAGGAATTTTTATGAACTCTAAATCTTCAGATAATTCAAACGGAAATCAAGATTATAATTCCCTTGTAAAGAAACGATTATTTAAATGGAAGAGAGATTTTGAACGGGCTCTCGGGGAACAGACTTTAAATTATTCCGGTATCGCAGATATGATGTTTCAACGGTTTAATATCAAAACCTCACCCAGTAAAATACGCGCTATGCTCGATGGTGAATCCGACAGAGAAGTAAAACTTCCAGAGCTTGTCGCACTTGCGCAGATTTTTGATATTCCTTTATGGAGTATCTGTGAGCTTCCGGAAACAACAGAGACTCCTTCTTCATCTGACTTTAACTTTTCCCGTATTACAAAAGGGAAACTTAAAGACTCTGGGATTCATCAGCTTACCAATCAATATCATGCTTATGACTACTATTGTTATTATTTTAATCCCAAACACCATCAAGAACATTTAAAACCTATTAAAGATGGCAAAATTCAAGAAGCCAAAATGAATGTTAACATAACCGAAGGACGCACCATCGTAACTTTTGAAGAAATAAAAACAAATACAACTTTTTATGGAGACCCTATGCCTCTGTTTAAACTCACTGGTGATTTGAAACTTCTTGAAAATCCATCTATAGCATATAGTTTCATTTCAGACGATACTGGTCGCAGGGCTATGGCTCTTATGTTTCGATATTTAAATTTAAATTCTGATATTCGATATTATATTCCTGCTGGTATGCTGACCTTTTCCACTAACAAAACTCATGAACCACTCTTTCAAAAAATGGCATTATTCCGAGTCCGACAAAATCTTGATAATCTTAATACAACCAATATGCTACGTGGAATTTTATCACTAAATTCTACTCCAATCGTCATAGACCAAGACACTCTGGAAGACCTGCGTAAAGACGAAACACTAAAAAGACTTTTAACACCTGATAAAGCTGTATTTACTAATTGTTCAGTATTCCTTGAATCTTTTATAAGCAGTAATTCTTATTTTATTCCAGATGAAAATGAAAGAATGAACATACTTCTTCAAATACGCAAAAACAGTTTATATCCATCACAGGAAATCATAAGTGAACCAGAACATTTTAATCTTTTCATAAAGAACCATCAAACGCACCAGAAAGAATATCCTGAGTTCGTTAAGAGTTTCAAACAACAACAAGAATCGGTGTCAGACACACCCAAAATCACTCAACATCCTGACTGACTTTGACCGATGTCAGTAACCAAACAAAAGACGCCACCCCATAGAAAAATCATCCTCTACGGGGCAGCGTCTTTTTATAATTTAATCACATCATATCATGCAATCCTTATCACCTGCTCATACAACAATATTTCTTTTTCTGTCACGTTCTGATTATCATGATAATGCCCGAAAAACCATTTCTTAAAGTTTATGTTCTGTCGTATCTCCTCTAAATATCTTGTCTCAATATCATCTTCAAATCCCTCTCTCCCCAAAAGCTGCTGAGTACTCGAAGCACAGCAATGCGTCACAATAAAATCTACCGTATTATTATGCTCTGCAAGATTTCTTCGTCCCTCTTCCATCTCTTCTTTGGATGGCAGTTCCTGTGCCCACCAACTCCAATGATTAATACGGTACGGTATTCCCACTCGATTTAAACGCTTTATCTCTCTGCGAAAATTCGGTGTATCCATTTCTAAAATTCCACCGCTGATATCATGACTGCTTGCTCCGCCAAAGGTAAAAATGCTTCTATTACAAATTTCAAAGACCTGTCCACGCATTAAATGCAATACCGATGGTCTGACTTTATGCACTTTTCCACCCAGCCAGTTTTCAATCGGATATCCATAAAGCCGGTCAAAATTTTCGTGGTTCCCATCCACGTACAGCGTCGTAAATGGTTTTTCTTCCAGCCAGTCGAGCAGATGTTTTTCTTCTTTATCTTCTTTTTCAAAACTCCATACCCCGCCAAAATCCCCACAGACAATCACATAATCCTCTTTGGTCATTTCTTTTTGTTCCGGAAAATTTTGAGTACTAAATCTCCTGTATTCACGATGACAATCTCCTGTAATGTAAATCATCCGAAATTCTCCTTTCTGAAATTTCTGTAAAGCAGACTTTCACAATCCGTTTCGCTACTTGCTCATGAACGCAGTATTTCTACTTCCTTTGATTCTTCACTATCCGACTGTAAACGCTTGCCAGACAGGTATTTCTTCTGGTCGTCGTTTCATTTCTTATCGCATAATAAATTGCTTTCTTTTCACCAACCAGTACCAAAATTTTTTTTCGCTCTGGTCACTCCTGTATAGAGAAGATTTCTCTGTAACATCACAAAATGACTCATCGTAAATGGCATGACGACTATCGGATATTCACTTCCCTGTGATTTATGAATTGTAACTGCGTAAGCAAGCATCAGTTCATCCAGTTCTGTCACATCGTAGACAACTTCCCTTGTTTCAAATAAAACGGTCAACTCCCGCTCTTCCATGTCTACTTTTGTAATTGTACCGATATCTCCATTAAATACTTCTTTCTCATAGTCATTTCGAATTTGCATAACTTTATCATTCAGCCGATACTGCGTTCCACCCCTTCGCAAAAAGATTTTTGATGGATTCATTGCTTCTTGCAGTACCTGATTCAGATTAATCGCTCCACATTCTCCTCTCTGCATCGGAGTCAATACCTGAATGTCCTGCAAAGGATCTACATGATAATATCGCGGCAGGTTTGTCTTACAATATTGGACAATCGTATTTACGACATCCTGATTACTTTCTTTTGGCGCAAAGAAAAAATCTGCATCTTTTCCGCCACGCATATCAATCCCTTCCCCTTTGTTGATTCGATGTGCATTCATAATAATCCGACTTCCCTGTGCCTGACGGAAAATCCGGTTAAGACGTACCACCGGAACTTGTCCCGAATCAATAATATCCCTTAAGACATTACCTGCACCTACACTTGGAAGCTGGTCAATATCTCCAACCAAAATCAAAGACATCTGCTCCGGCATCGCTTTTAAAAGATTGTACATGAGCATGATATCAATCATAGAACACTCATCTAAAATCAAAACGTCCCCTTCCAACGGATGATCTTCATTTTTCTGGTAGCCTTCCGGTGGTTTATATTCCAGCAAGCGGTGAATGGTCTTTGCCTCCATGCCCGTTGCTTCGGACATTCGCTTTGCAGCTCTTCCTGTGGGCGCAGCAAAATAATCTCACACCCTGCCTGTTTGTATGCGGAAATAATTCCTAATGTTGTCGTTGTCTTACCGGTTCCCGGTCCACCGGTCAACACCATAACTTTAGATGAAATGGCTGTTTTCACCGCCTGCCACTGGATCTCATCATAAATAATTTGGGATGATTGTGCCACTTTCTCCAAAATTTTTTCCGGATTCTCACACTTTTTTTGTCTGCCTGACATTAAATGAACCAGTCTCTTTGCACATACACTTTCCGAAAAATAATAAGGTGGAAGATATATTGCTTCCTTTTCTTCAAACACATCTCGAATGATATCATTCGTACGGAGCATTTCATCTAATGTAATCTCCAGTTCCGGCTGTTCTACTTCCAGAAGGACACTGGCTTTTTCAATCAACTGTTCTCTTGTGGCATAACAGTGCCCCAACTCTGCAAGTCTATTCAAAGTATAAAAAATACCACTGCGCAGTCGGATAAATTTTCCTTTCTCAATTCCCATCTTTTGTGCAATCGAATCCGCTGTCTTAAATCCAATGCCCCAGATGTCATCTGCCAGCCGATACGGATTTTCTTTTACAATGGCGATGCTCTCACTTCCATACGTTTTAAAAATTTTCGTTGCATGAGAAGTGCTAACCTCATGACCTTGCAGAAACAGCATAATATTCTTGATTTCTTTTTGTTCCTGCCAACTCGTTTTTATCCGATCTACTCTGACTTTTCCTATTCCCGGCACTTTCAGCAGTTCGTCCGGTGTCTCTTCTATGATATCTAAGGTATCTTCTCCAAATTTTTCCACGATTCTCTTTGCAAACTTCGGTCCAACACCCTTAACTAAACCAGAACCCAGATATTTTTCTATTCCATATACGGTTGCAGGAAGGGTTTCTTCAAATTCTGTACAGAAAACTGCCGTCCATATTTGGCATCCATCTTCCACATACCGTCGAGCGATAATACGGAACCAACATGAGTATCCGGCATTGTGCCAACCACAGTTACAAGGTCATTATAATTTTTCACAGCACATTTCAAAACTGTGTAGCCATTTTCTGTATTTTGATATGTAATTCGCTCTACTACACAACGCAAATGCTCCATAAACGTTTCCTTTCTACCATGGGTATCTATAGACATTTGCAAAATACCACAAGCCGCATGACATCCTTTCGTTTATCATAAGCGAACCCCCACTTCCCTTGGGAGGTGGGTAGTTGACACTGTTTTCCTCCTCCGCTTTGGCTTATTTATCTTGCAAACGCAAACCTTATTATCCTAAGTATAGTCTGTTTTCGTAATTATATCAAATGAATTCAGAATCCTGTCAAAACAAAATAATATAACGCAAAAAGAGGTGCCGCTTTTGCGAGCACCTCAAACTTTATCTCATAAAAAAGATTCTGTTTTTTGATTTATTGGCTTAATTTCAGCTCTCTTTTTTCTAATAAAAAGAACCGATAAAATCAGAACTACCGGAAAGACGCAGGCGGCCAACATGCCGGCTTTCAAGTTATCATTTGCATTCTGAGTCACAACCCCAATCACACCAGGCCCGATGGATCCACCCAAATCACCTGCCATCGCAAGTAATGCAAACATGGCAGTTCCTCCAAGCGGAATTTTACCGGAAGTAATACTAATTGTTCCCGGCCACATAATTCCGACTGAAAAGCCACATACGATACAACCTGCAAGATTTAAAATCGGAAATGGACCTAATGCTGCAAGCAAATAGCAAACAAGACAAAGCACTCCTGAACCAATCATAAATTTTATCAAATCTAATTTTTCACCGTATTTTCCATAAAATGAACGACTAATTCCCATCATGACTGCAAACAGACACGGTCCTACAATATCTCCGAGACTCTTTGGAATATTAAGTGCGGACTCTGCATAAGCAGATGCCCACTGTGCCATAGAAATTTCACTTGCTCCGGCACAAACCATAAGAATAATTGCGATCCAAAAAATAGGGATTTGGAACAATTGGCTGATACTCATACCTTCTCCTTCTTCCGTCAAAGATTCAATCGGACAAGAAAGAAAATTAAAGATATTATACAATGGAATCACTGCCCAAATACATGCAAGAATTTTCCAATTTTCAATTCCGAAAATTGCAAAGAATAAAGTAGAGAGCAAGATTACTCCAACTGAACCCCAACAATAAAATGAGTGCAAAAGACTCATAACACTCTCTTTATTATCAAACGGACATGCTTCTACAATTGGACTACCAAGTACTTCAATAAGCCCACTTCCAATTGCATAAATCATAACACTGACTAAAATTCCAACATAAGGAGAAGGCAGCAGCTCCGGTAAAACAGCCAGCCCAATCAAACCTACTCCGGACAATACTTCAGATGCAACAACACTTCTGCGATATCCAATTTTATCTACATACTTTGCACAAAACAAATCCACAAGCAACTGTGTAAAAAAGAACACTGTTGAAATAAAAGCAATCTTACCAAGTGAAATCTGATAAGTCCTGTGAAACGTCAAAAATAACAGCGGCACAAAGTTTGCAGTGATTGCCTGAGTGATAAATCCTAAGTAGCAGGCAATTAATGTTTTTCTATACTTGCTTTTCATTAAAAAATTTCCTTTCTGCTTATTTTTTTATTCTACGTTCTTTTTTCACAAAAAACGTCTACTGTACAATAACACAATCTCACTCTTTTTTCACTGGAATATATCGGATATTTATTGTATAATATCGTAAATTTAAAAATTATGGAGAAGAAATACGGAGAAAAAACATGGATTATAACACCTACTACAATAAAATTTTGACAGATGAAAATATGATGGAAACAATTCAGCATGGTCGTAGCGATTATCCATTTCACTTTTATTATGACAATCTGTCTTTATTTGATTTTAATTGTATCGAATGGCACTGGCATAACGAATTCGAATTTGTGTTTGTTGAAAAAGGAAATGCTATATTTTGGGCAGGAGAAAAACAGTTTTCCATAACTGAAGGACAAGGATTCTGGGTTAATTCCGGAATTCTTCATCGCTTTTATTCTGAAAAAGGAGCCGTCATTCCAAATTTTCTCCTGCTTCCAACATTTATTGCAGCTTCAAACAGCCGAATTTATCAAAAGTACATTGAACCCATTAAAAAATCAGCATTAGATTGTTTGTTTTTTTCACCGGAAATCCCCTGGCAAAAAGAAGCTTTACATGTTATGAAAAAAATAATATCACTCCAAATAGAAGAATGCGAAATGGAACTACTCACCTCTTGTCTTGTACAGGAACTTTGGCATCTGATTTATTCCCATGTAAAAGAAGATTTATCAAAAGAAAAACAAATAAATATTGTTTCATCACAAGGTCGACTGCAACTTATGATGCAATACATTCACCGAAATTTTGACCAAAAACTTTCTTTAGAAGAGATTGCCGAACAGGCCATGGTAAGCAAAAGCACGGCGTTAAACTTGTTTCACAGATATCTTCATGATACACCGGTGCATTATTTGCTAAAATATCGATTGCAGGAAGCAGCAATTCTTTTGACTACAACAAAGAAAAAAGTAATTGTTATCGCTGAAAACGTTGGATTTGAAACGGTTGATTATTTTTGTAAGCAATTTAAAAAATATTATGGAGTGACACCTACTGAATATCGAATTCAAAAAACAGCTACTCTATAATGCTGTAGCTACACGAACTTTAGAATTTGAACTTTTTTGTTTCAAAACCGAATAAAAAGCATAATCTCCGAGTAGAAAGCTATCGGCTGCTTCCTGAAAATAATACAGAAAGCAGCGATTATTTTTATCTGTACGAAGAAGGTGTTTTACCGGTCTTCTTTTTGAAACAAGAACTAAAGTAATATTGGTTTGAATAGCCTACTTTCGCACTTATCTCTTTCAATGGAAGACTGGTATTTTTTAATAAACTACACGCTGCTTCAATCCGAATGTCTGTAATTACATCCGAAATATTTTGCTGGCGCTGCTTTTTAAATAGCGCACTAAGGTGCGCCGGACTGATATGTACATTTTCCGCAATTTCGTTCAAACATAATGTGTTATCCTGATAATGCTGCTGTATATACTCCAACGTTGCAGCACAAACATGCTCTTGATGGCTTTTCGTTGAAAGGTTCATTTCATCAGAAATTGTCTGACACAAGCGAAACAGCCATTGGAAAATTTCTGTACTTGTCGAGAACGCATCAAGCTGTTGGTACGTCTTAATAATATCTTTTTCCATATCATTGATGTTAAGCCCCATGTCACAAAGAAATTTCAGTAAATGCCCCAAAAGCTGATAGACACGCAAAAAGATAAATTGTTTGTTTTTATAGCTTTGCGTCAATTCTTCTGAAAATGAGAGAATCCATTTTTTTACTCCATCCAAATCATTTTTACACAACAGCTGTATCAGTTCTTCATTTCCGGAAACCTCATATAGCTCTACAGCATAATCTTTGTCTACTGTATCACTGATTGTAAAGATATCTTTCTGTGGAAAGAAAAAACGATATTCCAGTGATTTTAATGCATTTGAATACGAAGACGACAACGACCACAAATATTTAACAATGCTGCCAATTCCAATATTTACTTCAAAAAGATGATGCTTATACATCTGTATTAACTCTGTCAACAATCCATATGACGTACTGTAGAAGTACTTTGAATTTGAATAATTATGCCCAAGCAGCAACACGATTTCATCAAAAGTTGACAAAGTATGCACCAAAGCAAAGTTTTTATCAAAAAGTTCTCTTATCGTATCCGACATGCTCATTAACTTTATATGATACTCTTCAATTCCGTTTTTTTCTTTGATTTCTACTGCGTTTTGTATTCGAATGACAATCGCCTGATAGTAATGATATTCCAAGTTTAATTGAAGATAATTTGCATAATCTGAGAGTGTATATCGCGCTTCATCGCTTGAAGATTGTATTAATTTATGGAAAAAATTGTCAACCATGATTGGACGACTCTTTTTTAAGATTGCAAGATTCTTCTGCTCTTTATCGAGCATATCAAGCGCATTACGAATGATTTCTTCCAGATAAGCATAATCAAGTGGCTTCTCTATATAATCAAATGCTCCCAGCCGTATCGCTTGTTTGGCATATTCAAATTTATCAAATGCACTGATCAGGATAATTTTTATAGAGGAATTCAGTTTCAGTGCATTTTCGGCAAGCGATAAACCATCTAACTGTGGCATTTCAATGTCCGAAATAATCAAATCCACCAAATTATTCTGCAAATAATTAAGTGCCTGCTGCCCATCATACGCTTTACAAACAACTTCTGCATTTAAATCAGACCAGTCAATATTATGACAAATCCCATCAACCGAGATATGATTGTCATCTATAATCATAATTTTGTACATTACTAATCCTCCAGTAACTGCGGAATTCTGATATGAATCGTTGTTCCTGAATCTTTATTGCTCTCTACTTTAAGTGTACCATGACCTTGCAAGGAAGAACAGATTCGCGAATTGATATTGCTGATACCAAAATGCTTCTCATAATGAATCTGTTTGGATTCAATGCTTTCCTGAATTTCATTTAATTTTTCAGGAGACATCCCCATTCCATCATCCGAAATTATAATTTCAATCATATCATCATCATAGGTGATAGAAATATGGATATGCATATGGATTCCATTGCCTTTTAAACCATGCTGAATCGAATTTTCCAAAATCGGCTGTAACGTAAATTTACAAATAAGAAAGTTTTCGATTCCTTCTTCCAGCTCTATATCCCAATCAAACAAATTATCTTTACATAATGCCTCCATCTCCATGTACAAACATGCGATTTCCAGTTCTTTTTTAATCGGAATCAAATCATTTGAGGTGCGCAACAGCCCTCTGTAAAACCGTGATAAATCAGCAAGCATTTTATCTGCTTTGCTAATTTCCCCCAATGACAATAAATTCTGCACAGATGCCAAAATATTATATAAAAAATGAGGATTAATTTGTGACTGCAGCAACTGATAGTTCAATTTTTCTTCTTGTATTTTTAAATTTAGATTACTTTCAAAGCTCGCATTTAACTCTGTAATCATGTTAGCACAAGTAACCGTCAGCGTATCAATTTCATCTAAATGAGAAGAAGTTGCCGGAACCAACTCATTAATCTGTGTTGCATCTATGACGTTGTCCATCTTAAGCTCAGACATAGAATGTGACAAACGATTTACTTTATTTGTCATTTGATCCGCTACCCAGATAATTGCAAACATCGTCAACGGAACCACAATTATAAAACACACGAAAATCATTTTTACAAGAAGCGATGCACTTTGACGAATATAGTAATCCGGTGTCTCAGTAATCAAAAACAGCTGGTTGTGTACCGGTGCTGAAATGATTTCACATTCATTATATGAAATATGAGACGTCTTTCTATTTTGGGTAAGCGCATTCCGTTTTTCATTAGTCAAAGACGTACCGATTTGTGTCTGATCCGTACTTGCTAAGATGGTTCCCTCCGCATCTATTATGTAAGAAACAGAAGGATTCTCTTTTGAAAATTCGTCCAAATAGTAGCTTAATTCATCGCTCGTTATATGAAGTGCAAAACAATATTGTTGCGAATTAATTTGGGCAGACCGATAGCATGAAAGTACGCCTACGGGATTTTTGTTTTTACTTACCATATATGGAAACTTCACTCGTTTCTGAAACAGCCACTTCGGTTTAATTCCCTGATTGGCAAAATCACTTAACTGTACTCTATAATCTTCCATTTCCGATAAAGAACAAAACGTGATTCCTTCATTTGACACAAAACTGTCCTCCGGCAGAAAAACATTTACATGATAAATATTAAATGAATCCGCCATCGAAGTAATATTGTTTCGCACCGAGGAAAGGGTATCAAGATATTTTGACATCGGCTGTTCCGGGGTTGTGCATAACACACATAAATTAAAATGAATCGAATCTGCTAAGCTCTCTATCTGAGTCATTCGATTTTCAAGCAGATTTTGATTTTTTTCACACGCTATTTTGGTTTCTTTTAGCATGTTGTCTTTTGCTATATTGTAAGAAATTTTGTAAGAAATCGTTCCCAATACAAAAAGGGGAAAAATCGCACAGAGAATAAAGCAAATGAGTAGCTTTAAGCGAAAATGTTCTTTGATGGTATTGATTAATCTTTTAGCAAACTGCATATATGTATCACTCCTTCCAGCCTAATTCTAATCAAAAAAACTAAAAAATACAATCATTTACATCAAAAACGAAAAATAATATAAATCATGCATAAAAAAATATATTTATTTTTGACCTGTATTTTTTTATGATTAAGTCAACAAAAATCAGTGACAGAAGAATTTCGAAAGTACATATTAAACATTGGAGGTAAAAGAAAATGAAGAAAAAAATCGTTAGTGTATTACTCACAGCAACCATGCTCGTTGGCCTTTGTAGCGGCTGCGGAAAATCAGGAGGAAGCTCAGAAGCCAAGCAAAATGAAAATTCCAACAAAATCACTTTAATGACACAGGACACCACTTATGGAAAAGCATTTGATGAATATATCCAGAAAGCCGAAGAAGCAACCGGTCTGGAAATCGAAACAATTGCGTGTCCAACCAACACAGACGACCGTCAGGCCAAAATCACAACCATCCTTTCCTCAGGCGATGACAGCATCGACGTGATTACAATCAATGATGAAATGATGAGTGCATTTAAAAACACCGGATACTTAGAGCCACTTCAGGATACGGTCATGACACCGGAAGTTATGAAGAACTTCCCGGAGAAATATATGAAAGAAATGACAATGGTTGGCGATAATGCTTATTCTGTTCCTTGCTTTATGGATATTCTTGCTTTCTGGGTAGATGAAGAAAAGATGGCAAACGCAGGTCTTACTGAGATTAAAACAAAAGAAGACTTCGAGAAATATGTAGAAGCAAACTCAGCAGACGGCAAATACGGATATGGCGATGCATGGGAAAAAACTTATGTATTTAACTCAATCGGAACGTTTGTAAACTTATTTGGTGGAGATTACTATGATTGGACTAATCCGAAAACGCAGGAAGCGGTAAAATTCATGTACGACATGATGAAGAATAATGAAACTCCGATTTCTCAGCTTGCCGATCAGTATGACCCAATGATGCAGAAATTCTTTGATGGCGACTACGCTTCGATTTTCATGTACGTAGGTGCAATCCAGACTTTTGTTAATTCCGGAAAATATGGTGCGGATAAACAGCACATTGCACCTATGCCAACATTTGAGAACAAAACCGCTTATATGTCTACATGGGGATATGTCCTGAACAGTGCTTCCAAAAATAAAGCAGCCGCAGAGAAGTTCCTTAAATACGCAGCTAGTGAACAGGGCGAGCTGGATTACACCGAAATGACTTCCAGACTGCCGGCAAGAACCGATGTATTGGAAAGCGATGAGTTAGCTGCAATGGATCTGCCAGGTTTGGATGAAATCAGAGAATACGTAGCAGATACTGAACTGCTTGCGCGTCCTATGGCTCCTCAGGCAATGGAATTCATCAGTGATATGGGTTCTTTATTCCAGCAGTATGTATCTGATGAATTAACACTCGATGAATTTTGTAAAAAGGCACAGCAATCTGTTGATACTTATGTCGTAAAATAAAGTCGTTCATATCGTATCTCAGAGATTTCACAGGAGGTAAATAGCAATGAAAAAGAAGACAAAGGGACTATGGATCGCATGGCTTCTGGTGCTTCCGGTAGTGATTGTACGAGCATCTACAACACTTTATCCAATCATTATGACCTTTATCAACAGCACTTATGACATGAGCTTGTTAAAAGGAACTGACTTTCAGTTTATCGGATTAGGAAACTATATTAAAATCTTTAGCGATCAAAAATTGTTATCTTCTATTCGATTTACTGTAATATTTACGGTAGTATCCATGTTCTTCCATCTGATACTCGGCGTAATTCTTGCATTAATGTTAAATATGAAGATTAAAGGTAAAAAATTCTTACGTACTATTGTACTGATTCCATGGGCAATGCCAATGGTAGTAGCCGGACTTGCTGCAAGATGGGCATTCAACGACGCATACGGATTAATCAATGATCTAATCCGCAAATTTGTTCCGGACTTTCACTTTGACTGGCTTGTGCATGCAAATTCTGCACAGGGCGCAGTTATCGCAGTTGACTTATGGAAAGATTTACCATTCTTCGCAATTTTAGTACTTGCTGCACTGCAGTTTTTATCAGCCGACATTTATGAAGCAGCAAAAATTGATGGAGCCGGACCAATCCGTTCCTTCTTTTCCATCACATTGCCAAACATTATGAAAACAATATTAAGTCTTTCTATCTTCTTTACTATGTGGCGATTGACAAGTTTTGACTTAGTATATGCGATGACCTCAGGAGGTCCTGGAGATTCAACCTCACTGTTAGCATATCGAATTATGCAGGAAGCCTTTACAAACTTAAATCTTGGATATGCATCTGCAATCGCGGTTTGCTTGTTTATCGTTATGACTATTTTAAGCTTTATCCAGCTTAAGGCGATAAAGAAATTTGATTAAATATAGAAGGAGATGTGGAAAATGAAACCAAAAAACAAAAGAATTTTGGCATCCGTATTCAAATGGATTTTAATCTTGATCGTTGCCTTTATTATTTTACTTCCATTACTTTGGATTTTTACATCATCTATTTCGCCGGCAGATGAATTGTTTAGTTCCCCAATTCACTATATACCGAAGCACCCAACACTAGATAACTATATCCGGATCTTTACACAAATGAATCTGGGCGAAAAGATTTTAAATACTGCAATTATTACCGTGTGCTCATTAATCTTATCCACTGTAATCTGTTTAATGTCCGCTTATGCATTTACTCGTTATTCCGGAAAAGGACTTACACTTGTATACGCTGCAATCGTGGCTTCTGCTTTGATTCCGGGAATCGTAACCGCAAGACCATTATACGACTTAATGAAACAGTTTGGATTAATCGATACCTTCCCAGGACTGGTTATCATGTACACAAGTGCGTTAATTCCGTTTACCATGTTAATTTTAGGTAACTTTTTAAGTGAAATTCCAGTTTCAATGGATGAGGCTGCAGAGATTGATGGTGCGAATATGTTCCAGAAACTGTTCTATATCACGCTGCCTTTAATGAAACCTGCAATTGCAACCATCTTAATCATTAACTTTATCAACTGCCTTAACGATTTGTTTACACCATTGTTTTTTGCACAAAAAAATAGAAGTACTCAGTGTTGCAATTACAACAATCCCAAGAGAAACCTCATACAGTATGCCATGGGATTTGATTAGTACCGTTGGATGTGTTATCCTGTTACCAATCGTTATCTTTGTATTAATCTTTGAAAAACAGATTATGGAAGGTGTCATGGCAGGCGGTGTAAAACAATAAACGGAGGAATCGATAATGTCAGATATTTTTAGATTAAAAAACGGAAGATCCAGAGCGATAAATGCAGAAAATCCAACTGGTGAAAAAGGAAAGGGCGGGATGGCAGCAAGCATCTTGGTCCTTCCAGAAAAGGAAGTCCATGTTTAAAAGATATTATGCCAAATGAAACGGTTATATTAGCCGAAATGGATGGACCGGGTATTATCCAGCATATCTGGATTACGGTTGATAATAAAACATCAGATGCCGATTGTTATGTACTTCGCGATTTAGTGCTTCGCATGTACTGGGACGATGAGGAAACTCCATCGGTCGAAAGTCCTTTAGGTGACTTCTTCTGCTGCGGTTTTGCAAGAGAATGTCTTGTAACTTCTATGCCAATCTCTGTCGTTCCAAACAGAGGCTTTAACAGCTATTTTGAAATGCCATTCCGTAAAAAAGCAAAAATCACTTTAGAAAATCAGCATGATAATCCAATTCCTGCGTTCTTCTATCAAGTAGATTACTGTTTATACGATGAGTTACCGGAAGATACCGCTTATTTTCATGCACAGTGGAGACGCCAAAGAATTACCGAACTTGCAAAGGATTATGTGATTCTGGACAATGTAAAAGGAAAAGGTCATTATGTTGGTACCTATCTTGCTTTGACAACACTTGAGAGATATTGGTGGGGAGAAGGCGAAGTTAAATTTTATATTGATGGAGATGACGAATATCCAACTATCTGTGGTACCGGAACCGAGGACTATTTTGGTGGCTCCTGGAGCTTTGCACATCAGGTAAACGGAAAGACGGTAGAACAAACTTATAATTCTCCATTTTTGGGATACCCTTATTATTCCGCACATGATGAACTCGTGCATAATCCTTATCATAATGATGACTGCCCACCGATGCGAGGCTTTTATCGCTGGCATTTGATGGATCCGATTTGCTTTGAAGAAGATTTAAAAGTTACGATTCAGCAGATTGGAGTATGTTATAAAGGCCTGTTTGAACGACAGGATGATGTTGCAAGTGTTGCTTATTGGTACCAGAGTGAACCACATCAGGCGTTTGCACCGTTGATGGATAAGAAAGGCAGATGGCCTAGATAAGAAACTTTTTAAAATAAATACTCAAGTTGTGTCCACCTCCGACTTCACCTTGTCCGGCGGTGCAACTTCTCCGGCAAAGTTATCCGGGAAATAAATAAAATCTTTGATAAACCTCAACCTCCTTGTGCTTAGAGTATATGAAGTTTTGGCTTTATCTTGTAGTTTGCGAATATCTGTATAAATAGAAAAAGCCCTTTGAGAAAAGGATTTCTCCTCTCTCAAAGGGCAAGTTGGCAAACAGGAAGTTGTATCATCACTTATCTTTATCTTTTTTTGAAAAAATAAGACTGCCAGATATGCCAAAAGATATACCCAGACATATTCCGATTCCAATTCCAGCCATGCTATTTAATGAGTTTATGAAAACAACGCTCCAAAGTATTGCTGCGATTATTCCGATAGTGACTCCTATAATTACCTTTTTGATTTTCATTAGTTTTATCCTTTAATTCCCGATTTTACTTTGTGACTATGACTTTTCCTTCCGAATCCAGAAGAGGTGTAATACTGGCTCCAAATCCGGAGTTCCAACAAAGGTAATTAACCCCAGTCTCCTTATCTACAAGAATTTGACGAATTCCTTCATCTTTAAGCCCACTTCCGTCTCTA
>ENA-OQCN01000659-OQCN01000659.1-human-gut-metagenome-genome-assembly--contig:-NODE-659-length-18284-cov-3.746103_pt1 | contig 18284 bp, 23 predicted proteins | sample MGYA00242497_ERZ504576 | MGnify/ENA primary metagenome ERZ504576 (study PRJEB26092, sample SAMD00036296) | human gut metagenome | host: Homo sapiens | study: EMG produced TPA metagenomics assembly of... | reverse complement strand
ATTTTGCTGATTATGGCATTTCTGATTGGATGCTTCGTATGTGCCTGTGGAAAAGAAGATAGTATTGTGGATGAATTTCTTGTGGAAGATACGGAAGATGTATCTTCCACGGAGGAGATAAAAAGTGCCGAGGAAGAGGCTGCAGAACAATGGGAAAAGGGCTACGACCTTCCGGTAGATGAACAGGAAAGGGAAGAAGCTGAGACTGACTGTAAAAAGCAGATGGAACTTTATCTTGACATTTATGAAACTGCAGATAAAGGGATAGCATCTAATGTTGCTTTGGATGATCAAACGGTTTTGGAAATGCAGAGGAAGCTAAAGGATGCAGGATGTCCGGTTACAACAATGGTAACATATTCTAACATGGAGAATTATGAAAGTGTTGACAGTTTTCTGAAAGAATGTATGGAAGGGAAAAGAGGCTCTGTGGTGATTTATGAAATCCACAACGATGGTGGACTGGGCAGAATGAAATTCATTTTTGATGGAACGGATATGTATGTTGTAAGTACAAGAGGAATCTGGAATGCTGACAACGAGCCGGGAATTTCGTACATTTCATATACGAGACTCAAGGAATGGAAATACACGGAAAAAGGATGGTTCTGCTATGAGTTGTGTGTGCCGGAGCCACCGGAAGTCAGTGAAATTGTGGATGGAAGCTGCCTGATTAGAATAAAACCTATGACAGAGGAACAGCGTGAAATGTCTGAACGTTGTGTTCGAGGTCTTGGATATCAGGGAAATAACCTTTTGTGTTCAAACTGGAATATAGAAAATCTGAATGAGTTGGATTATAACGGGATGTTTGAATATCTGTATGGAATGAAATATGGAGAAAAATTTAATTCCGAAGATTATCCAAATGGTATCCCAAAAGAAGAATTTGAAAGTCTGATTATGGAATATCTTCCGATAACAGCAGAGCAGATACGGGATTACGCAGTATTTGATGAGGAAAACCAGACCTATTATTGGGTGCGACTTGGATGCTTTAATTATGCGCCTACCTTCTTTGGGACATCTCTGCCGGAGGTTGTCGACATCAAAGAAAATGAGGATGGGACGGTTACGTTAGCGGTGGAGGCAGTTTGCGACATGGTCATTTGCGATGATGCAGTCATTACCCATGAACTTACGGTAAGATTTGCAGAGGATGGCAGTTTTCAGTATTTGGGGAATGAAATCCTAAATGACGGAATTATGCAGATACCCGATTACCAATACCGAATTAAAAATTGATTTGACAATAGAAGTGTTTTGTACTAATCTTACATATGTAAGAGATGGGAGGACACATGAAGAAATAAAGGACAGAGGTTATTATATTGTATTTTAAGGGAAGGATGGAGTAAAAATGATTATAAAGTCTATTATGACCGATGAAGATAGAAAAGCATTAGAGTATATGCTTTCGTTAGAATATGCTATGCCATATCAATTACTTAAGACAAAAAATAATAGAAGGAAAATTATTTATATAATGACACCAGTATTATTTTTGTCATCAATCGGCTGCTATTTTGTAAAGAGTTATCCGATGTTTTATGTGGGAATGGGGATTTCTATTATTGCATTGATTTGGATTATTTGGTTTCAATCTAAGGGAAAAAAATTTGAAAATAATGTCCATGAATTTGTATGGAATAAATCAAGATATAACAAAGTGGAAATTGATGTTCAGGGAATAAAATTAGAAGATAAAAAGATCTGTGAACTTAAAGAAATAGATAGAGTCTTTTTATACAAAGATTTTTTCTTTCTCATAACGAATGAAAAGAAGTTACTTGTACTAAAAACAGTAGGTGTAGAGACAGAAGAACTTATTAAGATTATTAAAGAAGCTGATATTTTATTTGAAAAAAGAGAAGAACCATTTAATATTTATGAATATTGCAAAAAGCAGTAATTAAAAAAAGAAAAACGAGTAAAAGTTAATTCTACAGTTAACCTTTACTCGTTTTTGTTATTTCTGTGATACCCAGATATTCATGTCTGATAAGATAGACATGGTTATTTCAGTTGCGTTGCCTCCGGTAGCATCGCTGTCTGCACTAATGTTGGTGGCAAAAAAGTATGTATTATCTGCAGTTTCGATATAACCGATGAACCATCCGTTTACATCCTGTCCATTCACACGTCCGGTTCCGGTCTTTCCGTAGAGTGTTCCGGTATCGGAAAATGAAAGGCGGATGGCATCTTTTACTGCATTGATATTTTCAGGGGCGAAGCCGAAACTGTTATTCTGCAGCTTGGTTAAAAGTTCGACCTGTTCTATTGGAGAGATTTCCAAGGAGGATTCCAGCCAATAAGAGGAGAAATCGCCACTCACATTTTCATTTCCATATCCGATTTGCTGAATATAGTTGTAAATGTTAGTGGATGCAAGTTGTTCGTCTATTGATTGGAAATACCAGTTCACAGATGAAGCCATAGCAGACTGCAAGGTCTGATCAGCGTTCCATGCTTCAAACGGATAGTTTTCTCCATTCCATGCAATAAAAGAATCCTGTGGTGTAATGACACCTTCTTCCAATCCAAATAAAGCATCATATATCTTGTAAGTGGAATCCGGTGCAACTCGTAGCGTAGCATGTTCTATATCATGTATGCTCCAGACATCATTTCTAAGATCGTATAAAACAAAGCTTCCTTCGTATTTTCCAAAGTATTTAGAAAAATCTACATATGAAATATTTTCAGAGGAAGATTTCCATTGGTAGCGACTTTCGTCCGCTGCATATGTAGAAATAAAAGGTGTAAGTCCCATTATTAGAACTGTGGTCAGTATAAAAGCAGTCATGCCTTTTAATTTCTTGCAAAACGTTGGTTTCTCATAAGAGGCAATGTTGATAATGCGACGCTTCATTTGTTTCATGTTTCCACTAAGGTTGGCGGCAAAAGGAAAAGGAGAAAAGGAGACCTTTTCTATAAAGTTAATCAGCGTATTTCCGTAATCTTCGTAATCGTCCTCTTCAAGCATTTTTAGAACAGAATTGTCACAGGCAATTTCTCTGTCATTACGCATTTCTCTTAGTGCAAACCAGACAAAGGGGTTAAACCAATAAAGCACTCCGGCAAAGTTCATAAGATAATTGGCAATGGCATCCTTATGTCTGTAGTGTTGCAGTTCATGTAATAGCATATATCTCATATCAGATTCGTGATAATCTGAGATTAAATGAATTGGCAGATAAATACATGGCTTCAAAAATCCTACGATAATAGGTGATTTCAAAAAAGCGGTACTGTACACAGGAATATTCCTTATTATTTTCATCTCATTCAAGCATCTGTTATACAGTCTGCGAACTTTCGGATTTTGAAGGGGAAGTGCAGATCTCTTTATAGTGCGTAAACGAAGAGAAGATTTGATTACCAATATCATCATCACAAACATTCCCACAATCCATATACTCAATAAAATGTACCCGGTAACGGATGAGATGTCATGGTTTACAGAAAGGCAAGTCATTCATCCAATTTGTAGTACCAGATAAACCGGTATCCATAACATTATTTGCACCAACATCGGCATGAGAAGCGGAAGAGTTTCTTACGCTACTGAGCCATGAGAAAATTTGCGGAAAACTAATTAGACGGAAGGGGATAAAAGGCACTGCTAAAAGTCCGAGTAACAGCAACCATAGATTATACTGCATCCGGCTGGACAAGTTGTTTCTGAATACCCATTTGGCTATCAAAAGAATTCCAACGATACCGCTGATAAATACATTGCATAATAAAAAGCGTATCATGAAATTAGCCATGTTAATCGCCTCCTTTTTTGGAACTCTTGGAAAGAAGGGAGCGAAGTGTTTCAATTTCTGTTTCAGACAGTTTATCGTTTTCTATGTATGCAGATAGCATAGAGGTAATGTCACCATTATAGTAGCGATTCAAGAAAGAATTACTTTCTTGACTAATATATTCACACTCTTTTACTAACGGTGTGTAAACAAAAACACGACTTTGTTTTTCATAAGTGAGAACACCCTTGGTCACAAGACGCTTAATGAGCGTTTGGATAGTTTTGGGACTCCAGTTTGTTGTTTGTAGTAATTTTTCTGTTATTTCATTGGTGTTAATGGGGGCATATTTCCATACAATTTTCATAACTTCAAATTCTGCTTCCGAAATTTGTGGTAAATTCTTCATGTAAATCTCTCCTTAAATCTTACGCCTGTAATAAGAATAGTATATTCTGTATTTGTTGAAATGTCAATTTTGGAAAAATAGTTGACGGTAAAAGGAAACAAAGAAATAGAATTTACTTTTACAGAATTTGAGATTCTTTTACTGTTAGCGCAAAATGCTGGAATGGTATTTAGCAGGAGAAAATATATAATATTGTTTGGAAAGAGCCATATTTTGGTGATTATAATATTGTCATGAGCCATATCCGCAACCTGCGTGGAAAATAGAAGATAATCCAAGTAAACCGATTTACATACAGACTGTATGGGGAGTAGGGTATCGCTTTAATAAAAATTTAAGCAGTTAATAACAACAATTACGTTTGTGACCTTACTATTAGTGGTTTGTTTTTACACAGATGTGATTGTATTCCCAATTAAAATTATGTAGCTGAGATAACACGCGGTGGAAAGGGCAAAGAGATAAAATCTATTCCGATATATGCTGTAGGGAGTAGATTTCCGTATAATTAGAGTATTTTGTACTTTTTGTGATGATGACACCTTCCTTTAATGACTGATTTGAGTTTATAAATATTTTATTTAGCAATAGAAAATGACTTTCAAGAATTTACACTACCTTAACGTGAATACTTGTTGACTTCTGGATATGTTCATGATATGTTCGTTTTAAGAGCTTGAGACGGAATTTTATTATAATTCAGAGAGGAATGATGCCATTGAAGAGTGAAAACTAATAATTTAAGCAACTGTTTCATTATGAACTTTTTAGATGGCAAGGTAGTTTACACCGTGCCTTTATAAAATTGTAAGAGGTAAGAATGAAAAAAATAAGATATTTTATAGTGTCAACAATTGTATTATGTATGATTTTTGCTTCAACAATAGTTACTTATGCGGCAGATCCTTATTTGTCCTTTGGCTCAAAAACAGGGAATGTAAATGTGAAAAAAAATGCTGATAAATATAATGATACATGGTATGGACTAACCTCACAAACATATAACTCAAGTACTGGATATACAACAAAATTTACAATAAAGGTTAATGCTAGAACCATAAGTGCGGATGCAACAAACTTTAATAATTTTGCTAAAAGTACAGTTACGCATGAATTTGGACACGTTTTTGGCTATGTGATAATCCAAATACATCAAAATCATCAATTATGAAATATAGCAGAAACAGAAATGGTATGACAGCACCACAAACATTTGATGTTGACAATGTTAATGCGAAATATGATTAATAATTTTAATATTAAATATGGAGGATGATGATATGAAAAAAAGAGCGTTTATGCTAGTTGGCATATTATTGATTTCAATTGTTATGAGTGCTTGTAGTTCAAATTCAAAATCCACAACAAATGAAAATGAAACTACTATTATTCAAGCGGAATATCCGGTATATGATACTGCGGAAGAAATTGTTGATGCTTCAGATTTAGTTTTTAGTGGTACAGTTACGGAAATTAATTATGAATCACTGAATGTTAAATCAGAAACAGGAGCCGATTCTGAAACTGGATTAGTTGAAGCTACAGAAATTCCATATACAATTTTTGATATTAGTATTGAAAAGGTGTATAAAGGAAATGTAGAATCAAGTTCAATTTCAATAAAACGACCAGGTGGAAAGATAGATGGTCAATTTTTTGTTGTAGAAGGTGCTTCAACAATCGAAGTGGGAGAAACATATCTGTTTATTACACAAACATATGAAAATGCTTATCCTAGTCTGTTAAATGTGACGCAAGCCTCATTCGATATGAGCAAACCTGAAGTTTTAAATAGTGAACAAGGCAATGCGAGAATCACTTTATCCGAAGTTTTAGAATATTTGGATTCAATCAATTAGAAGGTAAGATTAGAATAGCTCAGTTGTTGATAATTGTACCAATTTATGCTGATAGGGTAATCAAGAGGACGATAGTTCAGAGAACTATCGTTCTTTTGATTTTGTAATATGCCAGTTTTATGTTATTATATTTGTAATGTTATAGAAAAGTTATATATGAAAAAGAACATAAAGTTATAAATAAAAATAGAACAATACGGAGAAAATCATGGCACAGAATAATTCAACAAATCTCGTGGCGGCAGCGGTCACAACGGCTGTGTTTATGGCGAAGTTTAATGGGATATTGGAGAAGAAGAGATAATAGTTTGGAATAAAATTGTGGAGGTGAACACTTTGAGAGCTTTGGCAGAGGTTATAAATAACGAAAAAAAGACAACAGGGATTATGGTTGATGGCAGCTATGTAAAATATTATGATGCATTGCAGAATATTGATCTCATTGATAATCTTGCGGTTACGGAAGATGGCGTTATAAGATCTACTGATAAAACTTTAGATAAAATTGATGTAAGCAAAGTAAATAAGTCACGTTACGATGCGATGTGTAAAGAAAGTCCACTACTGTAGGATGTAGATTTCCGTATAATTGAACAAAAGAAGAGAGGAATATAACATGGAAACAAAAGTTAATGAGGCTGCTGAAAGAAAAATGTGTGGATATAACTGTGCGCAGGCTATAGCGTGCACTTACTGCAATCTTGCCGGTCTTGATGAGGAGACTACAAAAGAACTGACACAGGGCTTTGCCGTAGGTATGGGTGGAAGCATGGAAGCTACATGCGGAGCGATAATCGGAGCTATAAATATACTTGGCGTGATCAATAAAAATCCACAGAAGACAATGCAAAGCTCAAAGAGAATAATAAATGCATTCAAAGAGCAGAATGGTACGGTAATCTGTAAGGAGTTAAAGGGGATTACAGACGGAGTCGTAAAAAGAGAGTGCATAGATTGTGTAAGGGATGCGGCTGCGCTGTTGGAAGAGGAGTTGAAGTAAAGAATGAGTTTGATGAAAGAGAGTAAGCGATTGGCACAGGAGATGAAAAATTATAAAGGAACATGCGAGGATATCAACACATACGATGATATTATAGCATCGGATGATGAGGTCTTTAGTGTATCAGAACGTATTATGGAACAAAATAAGGAGACATATGTTGGATTATGCTTTAATGACCGAGTATAAGCGTAAGGAAAATTTAAATTTTATATTTTAAAAAAAAGCAATCAGAAAATCAATCGTAAAAAATACGATTGATTCAGACTGTAGACAAAGTACTCCGAGAAACGAAAGTTTCTCGGAGTCTGTGAGTTATAATTCAGATCACTGCTTATTTTTCCTTTTTAACACCCAAGAGATATTCACAATTCAGCAAGGGCAACCACTTCATAATCGCTACTTTTTTGAACTGTCTGTAATTTGTTCTAACATACCGATACTTTCAATAAAATCCTTTTCAACTGGAGAGAGGATATCATACAGTCGATTCTTATATTTATCATATTCCGCATGAGCTTTTTCGATAGCCTGTTTATGGCTGATGCGACCGCTGCTGGTAAGAATATCACGTCGGGTCATTTTCAGATAATCGTCAATGGTTTCCAGCCAGTCTTTCATATACATAGGTTCTTTGTGAGGTAAGCCCCATATTTTCTTTTTCTGCATCGGCACGCTCATAGATTACTTCTGCGGCGGTATGCTTGTGGGCAGCCCAGTGCATTTTGTTTTGCACCTGTTTGAAGAACAGGACAGAGCTTTCAGCATGTGGATCATAATCAATACTGGTTGCATAGATTTCCAGAACTTTTCTCCAAAATACTTTTTTTGATGAGCGGATGTCTCTGATACGGGCAAGCAATTCATCAAAGTAATTGCCACCGCCAAGTCTTTTCAGTCGGTCATCATCTAAGGCAAATCCTTTTTTCATATATTCTTTTAAGATTCCCATAGCCCAGATACGGAACTGTGTACACGATGGGATTTTACACGGTAGCCGACGGAGATAATGACGTCAAGGTTGTAGTGATCTACCTGATATGTTTTTCCGTCAGAGGCAGTTGTTGCAAATTTTGCAACAACTGAATTTCGTTGTAATTCACCTTCTTCAAATATGTTTTTGATATGCCTTGAGATAGTAGATTTATCTCTTTGAAAAAGCTCTGTCATTTGGTCTAGTGACAGCCATACAGTATCTTCATCAAAGGTAGTTTCTATCTTGTTTAAGCCATCTTCGGTTGTGTACATAATTATGCTTGAATTTCTCATATAATCAGTCCTCCTGTGCTGGTGTATTATTTTTCTTTGCCCTGCTCTTATATACATTATACTGATTCTTGCATTGTGGAGAGCAGAATTCCATGTTTGATCTTGTGGCAGCAAATGCCTTGCCGCAGTGTTTACATACCTTCAAGCTGGAATCGTCATCGGTCAGCATAAAGGAAAACATCATCTGTATGCATAACAGTAAGGAATTGAAATCCCAAATTAAGGTAGGACGATCACGCAACTCAATGTGATAGGTGGGAGCCACACCACCAAATGCAGCCATTCCCTGACGATAGAGGCTCCGTTCGTTTTCATCCAGTTTGTCATAGTCTTGATAATACAAAAAGCTTGAGAAAAAGGTAAATGCCCAGTCACGGAATACTTTAACCAGCCAGTCATAGGATTCGGCATATTCTCTTTGGAAGCTCATCATTACTGCCGGTGGCTTGTTTTTCATGGTCATAATAAGTGCCATCATTTCCGGGCTGTCTGTACTCCAACTGGATTCGCTGCCTTTCTTACGGAAATCAATCTTATCGAAAGGGAAGAAGCAGGACAGATATCTTTCCGTCGAAATATTTTCTTCTTTGATGAAATGATTTTTCGGCAGATAGACTGCTTCATATGTAATAAAGTCCGGTGTGGTGGGAAGTGCTGTCATAAGTCCCAGCATACCGTATTCGGACACAAAGCCCATAATGGCTTCTTTTAATTCTGATTCACTTGCCTTATTCATGGCAGTACCGACAAATGTTCTTCTGAAAAAGTATATCAATGGTTAGACGAAAATGCATATAAATATGGGGTTGTAAAACGTTATCCGGAAGATAAAACGGATATAACAGGAATTAGTAATGAACCATGGCATTACCGTTATGTTGGAACGACTGTCGCTAAAATAATGAAAGAAGAAAATTTATGTTTGGAAGAATATTTAGAAAAATATAAATAAAAACAAAAGAAAATCCTAACTTTTTTTATAGTAGGATTGTTATATTATTTAGAAAACAGAGGGAGGCAAATTTGCGAATGGAATACAAAACTGATTCTTTGTTAGTACATCTAGCAAGAGCAGGAGATGAAGATGCGTGTGAAAAACTGGTCAAAAAATATTACTCAAGTATATATCAATATTGTTTGCTACATATCAATGATCCATATGAGGCAGAGGATTTGACACAAGAAGTGTTTACACGTTTCTTTTCCAATTTATATAGATATAAAGAATATGGAAAAGTTAAGAATTATCTTTATACAATTGCCGGAAATACCGTTAAAAATTATTACAAAAAGAAAAAAGATATTCCATCAGAGGAACTGCTAAAATCAGAGGACTGTAGTAAAAATCATGTAGAAGAGCTAGGAGTCCGATTAACTATTGAACAGGCAGTGAGAAAGTTACCGGAAGAAATTAGAGAAACGGCAGTTTTATATTTTTTTCAGGAATTGAAGCAAAGAGAAATTGCAGAATTACTTCATATCAAATTTTCTCTTGTAAAATATCGAATCGGAAGAGCAAAAGAACTTTTAATGAAAGAGTTGGAGGTGAAAAAAGATGAAGAATTATAAGCAACAAATAAAGGAATATAAAGAGGAGATTGAAGAAAAGTATGTAAGGGCTGAAGCAGAGAACAAAACAGTAAAAGCATGTCAGAATATTTTGTCAGAGTCAATTTTATCGAAACAATCGCATAGAACATCTTATTTTGAATTTTTGTATGAGCAGACAAAATTCATAAAAAAAAGATGGTGGATTTTACAAGGTTGTGTTCTTATGTGTCTATGGATATGGTTGAGTAATTATACGTCAGACATAAAAGATATGATGAGGATTATGGGAATATCTGCCACAATATTTGTGGTTCTGATTATCCCGGAAATTTGGAAAAACAGAAGAAATGGTGCGATTGAGATTGAGCAGGCGTCTTATTACACACTGCGTCAGATTTGTACAGCAAGAATGTTAATGTTTGGAGTAGTGGATCTGGTGATCGTTATGGTGTTTTTGGCAATTACATATCAAACAACAATACTCTCGTTAAGTGATTTGGTGGTTAATTTTTTGCTTCCGGTAAATGTTTCATGTTGTATATGTTTTCGTGTATTGTACAGCAGATGGGAAAAATCAGAATATATAGCAGTGCTTTCTTGTCTGGTATGGGTTGGTTTATGGATGATGATTGTTGCAAATGATGTTATTTATCAGAAAATTGTAACTCCGGTATGGGTGGCTATGCTGATATTGACTTTTGTATATTTTGTTTTTTGTGTTCAGAAGTCATTAGTATTTGATGAAAAAATTTTGGAGGATTACACGTATGAAATTAGAATTTAAAAATGTAACAAAACAATACGGAGAAGTAAATGCTGTTAATAAAGTGAATTGTGTTATGGAAAAAGGAATTTATGGACTGCTTGGAGTAAATGGAGCAGGAAAGACCGCATTAATGCGTATGCTTTGTACGATTGTTCAACCATCAGAAGGACAAATATTATGGAATGGTAAAGATATATGGAAACTAGGAGGTGAATACCGAGAAGTTCTGGGATATTTACCACAGGATTTTGGATATTATCCAGATTTGACCGTATATGATTATATGATGTACATTTCTTCTATAAAAGGGTTAAAAATGCCGTTTGCCAGAAAAAAAGTGAAGCAATTATTAAATCAAGTAGGAATGGAAAAATTTAGTAAAAGAAAAATGAAGAATTTGTCTGGAGGAATGGTTAGACGTGTAGGAATAGCACAGGCGATGTTAAACGATCCGCAAATTCTTGTCCTGGACGAACCTACCGCTGGATTAGACCCGAATGAAAGAATACGTTTTCGTAATTTAATTAGTGAATTGTCGGAAGAACGTTTGGTGCTCTTGTCTACACATATTGTATCGGATATTGAGTACATTGCGAATAACATTATGTTAATGAAAGATGGAGAACTTTTTTATGCAGGTACTGCGGAAGATTTAGTATCTTCTATGAAAGAAAAGGTATGGCAATGTAATGTTTCGAGAAGTATGATAGACAAATATATAAATGAATATTTGGTTGGAAATATAAAAACAACAAAAACCGGAGCAGAGCTAGAATTATTTCAATAGAAAAGCCAACAGAAGATGCTGTGGCTGCAGAAAAAAATCTGGAAGATGCATTTCTATTTTATTTTGGAGAAAAATCGGAGGAAAAACAAGATGCTTAAATTAGAATTAAAACGAATTTTTTCAAAGAAAATTAATGTATTTGCAATCGGATTGGCATTGATACTTGCTGTCATTTTTAGCGGATTTGCAGTTACAAGTAATCGCTATGTGGATGAAAATGGAAATGCTAGTACTGGAATTATGGCAACAAGAAAACTTACAGATAACAGACGAGCATGGAAAGGTACATTGACAGAAGATGAACTTGGAAAAGTTATAGAACAAAATAAAAATGCGATGACACAATCCTCAGAAGAAAATGCGATTTACGGAACGACATTACAACCGATAGATGATATTAGGGGTTTTATAATATCGGTATTAACACCGGATGCAGAATATGATGAAAGTGTTCTGAATCAAATTACAGAAGAAAATATACAAGAGTTCTATGACACTTATCATAAAAATATGGAAAAGATGGCAGAAGAATATGGAAAGACTTCTGTTCAGAAAAAATACTTGGAAAAGAAATACAATGAAATAAAATTACCAGTAGAATACGAATCTTATAGTTCGTGGGATACTATGATTATGTATGTAGAAACGTATTCTATTATTCTGGCAATCATAGTTGGTTTTATTTGTGCTGGAATATTTGCAGATGATTTTCAGACAAAAGCAGATGCAGTATTTTTCTCTACAAAATATGGACGTACAAAAGCTATTAAAACAAAAATACTGGCAGGAGTAGTTACGACAGTTATGATTTATTGTATGGGAATTATATTACTTAGTGTGATTTGTTTTGGAATTATGGGAACCAGTGGTATGAATACACCATATCAAATGTATCAGGCATATAGTATTTACATTATGTCATATGGACAATACTATTTATTGACAGTTGTATGTGGATTTATAGCCAGTATGCTGGCGGCTTCAGTGTCTATGTTAGTAGCGGCTAAAATGCATACAATTAGTGTCGCTGTTTGCATTCCGTTCTTTTTATATTGCTTATTGCCATTTATAGGACGGGCACTTTCTGGGTATACAACGCTTTTCAATTTGATACCAACAATTTTGACAAATGTACAGGCAAGTGTAAAAGTCCCACTTATTTATCAGATTGGGAATTGTGTATTTCGACAAATTCCGCTTGTAATGGTAATGTATACAGTGATGGCAATAGTCTTACTGCCTTTTATTTATAAGAGTTTTCGCAGATACGGAAATAAGTAAAAATTGAATTGTATTCATACTCATGAAAAACAAAGTAAGTAAAATATTTTCTGGAAAAATCAAAGCATAATTTAAAGATTTACGGCGGGCAAGTTGCCCGCCTTTTGACGATGTCTCACGATACCAACAAATATATCGGCGAACTGTACTGCAGGAGTTACAGCAGAGCTGACAAACAAATGCATTGGTTCTTTGTTAAGGGCGTGTACCTCAGCAATATCAAGGTAAGCCCCATATTTTCTTTTTCTGCATCGGCACGCTCATAGATTACTTCGGCGGCGGTATGCTTGTGGGCAGCCCAGTGCATTTTGTTTTGAACCTGTTTGAAGAACAGAACAGAGCTTTCAGCATGGGGATCATAATCAATGCTGGTTGCATAGATTTCCAGAACCTTTCTCCAAAATACTTTTTTTGAAGAGCGGATGTCTCTGATACGGGCAAGTAATTCGGCAAAGTAATTGCCTCCGCCAAGTCTCTTTAATCGGTCATCATCTAATGCAAATCCCTTTTTCATGTATTCTTTTATGATTCCAATAGCCCAGATACGAAACTGTGTACCTCGGTGGGATTTCACACGGTAGCCTACGGAGATAATGACGTCAAGGTTATAGCAATCTACATTATATTTTTTGCCATCTGTGGCAGTGTAGGCAAATTTTGCCAACACTGAATTTTTATCTAATTCCCCCTCTTTGAAAATGTTACGTACATGTTTTACTATAACACTGCGGTCACATTGAAACAGCTCTGCTATCTGGTCTATGGACAGCCATACAGTATCTTCATAAAAGGTAGTTTCTATCTTGGTTAAGCCATCTTTGGTTGTGTACATAATTATGCTGAAATTTCTTATACAATCAGTATAACATAATGGTCAATGGCTGAAATCCATAGAATTTAAGTTGCCGATTATAGAAAAAAAGTTTATACTAAGTTTGGACAATGATACACAGAATGAGACAGTGGTCTCAATGTCATGAAAAGATAAATAATGAACTGAAAGTGGTGTATTTCCGGACTTTTTCAGGTAATGGAAATCTTTTGGAAAAGCTCATTTTTATACTCAAATGATGTACAAAGCATCGAGTCAGGAGGTTGCACAAGAATACTCATTTGAGATGAATGCTTACAACAGTTCAAACGATTTTGAGATTGTGTTACGGATTGCAACTTTCAGGCATGATGCAGAAACGTTAGATGAAATAATGCATAAGGAGGTACTTCTTTAAATGCAATATGATTGGATAGATTTTTACACAGAGTTTGCTACTAAACTTCTTCATTTCAAGACCGATAGAAAGACTCTTATTCAGAAAATATATGCGGTGTATGACGCAACTGGAATTAGTGTTCCGAAACTTGAAAGTGGCGATGAGATTATTGATATTGATCCGTTTACCATCTTTGGTACATTTAACAAAGGAATCACAAATGCTAATAGAATCGCTATTCTTAATGGGATTGCGTCAGAATTCGAAATTTCTGCAACGGTGCCGAGCAATTTTGATGGAATTCCGGTTCTCAATAATCTGAAAGCGACATTCTATGGATTTAAGGATGATAGAAAAGCAAATGATATTGATAACCTGTGGAGCTTGTTTGAGGTAGCTCTTGCATTGGCTGATAATGACACAGAAGATAACCGCCAGAAATTCTCCAATGCTTATGACAAGGTACATGATCAGCTTTGTATTCGCTGGAATATTACGATGGCCCTTTATTGGATTCGCCCTTATACATTTATCAACTTGGATTCCAGAAATCGATGGTTTATATCTAATGCTCAGAATATGCCGGGCGAATTTGTTGTAGCCGCTGAGAAGAAATTGAAGAAAGTTCCATATGCAGCAGATTATCTTGAAATAAAGGATCTGTGTAAAAAAGTTCTGGAAGCGGGACAATATGAATACAAGAGCTTCCCAGATTTATCTTATATGGCATGGGTTATCTCTGAGAAAGTAAATCAAGAGAAGTCTATTGAAAAAGGAAAAAAGACTTCTAAAGCAGAATTTCTCAAATGGTTTATGCCATTATTACAGGCACTACGTGATTTGGGAGGATCTGCGACACCGGTAGAGGCAAGAAAGAAAATCATTGAAAACGAGCATCTGTCGGATGATGTGATAAACGAAACAAGAGGCAAAACGAAAGTTAACAAATTTGAAAATGAAGTTGCTTTTGCAAGAAATTATCTTGTTGGAGCAGGATACATCGATAAGAGCGTAAGAGGTGTGTGGACACTTACGGAAGCAGGCAAGTCAGTGGAGTTAACAGCTGAGATGGCATCGGATATTTTCAAAAAAGGGGTCTCTGATGCAAAGAGTAAGAAAACGAATGATAGTGATGCTCTTGCAGATAGTGATGTCGATACTATTCATTACTGGATTTATGCTCCGGGACAAAACGCTGATAAATGGGAAGAGTGTTATAAGAACGGTTATATGTTGCTGGGCTGGGGCGAGATTGGAGATCTTGGAATATTCAGTTCTAAAGATGAAATGAAACAGCAGATGAAGCAGGAATATGGCGATAGCAGCTCTTATAAGAATTCAGCTCATGCCACATGGCAGTTTGTCCATGATATCAAGGTTGGCGACATTGTATTTGCGAAGAAAGGAAACAATGGCATTCTTGGTAAAGGAATAGTTGAGTCTGACTACGAATATGATGCTGATCGTACAGACGAGTATTCAAATGTCAGAAAAGTTAACTGGATCAATAAGGGAAATTGGACAATTAACCATCAGGCACCGCAGAAAACATTGACTGATATTACTCCATATAGTGATTTTGTGCAGGAAATCAAAGATTTATTTGAAGACGATGATATGGTTGACGACGAGCAGGAGCTTACCTATCCAGAGTACACAGCAGAAAATTTCTTGGATGATGTCTATATGTCTGAAGAAGACTATTCCAGATTAGTTGGCTTGCTTAGAAACAAGAAAAACATTATTTTGCAGGGAGCTCCAGGGGTGGGAAAAACATATGCGGCCAAGCGTCTGGCTTATTCCATGATGGGTGTAAAAGATATAGAGCGTGTGATGATGGTGCAGTTTCACCAGAGTTATTCATATGAAGACTTTATTATGGGTTTTCGCCCATCTTCTACAGGATTTGAACTGAAGAAGGGAGCATTCTATAACTTCTGTAAAAAGGCCGAGATAGATAGTGATAATGAGTATTTCTTTATCATTGATGAAATCAATCGCGGTAATTTGAGTAAGATCTTCGGTGAGCTGTTTATGCTGATTGAAAACGATAAACGCGGAAATGCGTTGCAGCTTCTGTATTCCGATGAGAAATTTGCGGTTCCGGAGAATGTCTATATCATTGGTATGATGAATACCGCAGATAGAAGCCTTGCTATGTTGGATTATGCACTTCGTAGAAGATTTGCTTTCTTTGATATCAAGCCAGGGTTCGAGACGCCGGGGTTCCGAGAGTATCGCATGGCATTAGACAATGAGAAGTTCAACAAGCTGATTAGCTGTGTAGAGAATTTGAACGGAGTGATTGCTTCTGATGAATCTTTAGGTGAAGGATTCTGTATAGGACACAGTTATTTCTGTAATTTACAGCCAGACACAATCAACGATGATTGGCTTTATGGTGTTTTGGAATATGAACTGATACCGCTGCTGAAAGAATACTGGTTTGATGAACCTATGAAGGTGAAAGATTGGAGTGAAAATCTAAGGAGCGCGATTAAGTGATACCGATACAAAACATTTATTATATGCTGTCCTATGCTTTTCAGATATTGAATGAGCAGGGCTATAGGAATATAGCCACAGAACAATTTAATAATACTGCTGAGCTGATGGCAGCTATCTTAGAAAAAGGTATCGCGAATCAGCTAAAGCGAGGACTATGTAAAGAATATATTCCGCAGACGGAAGCACTTTCTTCTTTGCGAGGAAAGATTGATATTGCAGAGTCAATCAAGACACAGTCAATGCTGCGTAAACAGCTAATCTGTACATACGATGAGTTCTCTGTTAACAGCACAATGAACCAGATTATAAAATCTACAGTTGAACTTCTCCTGTGTTCAAATATATCAAAGAAGCGTAAGAAGAATCTAAGAAAGTTAATGATATATTTCGGTGAAGTGGATTTCATTGACTTGCATACGGTAAATTGGAATGTTCAGTACAATCGGAACAATCAGACTTATCGTATGCTAATCTCGATATGCTATCTGGTAGTAAAGGGACTGTTGCAAACACAATCAGATGGAAGCAAAAAGTTGATGGACTTTCTAGATGAGCAGAGAATGTGTAGATTATATGAGAAGTTTATCTTGGAATATTACAGGAAAGAATTCAAAAACCAGATAGCTGCGAATGCATCACAGATTCCATGGCAGCTGGATAACGAAGAAAACGCTATGCTTCCAGTGATGCAGAGCGACATTATGCTCCAGCGTGGGGATAGAGTTCTTATCATTGATGCTAAGTACTATGAGCATAGTATGCAGGTACAGTTTAACAAGCATACACTTCACTCGGCTAATCTTTATCAGATTTTTACTTATGTGAAGAATAAGGAATACGAATTGAGAGAGAAGGAGCATACAGTTTCAGGAATGCTTTTGTATGCGAAGACTGATGAAGAAATATATCCGAATAATGTATATCAGATGAGTGGTAACCAGATTACGGTCAGGACCCTGGATTTGAATTTACCATTTACAGAAATAGCAGAGCAGCTAGATACAATAGCAAAATTGCATTTCAGTTTATAAAAGAGACATCATAGTTGAAAAGAAAAAAGAAGAAATAACAATCCGTTCCAGCGCAGCGGAATACTTAACCTATGTTGCCTCTGTTGGTGATCAGCAGGACAGTGTTGAGATGCGCTATGAGGATGAAAATATATGGCTGACACAGAGAATGATGGCCACATTGTATGATGTTGGTTTACCGACAATAAATGAACATATTAAAAAAATTTATGCAGATAGTGAATTAGAAGAGACGGCAACTATCCGGAATTTCCGGATAGTTCAAACGGAAGGGTCTCGTCAGGTTACACGTGATACCAAGCACTATAGCCTTCAAATGATCATTGCCGTAGGCTTCAAGGTCAATTCCGAGCGTGCCGTACAGTTTCGTAAATGGGTAAATCAGATCGCCAAGGACTACACCATCAAAGGCTGGGTGATGGATGATGAACGGCTGAAACGCGGAGCGTATCTGACAGAGAAGTATTTCGATGAGCAGTTAGAGCGTATCCGTGAGATTCGTGCCAGTGAAAGAAAGTTCTATCAGAAGATCACTGACTTGTATGCGACAGCCATTGACTATGATAAAGAAGTATGTGGCTGAACATAATGCCGTAATTGAAGCATTTTAAGATGAATAGTTAATAAAGAGAGGTGCATATGCTATGCCAGGTATACTCGTGTTGAAGATGATGAAAATTTAAATCGTGGAATTACATTCTCACTGAAAAAATCAGGATATGAGGTTTTTTCGGCAGAATCAGTGAAAAAAGCGAAAAGAATTGCAAGTGATAATAATGTGGATGTTACCATTTGTGATGTGAATCTTCCGGATGGGAATGGACTGGAATTTGTAAGGTGGATGAGATGCAATTATAATA
>ENA-OQCN01000658-OQCN01000658.1-human-gut-metagenome-genome-assembly--contig:-NODE-658-length-18308-cov-3.227875_pt1 | contig 18308 bp, 23 predicted proteins | sample MGYA00242497_ERZ504576 | MGnify/ENA primary metagenome ERZ504576 (study PRJEB26092, sample SAMD00036296) | human gut metagenome | host: Homo sapiens | study: EMG produced TPA metagenomics assembly of... | reverse complement strand
CCAAAATCACCCTCAAAAATACCCCCGAAATTACGCTCTGGTTGTCCTATTTTTTAACCACTAAAAATTGGGTGAAAACGGCTCTCGTTTAGACAAATTTGGTCAAACCACACAGATGCGTTTAGGTATAAGAAAACCCCGGAAAACCTTGATTTTCCGGGGTTTTTGAACCATTTTGATATAGTCTGAGCAGTCGATTATCGCTTGCTGAACTGCGGAGCGCGACGAGCTGCTTTGAGACCGTATTTCTTACGCTCTTTCATACGAGGATCACGTGTTAAGAATCCTGCTTTCTTTAATACTGGTCTGTAGTCAGCATCTACATTTAATAATGCACGAGCGATACCATGACGGATAGCTCCTGCCTGTCCTGTGTATCCACCACCGCGAACGTTTACTAAAACGTCGAATTTATCAGCTGTCTCGGTAGCAGTTAAAGGCTGACGAACAACAACCTTTAATGTCTCTAATCCGAAATACTCATCCATATCTCTTTTATTGATGGTAATTTTACCTGTACCTGGTACTAAATATACTCTGGCAACAGATGATTTTCTTCTTCCTGTTCCGTAATACTTTGTATTAGCCACTGTTTTTCCCTCCTAATTAAAATGTTAAAGCTTCAGGTTTCTGAGCTGCATGCTTGTGATCCGGTCCAACGTATACGAATAATTTTGTATACATCTCTCTTCCTAAAGGTCCCTTTGGAAGCATGCCTTTTACTGCGTGCTCGATAACTCTTTCCGGATGTTTTGCTAACATTTCTTTTAAGGTAGTCTCTTTCATACCACCTACATAATCAGAGTGATTGTAGTAGATCTTCTGCTCTAATTTCTTACCGGTTACTTTGATCTTCTCAGCGTTAACAACGATTACATAATCACCTGTGTCGATGTGCGGTGTAAAGATTGGTTTATTCTTTCCTCTTAATACTTTAGCAACTTCAGATGCTACGTCCTAATGTCATACCTTCAGCGTCAACTACATACCATTTTCTATCAATGGTAGCTGGGCTAGCCATAAAAGTTTTCATTGATCTTCCTCCTAGAAATAATGTTACGGAACACCTCTGCAATGTGAATGTCCAGGACACACCGCTGGGTATTCAATAAATTGTTTATAGTTTAAATGTCGCTCCGGGGCTTTGGATTGACATTACTTCACTATCACAGACTTAAATAGTATAGTACACGACGCCTTGTGTGTCAAGGATTTTTTTACTTTAGATCAAACTTTTTACAAATAAAACTATCTTCCAAATTAACTCTGAAAGAGGCGGATATCCTTTATCAGATGTCCGCCTCTAATCTGCCTATTTCGTTATCTCAAACTTAAATTTATTACTGCTCCATACATTGTCCTTAAAATGAATTTCGATTGTTTTCCAGTCCGCCGGGACCTCATACCCAATCACACCATTCATTTTTTTCCCTGCTGCAATGGTTCCATCTAACTGATTTTGATCATTTTTCTCCAAAAGAGCTCTCACTGAATAATTCAGTGCATAATCGTCCGCATATGCTTCAAAACTCGCCATACTGCTTATATTTATCTCAGAATCAGAATTATTTGCGATTTCAAACTCTACCAGAACAAACTCATTTCCATCTGCCGGTTTATTATACTCTGACCCGCTGCTCTGCGTATAATTGACCATTGTAACCTGCACATCATTCATTTCTGCAGTTTCACCAATACCAAATATATCCTTCTCACTATCTTCTTGTTTGACAGAGGTATCTTCTGTAGTATCATTCACCACATCAGCCTTGTTATCTGTATTATTCTGCGTCGAGGCATTCTCTACCTTTTTCGTTTTATCCGCTCCACCGCCCGACATTGCTGCAATAATAATAACCACCACCACAACGATCACGATCCATTTCCCGATACCGCCCTGTTTCTTTCTGCAGTTTGGGCAGACCTTCGCGCCTTTCGGTATCTCACTCTTACAGTGTTTGCACAACTTTGTTTCATTTTCCATTTCATAATCCTCCTTGTTTTGCGGAGCAAAATGCGAGCCCTTTGGTGAGCAATGCCCAGCACTCTGGGCACGGATTTTACTCCTTTGTTTTACTACTTTTTATTTCATCCTACTTTATGCTACTTTATCCTACTTAGTGGTATATGTCAACCATTTATCGTATATATAAAAATAGAGTTATTTAATCGAAAACGAAATGAGGCTGTCTATGAAACCATTAAAAAATAAAGTAAGCATCACACTTGATTCAGACATCATTGAACAGTTAAAGCTCCTCGCCGAGCAGGACGACCGTTCTTTTTCCCAATATATCAATATGATATTGAAAGAATATCTGACCCAGGCGGACAAAAAGAAAGAAGCGTAAAACATCTCTGTCTTATGCTTCTCTCATCTTAGCCGTATTTCATTTATTTTTGGTATGCACCGTGCATACATTTTCACATTATATAATGTTGAGTTCAAATAGTACGTTCAATTTTTGACTGTCAAATTACATTTAAAATAATATTGCTTCTAAGATCGCGCAGATGGCAGCTGCAGCAAAAAGAAATATAAATTCCGCTGCAGCATAACCGATCAGTCTTACGAACCGGTTCTTACTGTTTACAACCGGTATGTTTCTCCGCATTCCCATATAATCACAGACAAAAAATATAAATACGATCTGCGACAGCCAGACCACCAGCCGTTCCAGTGTCAATTTTGACTGTGGGAGCAGTTTTCCATTCGCATCATGCGCTTCTAACGACCACGCGGTAACTGTGGTCAGTGCATATCCTATGACTGCGACGATCATTTTCCATACTTTTCCTGTCCGAAATCCCGGTATTTTATAAAAAGGGATTTCACCGGCTTGATCTTTTTTACAGCTCTGCGCACAATAAAACTTATTTTTATCACTATCCATACTACTGCAGGGGATTTCCGCTGCATTGCAGATATCCGCCTTAAGTTCATCCACATTCTGATACCGGTCCTCAGGGTTTATCTTAATGCATTTTAACACAATCGTCCTGAATTTTCCTTCGGTCAGCTTTTCCATCGGGAACTCTCTCACAAGCATATAATTAAGCAGCACACCCATCGCATAAATATCGGTTCTCGCATCCGTCTGTCCGAACCCAAACTGTTCCGGTGCCGCATAGCCTTGCGTTCCCATCATAACAGTATCCTTTGACTTGCCAGCTGGTAGATCCTCGCAATGTCAAAATCGACCAGCTTCACTTCCCCCTCATTGGTCAGAATCACATTCTCTGCTTTCAAGTCTCTGCATATGACTGGCATTTTTGCATGGTGCAAAGGGTAAAGCGCATTGCACAGACAGATTATGATATCAGCAGCGTCTTTCTCCGAAAAATTCTTTTCTTTTAACATTTCTTCCAAATTTTTTCCGCTCAAGTACTCCTCAATCACGATCAGATTCGTATCGGTCTGAATACACTCATAGATCTTTGGTATATACGCATTCGGATTTTCCTTTAAAAAAAGATAAATCTCCTCCAGGTCCAATGCAACATACTTTCGCACACCAATCACACCATTCACTTGGTTTCTTACGATATGTACTTTTTCATTGTCACCCAGTCTGCCAAGATCCACATATTCTGACAAACAGTACTCCTCATCTAACCGCATATAATTTCCCACCATTTTCTTGCATTCATCTGTACAACACGATATTATAAATGTCAGGGCAGTTCATGCGCCCAAACCAGCATTTACAATTTGTAGTATAAAAATATTTTATTATTTTTTACAGTACAATTCAAGGAGACTTTATGGATCAGAAAACGACCGGCGAACTGATGCAGCTTCTCTCTTCCGCCAAAAATATTTCCGATTTAAAACAATACACTGACGCACTTGCAGACATGACATCTTCCGTGACCTTTCCGGAATATTTAAATGAACTGATGCATGCCCGCGGCGTGACCGCCTCAAAACTGATCTCTGCAGCCCAGATTCAGCGCAATTACGGCTATCAGATCTTAGACGGCAGGCGAAGTCCCTCCCGTGATAAAGTCATTTCTCTCTGCCTTGCACTAAAGCTTGAGCTCCCGGAAACACAGCGTGCTCTCACGCTCACAAAAAACGGACAGCTCTATTCCAAAAACAAACGGGATTCCATCCTCATTTTTGCTTTTGGGAAAAAGCTGTCCGTGATTGACACAAACGTGCTTTTAGAAGAAATGAATGAGCCTGTTTTAAACTGACTTCTGCATCATTCAAAAACATCCTGCCCTGTTGTAACATCTTTTCAAAGTGCACTTCTTTCTCATTCTACGTTTTCAAACTCGATCCCCATCATCGTAAGCCCGTGTGCCGGCGCGTAGGCCCTGCCGCGCTGCGGTCTTTCTTTGCAAGAATTTCTTTTACCGCCTCCGGTTTGATCGCACCACCGCCAACCTGCACTAATGTCCCTGCAATGATCCGTACCATATTGTAAAGGAAACCGTTTCCCGTCACGCGGATCGTGATGATATCTCCTTCTTTTTCCACATCACAGGCATAGATCGTGCGCACCGTCGTCTTTACCTGTGCACCGATCGCACAAAAACTCTTAAAATCATGCTCTCCCTCAAGATAAGATGCCGCTTTTTTCATTTTCTCCACATCCAGTGGATAATGATAAAAATAGGTATCCAGCCGTCTTGTCGGCATACGGAATGTCCGGTTTAAAATACGGTATTCATAAGTTTTTCTGCTGTTCTGATAGCGCGGATGCCAGCCATCCTCCACCTCACAGGATCCCTGCACCACAATATCTTCCGGCAGTCTCTGATTGAGTGCAAATGCAATTTTATCTGCCGGCATCCTCGTGTTCGTATCAAATACTGCAATATTTCCAAGGGAATGTACACCCGAATCCGTCCGGCTCGCACCGCTCACCACGATCTGCTCGCCCAGAAGATTCGAAAGATTCTTATTTAGCACTTCTTCTATCGTGATACCGTTCGGCTGCACCTGCCATCCTTTGTAATTCGTGCCGTCATACGCCACGATCATTTTTACACGCATAGTAATCTCCTGTTCTGAGCCGCATGCTGCGATAAAGCGGCAACAATCTGACCTTCCCGCAGACATATTTTTATATATTGCCGTAAAAGCCGCTTGTTTTTCCAACAGACAAATATCCCTGGAATCAAGCTTATTTTTCACGCTGACTTTCTGTTCTGTTTAAAAAATCCGTAGAACAGAATAGTCCGTGCACTTCAATATCCAATGGGTGAAAACCTAATCTCTCAGCATCATTTCGTCCCATTCCTTCTTTCTTTTCAACATCTTTTTCACTGTTTTTGGGCGAAATCTTCTTCTATTTTCCCGTTTCACCTGGATTTTTCATTTTTGCGGGCTATTTACGCTGGTTCATGTCATTTTCGCCCATTTTCCTGTATTTTGACTGATTTTCTATCAACAAATGGATGAATTACTTCTATTTTTCATCTGTTTCGCCCATGTTCAAACTTTTGTATGAATGGAACTTCTTCTTAGCCAGGTGAATATTCCTCCTGTGAGATTTTTTCATTCATAAGATTCGGGTGGCAAAGGGTGGCACACAACTTAGTGGTTGTCAAATTGCACAAAACCGCTCCTATTTTCCAGCTTTGTGCAATACCCTTCCAAAATGACAAACTACCCTGCCGGCATTCCATCATGAACCTCAGCCTGCCGGCACTGCAAAAATTTCCCGCGTCATAACTTACCTTACTGCGGAAACGGTAAAAAGAACCTGCACAGCAAAATAACCACAAAATACCCAATCACAAGCACATATGCTTTATGATCCACGCCTGCGTAACGCAGAGGTTTCATCTTGGTTCTGCTCGCCGCCATTGTAGCAGCGCGCCTCCATAGCCATCGCAAGGTCGTCTGCTCGACGGAACGCAGAGACGAATAACGGTACCAAAAGAGGAATCATGTTTTTCACTCTCAGTAACAGATTTCCGCTCTCAAAGTCAGCACCTCTCGCCATCTGTGCCTTCATGATCTTGTCTGTCTCCTCGATGAGGATCGGGATAAAACGAAGTGCAATCGACATCATCATCGCGATCGCATGAACCGGAACACCGATCTTTGATAACGGCATCAGTGATTTTTCCAGACCGTCCGTGAGCTGGTTTGGTGTCGTCGTAAGTGTCATGATCGAGGTTCCAAGGATCAGGTAGGTCAGACGGATCGCCATCAGAATCGCATTCTGTGCCCCCTCTGCCGTGATCTTAAAGATCCAGAATTTCACGATCGGCGTACCAGGTGTCAGAAAAAGGTTGAATGCCGCCGTGATCAGCATCAGCACCACGATCGCCTTCAAGCCCTTTACCATAAACTTAAATGGAACTTTGGACGTCTGATGCAGAAGATCAAAAATACAGTCGCAAACAGAAGTGCCGCAATCCCTTTAAAACAAAACAATGATATAATATAAATAAATGTAGCAAACAGTTTTACGCGCGGGTCCAGTTTATGAATGACGGAATCCGCTGGATAATACTGGCCCAGTGTAATATCTCTTAACATCTTCTTCCTCCGAACCGTTACATATGAAGTCTGTTTTTCCAGAATCTATTCCGGTCAGCGCCTCGAGCAGACAAGCTCTTGCCTCCGCCACCGTGGTTGCATCTGTATCCACATTCAGACCTTTTTCCTTCAGTTCATGCATCAGGTAAGTCACCTGCGGTGCTGCAAGTCCAACCGCCTCAAGTTCTTTGTAGTGGCGGAATACTTCTTTTGGCGCACCGTCTAACATCACACTGCGTGATTCATCACGATAATACGCTCCACATATTTTGCGACGTCCTCCATGCTGTGCGATACTAAAATAACCGTAATACCGCGTTCCCTGTGCATCCGCTCCACAAGATCTAAGATCTCATCACGTCCTGCCGGATCAAGTCCCGCCGTCGGCTCATCTAAGATCAATACCTCCGGCTTCATGGCAAGCACGCCCGCAATCGCAACACGGCGTTTCTGTCCACCGGAAAGATCAAACGGAGACTGGTAATAAAGCTCCTCCGGCAGTCCGACACTCCGCAGCGCCTCAAATGCCCGAAGACCTGCCTCCTCTTTCGACAATCCCTGATTTTTCGGTCCGAAACACACGTCGTCAAAGATCGTTGTCTCAAACAACTGATGCTCCGGATACTGAAATACCAGCCCGACGCGGTTTCTCAATTCACGCAGGTCAAAATCATCTTCATAAATATCCTGACCATGAAAATAGATCGTCCCGGATGTCGCCTTCATCAGACCGTTCAAGTGCTGGATCAAGGTGGACTTTCCGGAACCGGTATGCCCGATCACGCCGATAAACTGTCCATCCTCGATCGTTAAGTTTACATCCTTTAACGCCTGGATCTGGTACGCAGTCCCTTCGCTGTATACATAATTCACTTTATCTAAAATAATTGACATGTTCATCCTCATTTCTGGGGCACCCACTGCAGAGCAGCACCCCAAAAGCCTTCCATTTTACTCAAAATCAGATGATCTTTTAAAAACATATAACCATAAAATGCCTGCTCTACTGATATTCCATCTCTGCGCTCCACATCATACACATTCCATGATCATGAATCGATCTGTGCGATTCGCAGAATATGCCCCACAAGTTCTTCCCGCGTCAGCACGCCAAGCGGAATATCAAGTCCTGACTGTCTGAGCAGGTCAGCAAGGATCGTACCTGCGGTACATCCAGCCGGTATTCCTTTAACTTTCCGACCTGGGAAAAATTTCGCGCGGTGTCCCCTGCATGACAACTTTCCCCTTGTCCATCACAATCACCTTATCTGCACCGACGACTTCTTCCATATAATGTGTGATCAGAATGATCGTGACACCCTTTTTCTGATTGAGTTCATGCGCAGTGCGGATGACATCCGCTCTTCCGTTTGGGTCAAGCATTGCGGTCGGCTCGTCTAACACGATGCACTTTGGCTCCATCGCTACGACACCCGCGATCGCAACGCGCTGTTTCTGACCTCCGGAAAGTTTGTTTGGCGAATGATGACGGTATTTTAACATACCGACTGCCTTTAAACTCTCCTCCACACGCTGCCAGATCTCATCAGTCGGCACACCGATATTTTCCGGTCCGAATCCGACATCCTCCTCCACCACACTGGCAATGATCTGATTGTCCGGATTCTGGAAAACCATTCCGGCGGTCTTTCGCACCGGAATGACATTCTCCTCTTTTGAAACATCCATGCCGTCCACAAAAAGACTACCCTCGGACGGGGCTAACAGTGCATTGATATGCTTTGCAAGCGTAGATTTACCGGAACCGTTATGTCCTAAAATTGCGATAAAATCTCCCTGCTTCACATCGAGATCCACATGATCTAAGGCAGTCTGGATCGACTCTACGTTTCCCTCTTCATCACGTCTGATATATTCATGCACAAGCTGTTTTGCCTTAATAATTCCCATCTGTTTTTATTCCTTCCCGTATCAGTCATCCCAGCGCAGTCTGTGCAGTTCTCCCTGCAGCTTCATATGGTCAAACTGATTCTGTCTGAGTGCCTCATAGAGCACGATCGCAACGGAATTTGACAGGTTCAGTGAACGTGTCTCCCCGATCATCGGGATCCGCACACAGGTATCCGGATTGCTTTTAAGATCTCCTCCGGGATTCCTGCACTCTCTTTTCCAAACATAATATAGCAGTCCGGCTCGTAGGAAACCTCTGTGTATACATGGCGTCCCTTTGTCGTTGCCATATAGATCTTTGCACCCGGATTTTTCTCACAGAAATCATCCCAGTTTACATAAGTTGTCACGTCAAGCTCACTCCAGTAATCCATCCCGGCACGCTTGATCGATTTTTCATCAAGATGAAATCCAAGCGGTTCGATCAGATGGAGCCTTGTCCCTGTTGCGACACAGGTTCTTCCGATATTTCCGGTATTTGCCGGGATCTCCGGCTCATATAAAACAATATTTAACTTTGCCATAATAATCCTCATTTCCAGGCAGTCTGCCAAACAGACCACAATATGAAAAATAAGCTGTCATGCCTGTTTTTCACCCTGTTTTCTCAGCCCTGTAATAAATGCCTCCATGCGGTTCATCGCCTCTTTTAAATTCTCCAGCGAATACGCATAGGAAATACGGATAAATCCTTCCCCGCAGTCTCCGAATGCCGTTCCCGGAACGACTGCAAGCTTCTCTGTATTTAAAAGCTCCGTGGCGAACTGCTCGGATGTCATACCGAATTCGCTGATGCACGGGAACACATAAAATGCTCCAAACGGCTCGAAACAGGATAATCCCATCTCCTTAAAACGGTGCAGCAGATAGCGGCGTCTTCCGTTGTATTCCTCACGCATCTGTGCCACATCCTCATCACCGTTTTTTAATGCCTCCACGCCTGCGTACTGGCTGGTGGACGGTGCACACATGATCGCAAACTGGTGGATCTTTAACATCTGCTCAATGATCACACGCGGTCCACATGCATAGCCGAGACGCCATCCTGTCATGGCATGTGATTTGGAAAAACCGTTGATCACGATCGTTCTCTCCCACATTCCCGGCAGAGACGCAATCGTCACATGTTTCTCAAGGTAGGTAAGCTCTGAATAGATCTCGTCACTCAATACAAAAATATCATGTTTTTTGATCACTTCCGCGATTTTTTCAAGATCTGATTTTTCCATGATTGCCCCGGTTGGATTGTTCGGGAACGGAAGTACCAAAAGCTTTGTCTTTGGCGTGATCGCAGCCTCTAACTCTTCTGCAGTCAGACGAAATTCGTTTTCTGCCTTTAACTCGATCACGACCGGTACTCCGCCTGCTAAAACGGCACACGGCACATAGGACACATAACTCGGCTGTGGGATCAAAACCTCATCCCCCGGATCTAACATAGCACGCATTGCCGCATCGATTGCCTCACTGCCTCCGATCGTCACCATGATCTCATGATCCACGTCATAAGATATCCCGTAATGACGGTTCAGATAACGGTCGATCTCTGTCTTTAACTCTTTTAAACCTGCATTTGAGGTATAATGTGTTTTTCCTTTTTCCAGGGAATAAATACCCTCGTCGCGGATATGCCACGGCGTATCAAAATCCGGCTCGCCGACACCAAGGGAGATTGCGTCCTTCATCTCATGTACCACATCGAAGAACTTACGGATCCCGGACGGCTGGATCGTTGTAATTGTTTTATTTAATGGATCTCTCATATTACATCTCTATCCTTTCATCTTTTGCCGGTTCTGCCATAACGGTTCCGTGATCTTTGTATTTTTTCAGAATAAAATTCGTCTTTGTACTTAAAACAGAATCAAGCGGTGAAAGTTTATTGGAAACAAACTGGGAAACCTCACGCAGTGTCTTTCCTCGATCGTTACCATAAAATCAAATCCGCCGGAGATCAGATAAACGGAATTTACTTCCGGATAGTTGTAAATGCGCTCTGCCACCTTGTCAAATCCCATTCCGCGCTGTGGTGTGACACGCACTTCGATTAAAGCTGTCACCTTTTCAATTCCCGCCTTATCCCAGTCGATCAGGTATGGTATCCGCAGATAATATGCTCCTCTTCCATTTTCTGAAGTTCATTTACCACGGCTGCCTCATCTACACCTAAAATGATAGCCAGTTCCTTTAAATCAATTCTGCTGTTCTTCTCTATAAAAGTTAAAATCTTTTCACGCATGATAATCCCATCCTCCATAATTTGTACTCTTTTGAGCACTGCTTTAATCCATAACAACAGATCTGCCCGCTAAACGATACTTGCAATCTGTTTTTGTGTGAAAAATCTGGTTTTCACACATTATACAACTTTATATAATTCGTCCGTCTTCGGCGGCTCTAAAAACCGTCTCTCATCCTCATTTAATAAAACTCTGTCATTTCCGGCTGTCGCTTTTCCGATGATCGCCGCCGGTATTCCCGCTTTTTTCAGCTCATTTACCAGCAGATTGCCATCGGCTGCCGCCATCAGCATAGAACCGCTTGAGATCAGTTCATATGGATTGATTCCGAAAAATTCACAGATTTCGATTGTTTCCTGACGAACGGGAATCTTTTTTAAATCGATTTCAAGTCCGACGCCAGATGCTTCTGCCATTTCCCAGAGTGCACCAAAGATACCGCCCTCTGTGACGTCATGCATAGCACTAACGCCAGACCGAACGGCGACTGCGGCCTCTGAAAGCACGGATAAATATACATCCAGTTTTTTCGCATTTTCGATAAATGGTGCAGAAAATCTTGTTAAAAGATCTTTTTCTTTTTCCTTTGCAATGATGGAGGTTCCCTCGATCCCGATCCACTTTGTCACAAGAATATCCATGCCCGGCTTTGCCCCTCCGGTAGAGATCAGGCATCCGTCTTTTACTTTGCCGACACCACAAACGGAAATAACCGGCTGGTTGACAACTGCCGTGATCTCCGTATGACCGCCCATGACCTGCACGCCTGCCTTTGCACATGCAGCTTCTACCTGCTGCATCATCTCTCTTAGATCAGGCTCTTCAATCTCCGGTGGAAGCAAGACAGTAAGCAGAACGCCGACCGGCTCTGCCCCGGCACTGGCAAGATCATTTGCCGTAATCTGGATTGCAAGTGTACCGATATCCTGTGCCGTTCCTGTGATCGGATCTGTTGACATCACAAGTGTCTCATCCTCTGCCAGCTTGACCGCCGCGCAGTCCTCTCCCACACCGGCGCCTAAGACGACCTCCGGTCTTTTGGTATGTATCTGTTTAAATACGGAGCGTTTGAGCACATTCTCCGGTACTTTTCCAATCTTCATCGCAAACTCCATTCCTGTTTATAGTTATAGGCTGTCTCTTACGAGGCAGCCTCTTTTTGTTTCTTATAATAAATTACTGACCATTTCCACCGTTATCTCCGCTGACGTCCACCTGTCCGTCTCCGACAATTGCCTGTTCCTCTGCGGACTGGTTCTCTGCCGGCTGTTCCGGTGTGGCTGCTGCCGCTGCAGTAAACTGGGCAACTGCGGCATAGATCGTTCCTTCATCACCGGTCGCCAACGCCGCACCGATTGTCGCTGATGCATTCGGATCTTCCGATGCCGTTCCACGTTTACGATCTTTGGTGATGCCTTATAAGTACTCTTATTAAATACTTCGCGGCTCTCTTCGACACCATCTACCGTAACGACTTTCCAGAGCTGTGCCACATATCCGACATGTTTTCCCTGGGATACACTCATAGTTCCCACCGGATCTCCGGTTGCAACAAACTGTGTGCCCGGATCCTGTTCTGATACAACTTCACTCTCATATGTCACCTTACGGTTTGCAGGTCTTGTCTCTTCCCCGTAAATATTGAAGTAAACATTTTTTCCTGAAGTATATCCTTCAATATAGATCGGTACGTCCTGATTATTGACAAATTTTAAATCCTTGTAATCGCCTGCGATCGCAGCATCCATGGATGGTTTGACATAGGTAACGATCATAGAATGGTTCGAACGCTCGGTAACTTCAAGTTCCGCTAAAATAACTGCATTATATAATGTTGTGGAAACCTGGCAGACGCCACCGCCATAGGACTGTACGGTCTGTCCATTTTCATAGGCTCCGGCCAGTTCATACCCATTGGCTGCATCTAACGGTCCGATCGTCTCATAAACAGAAAACTCTTCTCCCGGATATAAAACAGTTCCATTGATCTTGCCTGCTGCCGTTGCAATATTGTCACAGCGGTTCTGGGTAGAAGAACTGTAATTCGTATTGAATCCACCGAGCAGATCTTTTACCTTAGAAAGCTCTTCCTCGCTTCCCTTCGGCTCCACGATCTCTGCTGTAAGTTCAATATTTCCACCCTGTCCGTCCCAGTCGTTACTGACGTAATTTTCGATCGCTGCAATCGACTTTTCTACGTTGACTTCAACACCCTGCGACCCTTTAATGATCTTAAATGTTCCATTTTCACGCACCAGACCATTGTCCACTGCCTTCTGATCGAGCTCATCCGCTTTCTCGGCAAGCAGTTCTGATACTGTATCATGATCTACGTTCAACACCATATCAATGACAACACTGCCATTTTCAAGGTCTTTCTTATCTTTGTATTTTTTAATCAGATTGCCGCTTTTTCCGACATCCATCGCCTCTGAAACAACATTCATATCGGTAAACTCGAGTGCCAGATCCGATGCCTTTACCTGCGTACTATGCTCTCCTGCAGTCAGTGTAAATACAGCTTCCCCTGCATTATTTACATAATCAGTCACTGCATTCAAAGCTTCCTGCTCTGTCATACCGCCGACATCAATATTGCCAATATAAACTCCCTGCGCAATACGGTCTGTGTCTTCCGCTTTTGCCTGCGTCGGATTTAAAATAGCGCCAAATGCCACGGCTAACCCCAGAGCTGCTAATATTTTACCTGTTTTTTCATCTTTTCCCTCTGAAACTATTACTTTTGCTGAATCTTTGCTGTTCATTTTATCACAACTGCCCTCTTTTTCAAGGTGCATTACCACGAATATATTTGACTGTTTGCCCTGTTTTTAGTATATTTTACATGAACAGATTTATTACAACAGTGCCGCAAGTACAGTCGTAAGCAGCATCGTTCCAACCAGAATGATCACAACTGCTGCAAGTACTTTTTTATTTTTCTTTTTACTGAAATCATACATATAAATGTACCTCCATTTCAAAAAACACGGCACGGAAAGGATTTCACATGCCATTTTTAGGTTTATTCATTGCAGTTGTCTGCCTGTTCACATTTTTCCGTAAACGTTCAAACCGCTCCCAGGAGAACGTAACTGACCGCTTCTGGAAAAGGGAATCCATCGCAAACAACACCCGCTTACAGGATTTAAGCGGACTCCCCTATATTACCATACCTTTTGACAAATTTCCAATAGGTATGTACGAAAATGATTTATTAAAAAATTATGAAAATACCCTGCAGACGCTTTCCGGGCAAAAGATCGTCAATTTCGGCACACAGACCAATACTGATCTGAAGATCACTTACGGTACTGCCAGTCTCCCTGCCCTGACGGAATACGAACAAAATTTTACCACACTCTGTCAGACGCTTACCGCCTATGCCGGACAGCTTTTCGAACTCGGTCATACCGATGATGCCCGTACAATTTTAGAATATGGTATCAGTATCGGCTCCGACTTAAGCCAGAATTATCTGCTTTTAGCTAAGATCTATCAGTCTTCCGGCGAAAACGGACGGATCCGGGAACTCCTTGCATCCGCGGAACAGCTTGATTCTCTGATGAAACGTTCGATCGTAGAAAAACTGACCGCCATGCTCCCGGAAGATACCACAAATACGCCGGTACAATGATCCGTATCATGCTTCATAGACATCCGGCTCGTTCCACACATAATATTTTATGGCATTTTCCCATAGGTGGCGATCAGCCGGTCCGTCAGTCTTGACGCCTCGCTCCTTGTCATCTCCGGGAAATTTTCCGGCAGTTTGATCTGATAATGCGCCGCATATTCTCTTAAGTATTTTATCTGCCGTGCCGTTGCCGGCGTCTGTTTTTTCGCCTTATAAAGAAGCGGCTTTGGCATGAAATCTCCGGCAGATTCCTCCTCGTATCGTTCCCTGAGTGCCTCGTAAACCTGCCATGTTTCATATGCATCGTCAAATGCACGATGGGCATTTTCTCTTTTTACCCCAAAGTAGGCACACAGGCTTTCCAGATCCTTTTTCTGCTCTTTCGGCAAAAATTTCCTTGCAAGTTTTAAGGTATCAACCGCATTCCGCTCCAATGGCATATTATGATTTACCGCCCACTGCTTTAAAAATCCATAATCGAAAATCACATTCTGCCCAACGATGATATCCTCTCCGATAAATTCAAAGAACTGCCGCATTGCCTCTTCTTTTTCCATGCCGCCCTGCACCATCGCCTCCGTGATCCCGGTAAGTTCAGTCACTTTTTCCGGTATCTTTACGTTCTGGCATAAAATTGCACCAAATTTATCCACCGCCTGATGGTTCCGGACTCTGACTGCCCCTACTTCTAAAATATGATCGGTCTTTGCATTCAGACCTGTCATTTCAAGATCAATGACTACATAATCCTGCATCCTCATCCTCCATGATCCACGTCACCTTCGCCTGATGGTCTAATGGATCCCTGTCCGTATAATCGAACAGCGCATACAATGGTTTTCCTGCCCGTTTGGGCAGTTCTTTTAATACCCGTTCCCCTTTATCCGGAAAACGATAGGAAAAACACTCCACATGCGACTGCTTTCCATTTTTGCAGTATGCCCGCGTCACCTGTTTCCATACACTTAAATCTTTTGCCCAGGCAGGCCTGCTCTTGCAGTTTTCACGGTAATAAAGATCAAAGATCAGGCTTTCTTTTATGATATCCAGGATTTCCAGATGATCAGCTTTTTTCCCTGCCTCCGTAATATTCCGCTGTTCTCCGGCAGTGATATCTCCGGCAAATGTTTCTTTGATAAATTCCAGCAAGATCTCCGAGCGCCGGATCCTCGCGTGGCTCATGCCAAAATAGCCGTTTCTCTCATAATATTTTCCAAGCTCCTGAAACATGAAAAATGCGCTCTTAAATAAAACTCCGAGCACCTTCATCGTAATTTCAAACTGCCCGCTGTTATAATACACTTCCAGCATCTCTTCCACCTGACGTATCTTTAAGACATCCTCATAGGGAAGCCACTTTGTCTTCAGCACTTCATAGGGCGGTCTGCTGTGGTATTCGATCTCATATTCTTTCGCATGCTCATACATATAGGAGCCCTTTAACACCTTTAAAAATCCAAGCTGGAGCTGGTTCGGGCGGAGTTCATAGATCTCATCAAAGGATTTTGCAAACGTGTCATAATCTTCAAATGGGAGTCCTGCGATCAGATCCAGATGCTCATGGATATTCTCATGTTTCTGAACTTCTTTCACAACTTCCTTTAACCGTTCTAACTGCATGGTGCGGTGGATCTCTTTGATCGTCGCCCCGTTCGTCGACTGCACACCGATCTCTAACTGGATCAGCCCCGGCCGCATCGTTCCGATCAATGCAAGTTCTTCTTCCCTCAAAAGATCTGCAGAGATCTCAAAATGGAAATTGGTGATTCCGTTATCATGTTCCTTAATGTAAGACCAGATCTCCATTGCATGCGCATGATTACAGTTGAATGTCCTGTCCACAAATTTTACCTGCGGCACTTCCCGGTCAATAAAAACTGCAGTTCCTTTTTCACAAGCTCCGCATCCCGGAAGCGAAGCTGCTTTTCCACAGAGGAAAGACAGTAACTGCAGGAAAACGGACAGCCACGGCTCGACTCATAATAAATGATACGGTTTTTAAAATCGCCCGCCTTGTCATAGCAGAATGGAATGTCACTTAAATCGAGCATTTCCCGCGGTGCGGTAAAGATGATCTCATCCCCGTTCCGGTATGCGATCCCTGGGATTTCTCCAGGTTTCGATCTTTCCTCCGTGCTTTTACCCTCTCCTGTCCTCTGTGTTTCCTGTATTTTCTGCTTTTCTTTGTCTCTCCGGCTTTCCCCGGCATAATACTCCGCCAGCTCACAGAATGTCTTTTCCCCTTCCCCGATCATCACACCGGTGATCTGCGGGTGTTCTCTCAAAAAACTCTCCGTCTCATACGAAACCTCCGGACCTCCTACCCAGACCGGCACTTCCGGGCGAAGCTTGTGAAATTCTTCCGCCAGTTCCTCCACAAATGCAATATTCCAGATATAACAGGAAAACATAAGAACATCCGGCTTCGCCTTGTAGATTCCCTCTAAAATATCCTCCATCTGGTTGTTGATCGTATATTCCCCGATCTCTACTGTATCGGAATCAGCCATGCCTTTTGCGTAATGTGCGGCATATGCACGCAGATTATACACGGCAAGGTTGGAATGTATATATTTGGCATTGATCGCCGTAAGTAAAATCTTCATCTGTTTTTTGCCTCCATTTTTTTCATTATAGCGAAGAAAAAACCTTGTTGCAACGTACAAAAAAATCCGGTTCCCCGCTGCCAGATTTTTACCTGACAGTGTGAAACCGGATTTTCTTTTCTTCATAGATTCGTGTGTCAAAAGGTGGTTTTCAATTTTAGGTCTGTCAAATTGCACAAAAGCGTACAATCTATTATCTACCGCAAAATATGTCTTACGATAACGTCTATCCCTGCAATCCACAGAAGAATTGCTCCCGCAATATATGCTTTTGTCTTATGCTCAAATCCAAGGTGATATCCGGTATAGATACCGGTCACAACAACCGCGATCGTAAGTCCTGCGATCATCAGGAGCATGACAAGAAGATTTGTTCCCAGAAAGCCAAATGCAATGCCGGTCAGCAGGGTATAAATGCTGGTAACTGCCGCAATCGCCAGTAACTGTTTCCATCCAGCTTCTGTTCACAGTGCTCTACAATGCGCTCATTTTTTATGGCTTTTGCAACCAGCCGCACTCCCAGGCAGAAAAAGATGGCTGCTGCAATGACAAACCCGGTCACTTTTTCATTGTGCGTTATGGTGTTACGGTACAAAAGTCCTGACAGGTAGCTTCCGACGAACAGCGCTGCCATCTGCCATGCAGCAATCAGTGCACACAGTTTGACAAGCTGTTTTTTGTCGATCTTTGCTACCAGTGATCCCTGACACTCCATGGCTGCAAATATATCCAGCGATATGCCTGCTATGATCAGCAGATTCTCCAACGCATTCATCTTACTCCTCCTAAAAGCGGTTCTTTAGTCTTCTGCTTTTACCGCATCCGTTTTGATAATAAATTTAACACTTCCGTTCACGCCATCTGCAATGTCAGTATAAGTCTGGTAATCAGCACCGGCATCTAATACAGCTGGATACGGTCAACAAGCGGCTCGATATCGCCATTGTAGGAATTGATGATCTCATCGATTCCATCCTCGCTGAATTCCGTGATTCCGTCTGCAAGCTGATGCGCTCCGTCAGAAAGTTCTCCAACACCATCAATGATCGCATCGGTACCATCACTTAAAGTACCTGCACCATCGTTTAACTTCTGGTTATTTGAAACAAGTGTGGATGCTCCGGTTGCAAGCTGGTCTGTACCGCTCTTTAACTGGTCAGCTCCGGTAGAAAGGGATCCGGCTTTCTCTTTTAACTGTCCGATACCACCGTCTAAGGTATTTAAACCATCGGAAAGATCAGATGCTCCTTTGTGCAGTGTAGATGCTCCGTCTGCCACTTTTCCAGCTCCCGTTGCAAGATCTCCGGCTCCTTTCTTTAACTTGGTTGCTCCGGTTGCAAGGTCAGATGCTCCTTTTTTCAGGGTTCCAGCTCCCGTTGCAAGATCGGCTGCTCCCGTCTTTAAGGTTCCGG
>ENA-OQCN01000657-OQCN01000657.1-human-gut-metagenome-genome-assembly--contig:-NODE-657-length-18308-cov-4.674550_pt1 | contig 18308 bp, 22 predicted proteins | sample MGYA00242497_ERZ504576 | MGnify/ENA primary metagenome ERZ504576 (study PRJEB26092, sample SAMD00036296) | human gut metagenome | host: Homo sapiens | study: EMG produced TPA metagenomics assembly of... | reverse complement strand
TTGCAGTGAAGGCAGCTCATGTGGAAGTTGGATTTATGGACCGCTTCTGCGGGACACTGATTCTGACAGGCGGTTTTACGGAAGTGATGACAGCTGTGGAGGAAGTGGTGCGGTTTTTCCATGAGACATTGAAATTCAATGTCTGTAAGATCCACAGAAGCTAGAGCAGGACGGGATAAAAAAATGAAAAAAATTTTCTGATGGGTCGAAGTGAAGCCGGCAAAACATCTCTGACACAGGCTCTTAAAGGGGAAGAGCTTCATTATCATAAGACCCAGTATACCAATACAAATGAAGATACCATTGATTCACCGGGAGAATATGCGGAATCCAAGCATTTCAGCGTAGGACTGGCCTGCTTTTCCTTTGAGGCTGATGTGATCGCTATCGTGCAGGCAGCCAATGAGCCATTTAACCTGTTCAGTGACGGCAGCAGGAACTTTCTCCTGCGGCCGCTGATCGGGATCATCACCAAGGTGGATTCTCCCCATGCCAACATTCCCATGGTCAGACAGTGGATGGAGAACATGGGATGTGAGAGAATCTTTATGGTAAATAACAAGACCAGGGAAGGTATCAGCGAGCTGATGGATTATCTGCAGGATGATCTCCCGAAGCTTACGCTTGAACAGGCGAAATTCAAGCAGAGCATTGGACTTAACGAATGGGATCCCATGCCGGAAGGGGTGGAGTATCCGGAGTCGATACGCTAAAATAGTAATATTCACGAAAATGAATAAAAATACAAAATTCAAACGGAAAAAGTAGCAATTCCTCCGGAACTGTGATATACTGTGATCGTTTGGAAGATTAGTGGACTGAAATGTAAGATCCCCAGAGCATGAAGGATAAAGAGGGCAGAAACGGGGCTCGCAGATATATGGCAGAAGAGCTGTATGTCGAGAACACCGGGTATCCGTATCTGACTTCATGTTCTGGGGATTTTTTATATTCTGTACACAGATTTTCCGAATGTATGCAAAAGAAAAACAATAAAAAGGACAGGAGAGGAAAAGATGTTTGAATTATTTGAAAATCTGACCAACTGGCTCTGGGGACTGCCGCTACTGATCACGATTCTCGCTACAGGCGTATATCTGACAGTACGTTCCGGTTTCTTCCAGTTCCGCCATTTTGGTTACATTGTGAAAAACATGTTCAGTAAAGAACGCCGTCAGGAAGGCGGAGACGACGGAAAGAGCCTGACACCGTTCCAGGCTATTTCCATTGCTATCGGCGGCACCGTTGGAGTATCCAACATGTCCGGTGTTGCAACAGCCATTGCAACAGGAGGACCTGGTGCATTATTCTGGCTCTGGATCGCGGCGCTTCTTGCCATGGTCATCAAGATGGCAGAGGTAACACTTGCTGTGTACTATAGAGAAAAACAGCCAAACGGTGAGTACCAGGGAGGCCCGACTTACTACATGCAGAAAGGCCTTGGCGGAGAGAAAAAGCTTCCCTTCTGGAAACTTTTTGCAGTACTGTTCGGCGGCTGTATTTTTATGACATGGTTCATTACCTTGCAGAATTATACAGTATCAGAGGCTGTCGGAAGTACCTTCCACCTGCCATACATCGTGCCGTCACTTCTTTATGTGGCAGCAATTTACCTGATCATCATCGGCGGCGTAAAGAAAGTAGGTGTGATCTCTTCCTATATGACACCGATCATGTGCATGCTTTACATTGTAGGATCTCTTGCAATACTGGTAGTGAATTTTGACAAGTTGCCGGAAACCTTTGGACTGATCTTCAAGGGTGCATTTACAACACAGGCGGCAGTCGGCGGATTTATGGGAGCCGGTGTTGCAACAGCAATGCGTCTTGGATTTGCCCGCTCTGTATACAGCAATGAGGCAGGCTGGGGAACATCCCCGATGATCCACGCTTCCGCAAAAACAGACCATCTGTAAAACAGGGACTGATGGGAGCATTTGAGGTATTTGCAGACACCATCGTAGTCTGCTCCATGACAGGTCTTGTTGTTATCACCACAGGCTACTGGAATTCAGGACTTCAGGGATCAGAGCTGACACTGACAGCATTTGAGTCCGGAATGGGCTCTGCTGCGAGAGCACTGATCGCGATCAGTATTTTCCTTTTCGGACTGACAACATCAACCGGATGGTTCACCTACTACAGCGTAATCCTGAAGCACTGGCTGAAAAACAATCAGAAGGTTCTGAAGATCGCAGAGAAGGTTTTTATCCTTGGAACGCCATTATGGGGTCTTCTGGTCACAGTGCTTACTCTTTACGGAAACGGAACACCGGCACAGCTGTGGGTAATTGCAGACTTTACAACCGTATTCCCTACATTTGTAAATGTTGCAACATTATTTATCTTAAGTGGTACCTTCTTTAAACTGCTGAAGGATTACAAGGCGCGTTACATGGGAATAGGAAAAGTAGATAAGGATATGGCACTTTTCTACGAAGATAAAAAAGAAAAAGAGGAAAAATAAACAGTGGATACGATTTTTTTTAACGGATGTATAAGAACACTGGATAACAGTGAAAAAGTGGCAGAGGCTGTGGGAATCGAAAATGGCCGGATCGTTTTTGTGGGAACTGATAAAGAAGCGGAAGCTTTTTCCTGCAAAAAACGGATTGACCTTAAGGGAAGGCTGATGCTGCCCGGTTTTGTGGATACACATATGCATATGCTACATTATGCATTTGTGGAAAGATCTGTGAAACTGTTTGACTGCACAAGTGTTGAGGAAATGCTTGCTGCAGCAAAAAAAAGACTGGAGGAGAGCAAAGGTCAGAAGCTGACCTGGCTCTACTGCAGAGGCTGGAATGAGGAGCATTTTGATAAGCCGCGCTATCCGCATAAGGATGAGTGGATGCACTTTCAACGGAAATCCCTATCATTATGGTGCGTGTCTGCGGGCATGTGGCTGTGTGCAACAGCTGCGGTCTGGAGCTTCTGAAAAAAATCCCGGAGTTCCCGGAGATTGAGAAGGAGGTTGATCTGGATACCGGACTTCTGAAGGAGAACGCAGTACAGTTTTATTCTTCCGTATTGGATGCACCGTCCCAGGAAGAAGTGGAAGGCTACATCAAATACAGTGCGAAGAAGCTGAATGAATGTGGATTTACAGGGGTACAGTCCGATGATCTTGCCTCCCTTCCGGGAAAAAACTGGCGTCGGATCATGGCCTCCTACAAGGCACTGGATGCCAGAGGAGAGCTGAGTATCCGCCATTATGAGCAGTGCCTTTTTGAGCGGGTGGAGGATGCGAAGGCTTTTATTGAAGAAGGATATCGTACCGGGCAGAGGGGAGAGCACTTTACGATCGGGCCGATGAAACTGATCCAGGATGGTTCTCTTGGTGCAAGAACAGCGGCATGAATGAGCCTTATGAAGATGCACCGGGCAATATGGGGATCATTACTTTCAGCCAGGAGGAGCTTGACGATCTGTTTGCGTTTTTTGACCAGCATCAGATGCAGGCAGCTGTACACTGTATCGGCGATCGTGCCATGGATATGGTCATTGAGGCAGTTGCGAAATCTCCTTACCGGAAGGATAATAAAAAGGGCAGACATGGTATCGTACATTGCCAGATCACCAATCCACGTATTTTGCAGGGGATGAAAGACCAGGATCTCTTGGCATATATCCAGCCGGTATTTATCGATCTGGATATGAACACAGTGGAACCTGCCATCGGTGCACACCGTATGGATAAGGTGTATGCATGGAAGAGTATGCTGGATATGGGAATCCATGCGTCCGGCGGTTCAGATGCTCCTGTGGTAAGCTTTGATGCCATGGAGAATATTTATTTTGCAGTCACCCGCAAAAATATCAGCGGTCAGCCACAGGAAGGCTGGATTCCATCCGAAAAAATGTCTGTGGATGAAGCGGTGAAGCTTTTTACAAAAAACGCAGCTTACGCTTCCTATACAGAAGAAGAGAACGGAACCATCGAAGTGGGTAAAAATGCGGACTTCGTAGTTATCGAGAAGGATATCTATGAGATCGACCCGGATGAGATCAAGACCACGAAAGTGGATATGACAGTTCTTGGCGGTGAGATCGTTTATGAGAGAGAAGTAGAAGAATAACGGCAGTATAAAAAGAAAAAAGTGAGAGGCAGAGTCTGAGTGGAGCAGGCTCTGCTTTTTTTGATTTCAGTAAAAATATAGAACAAGATGTATACCATAACGGTGAACAAAATTCATCGAAGAAAGCAGGAACATTGTTACATGGAAAATATTGATTGAGAAACGAAGGTAAACTGGTTATAATAAAATCAAGAAGAAAGATTTGTGAATTGAGAAACTTATAGTATTATCAGCAGAAAATGAGGTGATGATGTATGCCAAAGATTATGCAGGATTTAATTAAACAGTATGTGGAAGCGGTCATAAAAAAAGTGCCTGTCCCCGGCAAAAAACATAACGATATGGTAGAATGATTATGGCAAATTTGAAGTTATAAGAAGTGGAAAAGGAGGACAAGTTAATGATAAAAAAATAGCTATTGTACCTATGTAACTAATGGGAGAAATTCACAGGTTGGACATGATGGACATTTTAATATTTTTAAAAAAAAGAGAAGTACTGTATTAAAAGAAAATTTACAGTCTGTAATTAAAGCAAAAAATTGGGAAGCGGAAGTAATTGTTGATGTCAATCACGGAGATTTACAATCGCTGAAACGAGAAGGAGTAAACTTGTTTTTAATTCCAGAAGATATTGCTAGGTATATAGACTACAGCAGTGTTAGTAAGGATGAGTGTTTCAAATTAACACATGATGAATATGAAAGCGGAAATATAGATAGAGTAGTGAAATACATAGAAGAAAATTGAAACATAATCTCTTAGAGGAGCTTATCAAATTCCAGTTTATCGGACAGATAAACTTATCCATGAAAGAGATTCAGCCAGCCGGTTCCGGCTGGCTGTTCTGTTACTCCTTATGCTCCAACACCGCTTTTATCATTGCAAATGCAAGTGCCTGTTTGCTGGGAGAAATATCTTTCCAGAGTGCTTCTATCTCCCGGATGGTACTGATTTCGTTTTCTTCCAGTTCGTCTTGTAGAAGATAATCAGGCGAGATTTTCAGAGCCTTGCAAATGTCTATGAATACCGACAGGCTGGGCATTTTTACGCCGCCCTCAATCTGCCGGAGATAAGTAGCGTTGATATTGCACATTTCCGAAAGACGGTCAGCAGTTAAGCCCTAGTCTTTCCTTACTGCGTTGATACGCTTTCCTAATCCGTTCTTTTCCATAGTCCACACCTATCTATTAGATATTAGCTATCAGTTATCATTTTGTACTCTTTAAGACTATAATATGATTGCCGTTTTAAATAGCTTCTGTTAGACTATAAGATATTAGCTTGTAGCTTATCGGAGGGTACGGATATGAAGAATATATGGAGAAAAATGCGGGACTGTTGGCTGGATTTCTGGGAAGATGATGAACTGGACATGGATAAAAAACATTTAAGCCAGCATGACAAGCGTTCCCTGCTTTATGGTGGTTTTATGATAGAGGTTGCTACATTTGGACTTTTTCTCAATCGGTATTATAGCCGGGAATATATGGACGAACCATCAAAACCAGAAAGATAAAAACATCCAGTGCCTGTCCCCGGCAAAAATGTATGAAAATTAAGCACGATATATTTCCTCTCTACAAACCACTTATATTTTGTGTTAAAATTCATTAGGAAAGTATCAGATTCAGAGCAAACAAAAAGAGCAGTTCCGAGAAAAACCAGAACGGCTCTGAATGTGATTCTTTCCAATTGTACCAAATTGCAAACTTATTTTCTGATAATTTGTATATAACTTGAATTAGAAAAAACAATTTTACAAAGTAGCAGAAAATTATGATGCGATTACCCTATATGAAAATATATCATAAAAAAGAGTGCGTTGGCAAGCCGCTGCGTAGCAGCTTGGTACAATAAATTAACAAATCGGAATTTGGAGGATGTGAATGAGCAGCATGAAGAAAACAAAAGAAGGAATTAATTTGAAAAAACTCCTTAGGCTGAAGAATACAGGCAGTATCTTTGTGATTGCGGGGCTTTTGATGATTTTGGTAATAGCGTCGTACACATATATTCTGCAAAGTTCTTACACTAAGACCGCCCTTGAAACAGAAATCACACGTGACACAGCGAGTGCAGATGCAGTACACAAACTTGTGGATGGAAGAATCGGCAAAGAAGATTTTGATCAAATCAAAGATCAATCTGATGAAAAGAAGCAATTATATAAGGATATTTCTTCATATTTCAATGAAATCAGAACACTGAATTCTACTCGATATATTTACACCGCTAAAAAAAATGAAGAAGGAAAACTCGTTTATGTGGTAGACGGTTTGGATCCGGATGCGGATGATGTAAGACACCCTGGAGATTATATTGAGGAAGAAATGGTTCCGTATATTGATAGGGCTATTTCTGGGGAGAATGTGTACTCTCAGGATATCATTGATACAACATGGGGTCCGATTTTTACGGCTTGCTATCCTGTAAGCGCAAATCATGATGGGACAGGAGAAATCATTGGCGCATTTTGCATTGAAATGGATATGCAATCAGCTTATGGAATGGTTGAAAAGACGAATCATATTTCCATCATCTGCGGTTTAGTCGCAGGAGCTGTATTGCTTTTAATTTGTCTATATACCTATTATGTTTACCAGAAAAGCAAGGCAGAAGAGCAAAAACAAAATCAATTATTAATGACCGCCGCTGAGGAAGCACATGCTGCCAACAAAGCAAAATCTGCGTTTTTGCTTAGTATTAGCCATGACATCAGAACGCCGATGAATGCCATTATTGGATTTACAAACATTGCGCTTCACCAGAACACAGTTTCAGATATTCATGATAGCTTGGAGAAAGTTCAAAAAAGTTCGAATCATCTTCTCTCTTTGTTGAATGACGTTCTGGATTTTACTCGCATTGAAAGTGGAAAAGTTACTATTTCGCCCGAGCCAGTGGACATTACTCAATTGACAGATAACGTCCAGGCGATTATGAATGGACTTCTTTATACTCGAGATCTTAAGTTTGAAGTACATCGAGAAATCCCAAAGAACCCATATGTCCTTGCGGATGTTGTGCGTATCCGGGAAGTTTTGGTGAATCTTCTTGGCAATGCTGTGAAATTCACAAAGGACGGCGGAAAGATTACTTTGGATATCAGCAGTTACCCAGGAGCGGATGAGAAACATATCATAATTCGTTATGTTGTTCGAGATAACGGTATTGGCATGAGCGAAGAGTTCCAGAAAAAATTATTCGATCCGTTTTCACAAGAAGATGGTGCTAATGCCAGAACTCAATATAAGGGAACCGGTCTTGGCATGGCCATCACAAAAAAATATGTGGATATGATGGGCGGTTCGATTGCTGTTGAGAGCAAAAAAGGTGTAGGTTCTACATTCACAGTGGAGATCCCACTGGAGTTGCCAGAACAGGTTATTCAATCAGAACAAAAACAACATCTGCATAGAGATTTGACGGGTATTAATGTTCTTATGGCTGAGGATAATGATCTAAATGCTGAACTTGCTACGATAATACTGGAAGATGCTGGTATGACCGTAACACGCGCATCAGACGGAAAAGAAGTTGTGAATTTGTTTAAAAATCATCCACGAGGCACATACGATCTTATTTTGATGGATATTATGATGCCAAACATGGATGGACACCAAGCAACGAAAGCCATTCGAGCTCTAGGTATAGAGCGATCCGATGCAGTTACGATTCCAATTATAGCTTTGTCTGCAAATGCTTTTATAGATGATATTCAGGAATCCCTGGATTCAGGCATGAATGACCATATTTCCAAGCCGATTAACATGGAGGAATTAATCGATACTATCACTAAATACATTAAACACGATTAGGAAAACAAAGAAGTTAATTCTGATGAAAAGTTTGCACTGTTCTTGTCGGATGCGAAAGCGCAAGTTTCCTATGATTGTGATACGGGTCGCATCACCACATTTCTTATCAGCACCCAGCACCAGGAGGACACCTCTGTTATGGATATTCGCTCGCTAGTGGAAGCTGTCATGGAAACCGCCGGGAAGATCAAGAACGACAATATGTCCGATCAGGATTTCTACAAATTACAATTTGCGGAGGAGTATATGGGCTGGTTAAATATATTCGGACTGATAATTATTGCAGTCATTATGATACCCAATATTATTTTTGCAATTAGATGCAAAGAGGGTTTTGAAAACAAATGGAGCAATAAATTTATTGAGGTTGCAGAACAGATAGGAAGGTTTGGCTGCTTTGGTTTTATGATAATCAACATTCCCGGAACATGGTTCGGGTGGTGGTCTGACGAAGCATTTGCCATATACCTTATTGTGGATACAATATTAGTAGTGTTATATTGTGCAATTTGGACAATTTGCTTTAAGAAGAGCAGCATATTCAGAGCACTGGCGCTATCTGTTATTCCTTCAGTTTTGTTCTTGTTTAGTGGAATTATGAGTCGATCAGTTCTGTTGCTTATCGTAGCAATATTGTTTGCACCAAGCCATATTCTGCTTTCGTATAAGAACGCAAAATGATATTGGTTAAATTCCAGTTTAGTTTTCTCAGTTTCCGTGAGGATGGCTTGTCCAAGTTGTAAAAAGAGAAGACCTTCATCGAAAGCACCTGCATCTAAGAACATCTGTGATTACATCTCGAACGCATAAGAACAAAGAGACTTAATGTTTCTTTGTTTTTTTGTGCTTTATTGAGCACGAATAAGTAAACGTAATTCTTAGTTCATGAAAACAATCTCAGATTATTGTATGAAGGTTGATTGAAATTTGTTTTGGTTATAGGTTGATCTATATATAATCTGGGAGACTATTCTGTTATAAAAAGCTTTTTATTTGAACTTTTAATAATTCGTTTCGAAAAGTAAAAAAAATAATTTTTTTCGAATTGTTTTCCAAAAAGTTTGCCAAAACGGGGTAAAATCGACTTTTTGACAACAAAAAAACTCTCAAATCTGCTTTATATAAAACATTTTTGAGAGTTTTAAGTTTCAAACTGGCAGGGGTAGTAGGACTCGAACCCACATCAACGGTTTTGGAGACCGCTATCTTAGCCTTTGGACGATACCCCTAAGTGCCCGTTAATGATAACATGAATTAAATGGTTGTGCAAGCTCTTTTTTTAAAAAATCTCAATTGACAATAATATGAGGGTTACTTATAATTAATTAGGTATTGTAAAGAACATACCTAAAAGGAGGCTCTTATGTCAAGCCAAGTAGTTGTAGGTACCCAATGGGGCGATGAGGGTAAAGGAAAAATCGTCGATGTTTTAGCAGAAAAGGCGGATATGATCGTTCGTTTCCAAGGTGGAGACAATGCAGGTCATACAGTCATTGTAAATGGTAAGAAACATGTATTGCACTTATTACCAAGTGGTGTTTTACACGAAGAAGCAACTTGTATCATTGGTCCAGGAGTTGTTTGTAACCCATTTGTATTATTAAAAGAAATGGAACAATTAGAAAAAGATGGTTTATCAACTAAACACATCATTATTAGTGACCGTGCACAGATGTTAATGCCATATCATCAATATCAAGATGAATTAGAAGAGCAAGCTGCATCTAATAAAATCGGAACTACAAAACGTGGAATTGGTCCATGTTATGCAGATAAGTATGCTCGTCATGGTATTCGTTATCATGAATTTAAAGATTTTGAACATTTTAAAGTTCGTTTAAAAGACTGTTAGATTTCAAAAACAAATTATTTACTGCTGTTTATGGTGGAAAAGCTATGGATTACGATAAGATGGTAGCTGATTTTGAAGCTATTTATGATCGTATTGTCCCTATGATCCAAGAAACAACACACTTAGTTAATGAAGCATTGGATGAAGATAAGACAGTATTGTTTGAAGGGGCTCAGGCAGCTATGCTTGATATCAACTATGGAACATATCCTTATGTAACTTCTTCAAGTCCAACAAGTGCTGGTGTTACTACAGGTGCTTGTATTGCACCAAGTCGTATTCAGACTGTTGTTGGTGTTGTTAAAGCATATTCAACTCGTGTTGGTGAAGGACCATTCGTAACTGAGTTATTAGATGAACAAGGTGAATGGATTCGTGAACACGGTGGAGAATATGGAGCTACTACAGGTCGTCCTCGTCGTTGTGGATGGTTGGATCTATTAACTGTAAAACACGCAAACTTAATGAGTGGATTAACAGATATCGTTATCACTAAGATTGACGTATTAGACGGTTTAGATGAAATCAAGGTTTGTGTTGGATACGAAATTGATGGTAAAGAATATAACTATATTCCTAGTGATCAGGCAGATGTTGCCAAAGCTAAACCAATCTATAAGACTTTCAAAGGTTGGAAGACAGACATCACTAAGATGACTTCAGCCGATCAATTACCTCAAGAATGTTTAGACTATGTACACTTCATTGAAGAATTCACAGGCGTACGTGTTTCTATGATTTCTGTAGGACCAGATCGTGTTAATAATATTTACGTACATGAGATCAAGTAATTTGATCTCTTTTTTTGATAATGATGTGATGGATGTATTGACAGAAGTTCAAAGATTGTGGGGGTAAATATGAAATAAAAATATTTTCTTTGACATAGATGGAACACTTACAGATAAGTCGACTGGTAAAATCGTACCAAGTGCACAAGTGGCTTTAAATGAACTTCAAAGGCAGGTCACTTTGTAGCTATTGCGACAGGTCGTGCTCACTATAAAGCACGTAAGTTTATGGAAAGTGTGGGTTTACATGATATGGTTTGTTGCGGTGGTGGCGGATTAGTCATACATGATGAATTGGTTCAAAATATTCCTCTAGATTTAGAAAAATCAAAGGCAATTGCTAGACAAGCACTATCTTTAGGATATGGTGTTTTATTTGCGCTAGACGATTCGATTAAGGTATATACAAAGGATCATACATTCCAAAATCAAGTGGGTGATCGTAAGGAACTACAGAATATATTTATGATGAAAATTTGGATGTGGATCAATTGGATGTGATTTATAAAATGTATATTTCTATTCCAAAAGAAAAAGAAGAAGAATTAACATTAAAGGATACATTAGGGAATATGCGTTTTGTACCCGATTATTTAATGTTTCAATATGATGCAAAACATCAAGGAATCTTGGATATGATGCAACATATTGGTGGTGATTTAAAAGATGTGGTTGTCTTTGGGGATGACACCAATGATAAGGTGATGTTTGATCCACAATGGACAAGTGTTGCGATGGGAAATGCATGTCAAGAATTAAAAGATATCGCAACAATAGTTACAGATGCCAATGTAGATGATGGAATTTATAATATTTGTAAGAAAATGGAATGGATTTAGCGTCGAAAGGCGCTTTTTTTGCGCAATTAAAATTTATTAGAAAAAGCGCATTTTTTACGTATATGAGTATGTAGGAAATGCCTACTAGAAATGAGGTGCTCATGAGAAGCGCAAATTTATTAAATGATTTCGCCTTTAAGTATGTGTTTGGCGAAGATTGTAAGGAGGCAAACGATGCCTTAAAATCATTACTCACGGTATTTTTGGAAAGAAAGGTGGTGAATGTACATGTAACGAATGTGGGGGTTGATCCAATACTTGAAGCTTTTGTAGAATTTGACGACAACACCAAGATGAAACTAGCTATTCTGATAGATCAAAATATAATCAAATTACATCGCTTATCTGAATATTATCTTATGAGGTTGTTTGGACCACAGGAAGAATATGATTTAAACCCATGTCAAGTCATTGCGTTCTATGATGGTAAGGAATGTGAATTTGAAATAGATCTTCAATTTAGAATGATAATGGTATTTTGTTTTTTCCGGATGGCATGTTGAAAATATCTGTGTATTCAACACAAAATTTAGATAAGTCTTATGATCAGATGAATGATAAAGAAAAAATGGTATATACTTTTTGAATTGTCGTGATAATGGTAAAACTAAGATGATAGAAAATGATGAAGTAATTCAAACGGTAGAAAAACGAGTAGAAACCATATCGAATGATTGTTGGACAAAATGGACTGAAGACTTTAGAATACAACAAGAAAATGAACTAAAACTTGAATTTGAAGAAGCTCATAAACGATTAGAGGAGGCTCAAAAACGATTAGAGGAAGCAAATAAAAAAAGTACAAGAAGCAAATAAACGTGCAGATGAATCTGATAAGCTGGTTGATAAGATGAATCAAGAAATGACTTAGATGGTTCGAACTATGCTTTCAAATGGTATGAGTGTATCTCAAGTTGCGAAATGTTTATCGAGAAGTGAAGGGAAAATCATGAAAGGATTTTTAGTCGTCTTTATGACGACTTTTTTCTTGCCACTTTAAGTGGAAAAAGAAGATTTGAAAATTATTCTGTTAATATTTAATATATAGTTAACAATTTGGTCGACAAAAATTGTATACGAGGAGAGCGAAAATGGAAAAAATTCAAAATGTTCTTATGAAGTATTTGATGCCAATTGCGAACAAGCTTGAACAACAAAAACACATTCAAGCTATCAAAGATGGAATCGTTGCTTCAATACCTATTATTATCGTTGGTTCATTCTGCACTATTTTCTTAGGTATTGCCAACCTTTTAGGAAGTGGACCTGTTTATGATTTTTTAAATGCAAATATGGGGGTCTTGACATATGCATCAGCATTCACAAACGATATGCTTGCGGTATATGCAACATACTTTATTGCGAAGACTTTGTCTGAAAAATATGATTTAAAAGGAAGTCAACCTGCTGTCACAGCTTTAGTTGTTTTCTTCATTCTTTGTGCTGTAGTCAAAGATGGTCAACTAAATACATCTTATTTAGGATCAACTGGATTATTTACAGGTATTGTTGCAGCCCTATTTACAGTTGAAATTTATCACATTTGTTACGAACGCAAATGGTATATTAAAATGCCTGAAAGTGTACCACCAATGGTGCAAGATAGCTTTGCAGCTTTAGTACCACTTGTATTAAATACAATTATTGCGGTCGCAATTGCTAATCTTTCATTATCATTTGGAAAGGTTGCCTTCCCACAATTGATTATGAATATATTAGCACCAGCTGTAACAGGAATGGACACTTTGCCAGCTTTATTGATTGTGATGTTCTTAACTCAGCTATTATGGTTCTTTGGATTACATGGACCAAGTATTACTTCTGCTGTATGGGCAACTTTTGCGATTGCGTATGCCGCTGAAAATATTGCAGCTTATACGGCAGGACAACCTGTTCAACATATTTTCACGTTTGGATTATTCTATGGTATATTATGTGTATCAGGATCTGGTTTAACATTAGGATTAAATATTTTAATGATGAGATCAAAGGCAAAATCATTGAGTTCAGTAGGTAAAGTATCCATTATTCCAAGTTTGTTTGGAATCAATGAACCATTAATTTTTGGAACACCAATTATCTTAAATCCATTTATGTTTATTCCATTTGTGTTCGGACCATTGATCTGTACAACAATTGTATATTTAACAATGAATTTAGCTTAGTCGGTAAACCAATTGCCAATCCTCCAGGATTCTTGCCTCCAGGAGTAAGTGCATTCTTAATGACATTAGATTGGAAGTCTGTAGTCCTAGTATTTGTATTGTTGATTCTACAAACTGTGTTCTATTATCCATTCTTTAAGATGATGGAAAAAGAAGAGCTACAAAAAGAACAAGCTTTAGAAAAATAGGAAGAGAAACATGTTAACAGCTAGACAATTAAAAATTATAAAATTGATTATGAATAATCCTGGTATTCATGGAAAAGAAATATCAGAAAATCTAAATGTGTCAACACGAACTATACGTAATGAAATCACATTTATGAATGATGTGACAAACTGTATATTAATACGTTCGAGTACCAAACAAGGATATATGATCAATGATGAGCACCTAGACATTATTCATAACATAATCAATCAGGATAATGAAAATATGGATCTAGCTGTCTATCGTATTTACAAAATTATAGGTAAAATACTATTCTTTGAGGATTGCAGTATATATGATTTATCTGAATTATTAGGTTTATCCGATTCTGTAATCCGCAAAGAAATTAATAAAGTGATTCAAGTTTTTGTTGAAAAACTACAATGTGGAATTATTCAAGCTAAAAAAAGATGAGTGTGTCATTTTATTAGAAGAAAGTGAAATTCGTGAACTTCTTTTTAAAATCGTAAAAGATACGGCACTCGAAAATCCTGATGCATTAATGGACATTCTTTATATGCTTCTAAGTGATTCGTGGGTTATGAAATATTATAAATCCACAAAGGAAGATGTAATCAAAATCATGAATGGAGAACAAGTCTATTTATCAGAAACGGACTTATCCATTTTGCAGCATGCATCTTGATATGTCGAGTACGAAATTTAAATGGATACAATCTAGAGGATAATCAAATAAGTTCTCCGGACGATCTTTCCACTCGTGTCATTACTAAATTATGTATGCAGTCGTCTTATTTAGAACAGGCGGATATTCCAATTCTATATAATCTTTTACATACAGTTAGAATGAAATCAACGGATGAAGTACCTGAAATCACAGATTTTACAGTGCTTGTATTTGATGAATTCTGTAATGAAGTATTTGATAAATATTCAATCAACTTAAAGGAATCGGAAGCTTTATCGAGTAAAATGCTTTTGCACATAGAATTTATGAATCGACGAGTTATTGGTGGATATGAATTGAAAAATCCCATTGTGGATGATGTGAAGACAAAGTTTTCATTTGCGTTTGAAATCAGTATGATGATTGTTCCGATTCTTTTCAAATACAAACGTGTTTATGTTACAGAAGATGAAATTTCATATTTAACTGTATATGTGGCACAATTCTTAGAGAATGAAAATGTAAAACTTAAAACAATCGTTGTCACAAGCCAGCGTCACAGCGTTAAACAATTGTTGACACAATGGCTTGAAATGTATTTTAAAAACCAGATTGCGATTGTAGATATCATAAATAAAGAAGCTTTGAAAAAGATGGATCTTACATCCATTGATTTAGTCATTACGTTGGATTCATTCTTATCTTAAAAGATGTTGAAGTATTCAGTATGGATAAGTTACCAGAAATCAAAGATATTGAACGATTGAATTCAATGATCCACATGATTCGTATGAATAAACGTGTTTCTAAGATATTAGATTGTTATATTCAAAAAGAACATGTAAAGGTATATCCAGACACAAAAGAGCTTTCAGAACTTTTACAAGTGATGTCTCAAAAGTTACATGAATCAGGATTTATATCCGATACAAAAGGATTTTATGAAGATGTTTTGTTGAGAGAAAAGAATTATCCAACCAATTTAGGATCACAAATGATGGTTCCACATGCCCTGTTTACATTTGCCGATAAAACAGGTATCGAAGTGGCCTTGCTGAAAAAGCCATTAGAACATGATGGAAATCAAGTGCAGCTCGTATTCTTATTAGCACTCGAAAAGAAACGAAACGATGAAATGAACTTGTTGTTTCAATTCTTTAACCAAATTGTTTCGCACAAAAAATATATGCATGCACTCCTTCAAAGTGAAGATAGTGATGCCTTCATTAAAAATTTATATAGTTTTAAATTGTTAGAGTAAAAAAACAATAAAACCAAACATAATATATGTATCAATTTATTGTCTTATGAAAAGAAAGTGAGATAGTAAAATGAAGAAATTTTCAATTGTTATTGCTGGTGGAGGAAGTACATATACTCCAGAAATTATTTTAATGCTGTTAGACAACTTAGATCGTTTACCATTAAGAAGTATCAAATTATATGATAACGATGAAGAACGTCAAAATCATGTCGCAAAGGCATGTGAAATCTTAATCAAAGAAAAAGATCCAACCATTCAATATGTCGCAACAACAGATCCTGAAGTAGCCTATACAGATGTTGACTTTGTATTAGCACACATTCGTGTAGGTAAGCTTGAAATGCGATCTTTAGATGAAAAGATTCCATTGAAATATGGTGTTGTTGGACAAGAAACATGTGGCCCAGGTGGAATGGCCTATGGCTTACGAAGCATTCCGGGTGTATTGGAAAACATTGAATATATGGAAAAATATTCACCAAATGCGTGGATGTTAAATTATTCCAATCCGGCTAGCATTGTAGCAGAGGCATGTCGTCGTTTTAAACCAAACTCTAGAGTTATCAATATTTGTGATATGCCAATTGGTATGGAGCATACAATTGCACGTATTCTAGGTTTCAAAAATCGTAAAGAAATGTGTATCCGTTATTATGGATTGAATCATTTCGGATGGTGGACATCTATCAAGGATAAAGATGGAAAAGAATATATTCAAGACTTGATTAAACACCAGTTAAAATATGGAAACTGTTTAGCTGATGATGATGCATCAAATTATACAGACAGCTCATGGTTTGATACAGCTAAAAAGGTAAAAGACATTATTGCGATCGATCCTACGATGTGTCCAAATTCATATTTCCAATATTATTTGTTTGGAGATGATATGGTGGCACATACAGATCCAAATTATACGCGTGCTGATCAAGTTGTGGATACAAGAGAAAAGCGTGTATTTGGTGAATGTGCTCGTATTGAAAAGGCTCAAACAGCTAAAGATACAACACTACAAATCGGTATCCATGCTGAATTTATTGTGGATCTAGCAACAGCTTTAGCATTTAATACGCATGAAAGAATGTTGTTGATTGTTCCAAATAACGGAGCAATTTCAAACTTTGAAAAGGATGCTATGGTTGAAATTCCTTGTATTGTTGGAAAAGATGGATATGAACCACTTACTGTGGGTGAAATTCCACATTTCCAAAAGGGATTGATGGAACAACAAGTGAATTGTGAAAAGCTTGTTGTCGATGCGTATGAGCAGCACAGTTATTTAAAAATGTTGCAGGCATTAACTTTAAATAAATGTGTTCCAAATGCCAATGTGGCAAGAAAAATTTTAGATGATTTTATTGAGGCGAATAAAGCATATTGGCCAGAACTAAAATAGAAAGAGGAAATCAAAATGAAAATATTGTTATGCTGTAATGCAGGAATGTCAAGTTCAATTCTTGTAAAAAAAATTAGAGATGTTGCTGAAAAAACAGGTGAAGATATTGAAGTGAGTGCAGTGGCTAATGCTTCAATTAAAAACGAAGTGGGTAAATGGGATGTATGCTTAGTAGGTCCACAATTGGTTTTTGCGGTTGATTCAATTCATCAACAATTAAATATTCCAGTTGCAAGTATTGAACCTAGAGCATACGCGATGGCAGATGGAGCTGCTGCTATTGAAATGGCAAAGAAATTATTGGGGTAATATGGCTAACGTTGAACAAATATCACAAGTTGCTATGCAGGTCATCACATATGCTGGTATGGCAAAGTCAAGTTATTTAGAAGCTCTTAAATATTATCGTGAAAACGATCAAACAGCTTACGAACAATCAATGTCAAATGGAGATGAAAGTTTTTCACAAGCCCACGAAGCCCATCTTCAATTGTTACAGCAGGAAATGAATACGCAAGAACCACAAATCACAATGTTGATGGCGCATGCGGAAGATCAGCTTATGTCAGCAGAAACAATAAAGACTTTGATTCAAGAAATAATTTTATTAATAGAAAGTAGAGGCAAATAAAATGACAATTTGGGCAGACATTCAGACAAAGAATGGATTTGCATCGGACGAAGTACAATCTTCATTACAGAAGTATATTCGTCGTGCAAAAGTTGAAGAAGCTTGTCAAGCAGCCTATGAATTATATACTTCTGGGCCAGTCTTCTTAGACAAAATGTGGTCTCGTCTTGAAACGATTGCAGTTGAAGACGTTGGATTTGGAGATTTAAATGTTCCGGTTTTAATTCATGCACTTGATCAGATGCGTAAAAATTTCCCATACAATGATGGGGATCAACCTATGTATTTTATTCATGCGATTCGCGTACTTTGTGCATGTACAAAGGATCGTTCAAGTGATTATTTGAAAAATATCATTATTAAGGAATCGGCTATGGGAAAAATCATGGAAATACCAGATATCGCCTTGGATAAACACACTAAGCGTGGACAAGAAATGGGACGTGGATCGAAACACTTCTTTGAAGAAGCTACAAAAGTGATTCCACAATTAGAAATCGATAATGATTATCGTGAACGCTATGGAAAGATTCTTGAAACATATGATCCAGATCATGTTGTTGAGAATGCATTCAAATATAGTTCAGAACAATATTAATGGAAGTGAGTGTAAGAGAATATGTCATATAATAT
>ENA-OQCN01000656-OQCN01000656.1-human-gut-metagenome-genome-assembly--contig:-NODE-656-length-18335-cov-2.786852_pt1 | contig 18335 bp, 23 predicted proteins | sample MGYA00242497_ERZ504576 | MGnify/ENA primary metagenome ERZ504576 (study PRJEB26092, sample SAMD00036296) | human gut metagenome | host: Homo sapiens | study: EMG produced TPA metagenomics assembly of... | reverse complement strand
CCACGCTCTTCCTGCGCCTTGTACGGCGCGGGCGCAAGAATCTTGATGCCCTTTTCGCCCTTCATGACCTGACGGTCAAAGTTGCGCTGCCACGAGGTATAACCGGCAACATAGGTTGCCTCCGGCTTCTGCATCGCAATGAGCAGCGTGTTGTTGAAGGAATAGTTGTAGAACTTGGACATCGTGCGGAGATATTCCTTGAACCGCTCGGATTCAAACAGCTCCTTGATGCCCTGTTCCAGCTTGTCCGTGATTTCGCGGACTTGCTGTGCATTTTTGCTTTCAGCCATTTCAAACCTCCATTTCGGATTTGTTTCGGGGAGAAGAAACCCCCGTCTGAGACTTGCTCAATAAACGAGCCTTTACCTCAGACGGGGTTTCTCTGCGTGTCAGCCGACGATGAAAGATGTTATCCTCCTTCTCCCATTCAATCAGCCGGTCAAACAGCTCCGGGTGTTTTGTAATCATGTGCAACAGCTCTTCGTCGCTTGCGTTGGGACAGAACCAGCAGCCGTTTCTCCGGCAGTGAGTGTAGATTGGGGAAAGCAGCCCGTGTTTCTGACAGAGCTTGTAGGCGTCAATCTCGGTCATGCCGTACTTGGCAAGCAGACTGACCTTCTTCACGCCGTCCAGACGCGCAAGGCGTTTGGTTCATCCTCCGCGATGCCGACATAGCTCACGGTGTCCGAAGAAAGCGCGGCATTGTACTTTCGGACGGGCGGGATTTTGCAGTCCCGATTGACCGCGCACATCCCGGCCCACGCAAAACCGCGAACCTCGCCCTTGTGCGGTCCGCGGGTGATGACATGATGGAACACCTCATCGTAGGTCTTGTCCGCATGGAGAATGGTGAACTTGATGCCCAGCTCCTTTTCGCAGAAGGCTTGAGCCGGTCATAAATGAAGTCCCGGTGTTCCGGGACTCGCCGCTTGTGTTTTTGTCGAACATGACCTCACTGAAAACCGCCTCGTCAAGCGGCTCATTGTGCTGTGCAGCCAGCAGGAGCGTCGCTACGCTGTCTTTGCCTCCGCTGCATGAAGCAACATACTTTGGGCGGGTCATCGATCAAACTCCATCTTGAAGCTGACGTATTTGCCGCCGCTGTCATCCAGACGGATCACTGCATCGTAGAGCTGAGGCTTCTTCGGCGTGTAAAGCCGGTCACTCGGCACCAGCCCTTGTCCAGTAGCTCCTTTGCAATCTTCTTGGTCAGCTTCTTTTTCTTGCTGGAAAAGAACTTGTTGTCTTCCCACAGGCAGAAGGAGCAGTCCTTGTTCGAGCAGTAGAAATTGCCCTTACCGACGTAGACCGGAGAGCCGCAGCGGGGGCATTTGCCGATTTCCTCCTTGCCCGTGCCGAAACGCTGGCTTCGGCATCGGAGAGAAACGGATAGCTTTCACGAGATCGCCGGTCATCCGGACAATGCCGCTTAGGAAAGCGTCCGCATCTGCTTGCCGCGTTCAATCTCCATGAGCGTGTTTTCCCATTCCGCCGTCATTGCGGGAGAAGTGATCTGTTCCGGCAGGACGCAGACAAGGTTGCATCCGTCCTTCGTGGGAATGAGGGATTTGCCTTTACGCTCTGCAAAGCCGGATTTCACCAGCTTTTCAATGATACCGGCACGGGTCGCGGGTGTTCCGAGATCTTTCTTCTCGGTGTCATCGTCGAACTGATCGTTTCCGGCGGTCTCCATCGCAGACAGAAGCGTGTCTTCCGTGTACTGCTTTGGGGGCGTCGTGAAGTGTTCGGTGACACTGGCAGACACACCATCCAGCATATCGACCTCATGGACTTCGGGCAGGGACTTCACGGGATCGTCCTTTTCCTTCGTCTTGAGGGATGCCTTGAACAGCTCTTCAATGGCTTTCCAGCCGTTTTGAACGACGGTCTTGCCTTTGGTTTTGAACGCATAGCCCTCGCAGGAGAGCGTGATCTGCGTTTCTGCGTAGGTGTGCTTCTCGCCGGTCGCACACAGAAGGCGCATCCCGACAAGATTGAGGATTTTCTGCTCTGACTGAGGGAGCGCCGAAACATCCTGCTTTTCGAGCTGGACGGTCGGGAGAATGGCATGGTGATCTGTGACCTTGCTGTTGTCGGTTACGCGGGCAATGTCCGGAGTGACCGAAACGTCGGAGAAAAGCGGAAGCTGGCGGCAGACGATGGAAATGACCTGACGGGCGGTGTCCTCCATATCATCCGTGATGAACTGACTGTCCGTGCGCGGATAGGTCAGGAGCTTCTTTTCGTAAAGCGTCTGAACGAGATCGAGCGTCTGCTGGGCGGTGAAGCTGTAGTATCGGTTTGCCTCGCGCTGCAAGGTGGTCAGATCATAGAGCCTCGGAGGATTGACGGTTTTCGTCTCCTGTTTGAGAGAAGAAACGACGGCTTGCTTTTTCTCGCAAGCCGCCGCAATTCTTTTTGCTTCCTCTTCGGTTTTAACCTTTTCCAGATCGGCGGTCAGATCGCCCTTACCGACGTGGACGTTGAAATACTTTTCCTTCTGGAAGGTTGAGATTTTCCCGTCGCGCTCCACCAGCATTGCAAGGTCGGCGTCTGGACGCGCCCGACCACCAGCTTCTTGTGATAGAGCGTGGTGAAAAGACGGGTGCCGTTGATACCGACAATCCAGTCCGCCTTCGAGCGGCTGAGTGCCGCTTCATAGAGGCGGTCATAGTCCTTGCCGTCCCGGAGATGCTGGAAGCCTTCGCGGATGGCGGAGTCCTCCAATGAGCTGATCCACAGACGCTTGAAGGGCTTGGTGCATCCGGCTTTGTTGTAGACCAGCCGGAAGATCAGCTCACCCTCGCGTCCTGCATCGGTTGCACAGACCAGCTCGGTGACGCGCTTGTCCTTCATGAGAGCGGACAGCACCTTGAACTGCTGTGTTTTGTCCTTCGTGACCTCAAACATCCAGCTTTCCGGAACAATGGCAGATCGTCATATCGCCACTTGGCATACCGCTCATCGTAGGCGCTGGCGTCTGCCAACTCCACCAGATGACCGAAACACCACGAAACGATGTAATTGCCGCCCTCCATGTAGCCGTCCTTGCGGGATGTCGCGCCCAGCACCTTTGCGATGGACTGGGCAACGCTGGGCTTTTCAGCAATGACTAAGATCAATCTTCATCACCTTCCGTTTCGGCATCCTCCGCGATCTGCGGCTCTTCATCCTCGTTGATGTACGGCTCTTCCTCGTAGCCTTCATCATCAAAGAAGTCCATATCTTCATCCTTGGGCTTTCTGCCCTTGACGAACTTGATGTAGTAATAAGCTGCACCCGCAGCACCAGCAAGGGCAAAGATGACGAGGATCATGCCGATGTTGGATTTCTTTTCGGGTTTAGGGGCGGGGACATCGGTTTCCGCATCCTTGTCCGGTTCAGGTGTAACGGGGGCTGTGCCGGTGCATTCGCTCATGTTGGTCTTGCAGACCGGGCAGTCGGTATTGACTTGACCGGCAACGCATTTTTCCTTGCAGTTACAGGTGGTCAGAGCAGCCGCAGTGTCATCATCCAGCAGCGCAAGCAGATCGCTCTCATCGACCATGTTGAGAAAGTACGTCTGATACTGTTCCTCATCCTCGTTGATTGGCGCATCGTAGTCGATGACAATGAAGAAGGTGTTGCCGCTCTTCGTCTGGACAGTGATGAACTGCTTGTTGGTTGCCTTGTCATAGAGCAAGTCGCGGGTGTAGGCGTTGCCCTCATCGTCAATCGGCTCATCCTTCGGCTTTTCCGGTGCGGGAGTAGTCTCAGGCTGCTGTTCCGGCTGTGTTGCCTCCGTAACGGGAAGGTTCTGCTCGGTGTCATCGGCGTAGGCAAACGCCGTCACCGAGAAGCAGGACAGAACCATGACGCAGACCGCAAGGACGGTCAGAAAACGAAACTTCTTACGCATTGTCGATTACCTCCGTATTTTCAGCGGGCTTGGTGCCGCCCTTCATGGAAGACAGGAACGCCATGATCTGATCCTTGTCCATCACCATAGAGCGCACGGTATTGATGATTTCAAGGTTTTCCAGCTCCGTCTTCTTGTCGTACAGCTCCTTGAGCTGTCCTTCGATTTCAGACTTCTTCTTTTCAGCCTTCTCAATGTCGGAGAGGACTTTCTGATACTTGGGATTCATGCAAAACTCCTTTCTTTTAATAGGCGGGTCTTCCGAAGGCGTAGAAATGCTGCTGCCAGTAGGAAGAATTGATGGATGTGTACTGAATGGGGTCGCCGCAGTGGATCATGACCCCATCACCGACGTAAATGCCGACGTGGGACACACCGGGGGTGTCATACGTCCCGACGAAAAAGATGAGATCACCGGGCTGTGCATTCGCCTTTGAAACCGGCGTACAGACGTTGTAAAGCCTTGTGCGCCAAGCCGTCCGGTATTCACAAGACCGCTGTTCGTGAGAACATAGCTGACAAAGCCGGAGCAGTCAAAGGATGTGTCGGGATTGGAGCCGCCCCACACATACGGATAGCCGAGATACTTTTCCGCCTCGGTAATCAGCGTTGCAAACTTCTCGTCGTTCAGGTATTCCGGGTTGACATCGTAGTCGGCGGGAGGATTTGTGATGTACTTGTCCACATAGGGGGAGTCACCGAACAGATCCTCACGGTTGCCCAACACCGACATATACGTTGCGTACATGGAAGTTGTTCCTGAGACATGATGTAGACCGGGACATGGTAGAGATTGAAGTTTTCGAGCTTCACGTTGCAGATGTAGTAGTCATACGGGACGCGGTAGGTTTCCGTGTGCGTATTGCCGTCTGCATCCGTCCATGTGTCGGTCTCCGTGCGGTATCTGGTTTCGACGATGACCTCTTCTGTGAGGATATACTGCTTTTCAAACAGCATTTGGAGCGTACCCTGCACCTCATCCAGCGTAAACTCGCCCTCGTGGAGAGCCGAGAGAATGGAGATCAGCACATAGGGTCATGCTCAATATCGTCCAGATCGAAGTGGTATTCATCGTAGCTGTGAGTGCTTTCGTAGGTGTCGAGATAGCGTTGCAGCTCTTGCTCCATTTGGCAATACTGCGCTTCCGCGCCCAGCATCGCGTCATCCTCGCTGAGATAGGAGGATGCAATGACTGTCGAGCCGGTAGAGGTGAGCATCGAACACGAGCTGATTCCGGCACCGAGCAAAACGAGAAGGGCAATTCCGACGCCGATCCAGATGAAGACCTTCTTGTTCTTCTCAAAAAACTCCTTGATCTTGTCGGACACCTTTTCACCGAGCTTCTTGCCGGTATTCTTTGTGGCAGTCCCGGCAGTCTGAGAACCGGCATTTCGAGCGGCGGCATATTCCTTCTTGATGTTCTGCTTCTGGTAGTGCTTGTTCAAGTTCTGCTTCTTCATCTCAGGATGCTCCTGCTGATTTCTCTCATATTGGAGCTTCGCATCAGCAGCATCCGCCTTGTGTTCCAGCTTGGAGACCTTCTCGTAGGGCTTGTTGACGCTGCTTTCCCGATGATGACGGAAATGCCTCGCAGCGGTCTCGGCGGCGATCTCCGTTTTATGCGCCGCCTCGACCGCCGAGTTTTCCTGCTCGACCTCATGGATTTTGCCATGAATGCCGGAGACGAGGGTGTCACCGACCTTGCGGACGGTTTTATCTGCTTCAAATTGCAGCTTGCCTTTGCCTTTGGGCTTTTTCAGCTCATCCTCAAAATGAAGGCGTGTTTTGCCCTTGCCGGTCTCTTCATCAAAGACACGCTCTTTCTTGAGAATCTTGTGCGTGGGCAGCTTCTCACGGGCAGCGTCCAGTCGCTCATGTGCCTTCTCGGACTTCCTTTCGAGCTTCTGCATCCGCTTCGTGGGCGGGACGCATCGTCGATGATCGGCTTTGCAGAGGAAGTCTCCGCAGCTTGGGAGAGAACAGCATCTGCATCCACTGCTTCAACAGCAGAGGTCTTGCGCAGCTTGTGCGTGACAACCGTTTCGGCAATCACCGTGCCGGTATGAGAAGAAACGCCGTGCTGCTCTAAAGTTGGAGGCTTGAACGGCGTTTCCGATGAGGGCAGCGGTTCAGGTACATTCTGAGGTGGATTTTCTGTCATTTTCTCTTCTGTGACGGACGTTTCCGAGGGCGCTGAGTGTTATTATCCTCAGCGTGTTCCGCCTGAAACTGATGCTGCTGACGGCGCATCTGCACCCTTTTCTGTTCCTCCGCAGAAAGAGCTCTGGAAGGCTCGGCTGTCTCAGTGAGCTTTACCAACTCTACCTCTTCCAGCCGCTTTGACACACGCTGCTCGGTGCCAGCCGTCAGGTTTTCCTCAACCGCGCCCTCCCGCGTCATCCGCACGACTACCTTGTCGCGGGCTTTGAGTTCCGGTTCCTTGGGCATCAGATTTCACCTCCAATCCGCTTGTAGGCAAGCTCGGTGTATTCAGGGTTCAGCTCGATGCCCACGAATGATGCCCCATCTGTGAGGCAACCATGCCGGTTGTGCCGCTTCCCATAAAGGGGTCAAGCACAATGCCGCCTTCTGGACAACCGGCGAGAAGACAGGTTTCAACCAGCTTTGGAGGGTAGGCGGCATAGTGACCGCCCTTGAAGGGGACGGTGTTGATCTTCCAGACATCGCGCTTGTTGCGGAGCGGATTGATGTCACTGTCCTTGATCTCACCATGCTCGCGGGGGCGGTTGATGGACTGCGGCTGAGGCTGACCGGGAACGGGCTTTCCGTACTTGTTGCCGCCCCTCATGCCGCGCTTGAGACGTTCTGCCGTTGCAGGGGCAATCGGCTCGGAGATTGCCTTGTAGTCGAAGAAATACTTCTTGGACTTGGAGAACAGGAAAATATGCTCATAGCAGCGGGATAGGCGGTCTTTCACGCTCTCCGGCATGGGGTTATCCTTCATCCAGATGATGTCGTTGCGCAGATACCAGCCGGTATCACGGAGGGCAAAAGCCAGCATCCACGGAATGCCGATCATGTCCTTCGGCTTGCAGCCCTCAACCTTGTTGTTGAGAGCCACAGCCTGACCGTTTCTGCCGTTGGGGTTCTTCGGGTCAATGAAATCCCCCTGATTGCCCTTTCCAGCGTAGGTGTCCGAGATGTTCAGCCAGAGCGTTCCATCCGGACGCAAAACGCGCCTGACTTCGGTAAACACTTCCGTCAGGCGCGAGATATATTCCTTCGGCGTTGTCTCTCTGCCGATCTGAGCCTCCATGCCGTAATCGCGGAGCGCGTAGTACGGAGGGGACGTCACACAGCAATGAACGCTGTCATCGGGCAGAGTTTTCAGGATTTCAAGCAATCGCCGGTATGAATGATGTCAAGTTGTATGGTGGTGTACCTCCTGTTCTGTTGGATTTGTGTTTCCATTGAAATGTTGGCTGTAAAACCCGACAACATTTCAATGGGCATCAGTCGGAGTAATACTCGTCCGGCTCGTAATCCTCATCTTCCGTGAAGTCCTCGTCGAGATCGTCAATCTCGTCCGCCCAACGGTCGAAGATTTCCTCGGCTTCCTTCGCCGCCTCACGATAGAGGCTCAGGCGGTTCTTCTCAAAGGCGGCAAAGGCGGGGACAAACTTGCCGAACTCGCGGATTGCCTTCACATCCTGCGTGCGCATATCTGCGACGCACTGAATGATTTCGGACATCGTGAGCAGATCGTCGATCATGGTCTCGTAGTCTTTCTTTGCGATGGTGACGGTTTCGGCATCGTCTTCAGCCGCTTCCTGCTTACGGACACGGAAAGTCTCATGGACATCCTTCATCAGCCCAATTACGCAGTCAGTAGTCTCGTCGAAAATCTCCTGCATACGCGCTGCCATCTCATCGGCGCAGTCCTCCAGTTCCTCATGAACGTGGAGATAGGCGCGATGATGCTTTTTCAGCTCGGTTTCCTCGTGGATGAGGGCGATGAGATCGGCGCTCATGTCGATAACCTCAAGCAGAAGGTCAATCGGCTTGGTGATGCTGCCGAACGTGGTATTTACGGGAACACCGCTGGCTTCTGCGATGATGCTCTTGGCGTTCTCAAGGTTAAAGTTCTTATCCATATTCAAAATCCTCCTTAGTTCTGTACGGTTTCTTCGGGCTTGGTGGTCATGATGCGATAGAGCTGCGTATTCTTGGGAAAATCGTCCTTGAAAGGCACGATGGTGGAGCCGTAGAAGATCAGCCCTTCACCGGCATTGGAATTGGTGATGTAGTTCTGCTGGCTGGGCGAGATGTTCAGCGCCTTCGAGAGAATCTGCCGGTCGCCGGATGCCTGATTCAGAAGGTAGACAAAATCCGAGTTTTCAAAGATGTTCTCTACCTCGCGGGACGCAAGCAGATCCTTGACGTTCTGCGTGATGCCGGTCGGGATGCCGCCCCACTTTCTGAAACGCTTCCAGATTTCCACGCTGTATGCGGCGGTCTGTTCCTCTTTCAGCAAAAGGTGGAACTCGTCCATGTAGTAGCGCGTTGCCTTGTGCTGGGCGCGGTTGACGGTGACTCTGTTCCACACCTGATCCTGCACAATCAGCATACCGAGCTTTTTAAGCTGTTTGCCGAGTTCGCGGATGTCATAGCAGACGAAGCGGTTGTTGACATCCACATTCGTTCTGTGATTGAAGACGTTCAGAGAGCCGTGAACATAGATTTCAAGGGCGGTTGCGATGCGCTGTGCCTCCGGCTCCTTCTGATTTCTCAGAATGTTGTAGAGGTCTTCGAGGATCGGCATTTTCTCCGGTTTGGGGTCTGCAAGGAACTCCTGATAGACCATGCGGACACTGCGGTCAATGATGGTCTTCTCAACCGGCTGCAAGCCGTCCTTGCCGCCGACAATCAGCTCACACATGGAGAGAATGAAGTCGGATTTCAGCGTCAGCGGGTTTTCCTCTTCGGAGTAGTTCGTGTTGATGTCCAACGGATTGATGTAATCCGTGCTGACCGGCGAGATGCGGATGACCTGACCGCCGAGCTTCTGCACGAGGGGAAAATACTCGGCTTCGGGGTCGCAGACGATGATGTCATCCTCTGTGATGAGGAAGGCGTTCGTCATTTCACGCTTGGCGGAGAAGGACTTACCGGAACCGGGCGTACCCAAGATCAGCGTTGGGTTTTGGTAGCTGCTTGCGGTCAACCATGATCATGTTGTTGGACAGCGCGTTCAGCCCGTAGTAGAGAGCTTCACCGCCCTGAAAAAGCTCCTGCGTGGTGAACGGCACGAAAACCGCTGTGCTGGAAGTGGTCAGTCCGCGCTCGATCTCCACCTGATTGACGCCGATAGGCAGAGAGGACATCAGCCCCTCTTCCTGCTGGAAGTCAAGACGCTTGAGCGCACAGTTATACTTTTGGGCAATGGCGGCGGTCTGGAATACCGCGTTTTCGAGCTTCTGGCGATTGGTTGCCGTATTCATGATGAGGATAGTCACAAGAAACAGTCTCTCATTGCGGGTCTGGAGATCCTGCAACAGACGCTTTGCCTCACCGCCGAAGGTAGCGAGATCGGACGGAATGATGTCCATATCGTAGCCGGAGCGGACTGCCTTTTTCTGCTCTTCAATCTTCATCTTGTCGAGGTCGGTGATCTTCGACTTGATGCTCTTGATCGCCTTCGCCTGGTCAATCGTCCGGATATGAAAATTGACCGTGATGTTGCTGTCCATCTCAAGGAAGTCGGCAAGCATACGGTCATTGAGTTCCGGCGCGAGGATTTGCAGGAAGCTCACCGCGCCGATGGTTTTGCCCATCTTGAAGCACTTGCCTTCACGGAAGTCAAAGGAAGTGGGAGCGATGAAGTCCTTGCTGGAAAGTCCTGTCCGGGCAACCATATCGAAGGAAAAGCGGAACGGCTCATTGCTGTCCATATTGAACACATCATGAAGCACTTTCAGCCGTTCGTAGCCGGACAGCGGCTCGGTTCTCACGCCGAGAGTTTTGAAGTTGTTGAGGATGTCGGTTTCAATGCGTTCGAGCTTCGGCTTTGCCGTGCGGAGGGAGTCCGCCTCAATGCCGAAGGTAATGTACTTCTTCTTGATCAGCGTTGTTGCCCTTGGTGAGCTGGTTTTGCAGCATACCGGAATACTCGGAGCGGATGTCGTTGAAGGCGTCCTCCTGTGCCGGAATGTTGATGCGCTTGCGGAACTCATTGAGGCTTGCCTTCTGATTGATGAAGGAGAGCTGGACGAAAATCGAGCTGTCAAAGTAGTTCAGAAAGTCGCACCAGTTCTCAAAGATGGCAGTTTTGTCCTCGTTCTGCGCAAGCTGGTAGTTGATGTCCTCAAAGGTGATGGACTTCGTGTAGAGGCGGCTGTTCACCTTGCAGATACCGTCGCGGCACATCTCCACATAGGGAATGGTCTGCTGGGCGGACTTGCGGACTTTCTTTGCCTTCCTGTCCTTTTTCTTCTGCATGACGATCCGCTTCTTTTCCTGAGCGGAAAGGGCATCGCCGTAAACGACGCCGTTCTTGACGGTCATCTTAGGCTTTGCCTTTGCTGTGCTGTTGTTCAAGCTGCAATTCCTCCTGTTCTTTGATTTTCTGCTGAATTTCAGCGTAGAGATTGTTTGTGCGATAGGGACGCACCTTGTCCCGGATGAACATGGACTGTACGATGTGGTACAGATACTTTTCGGCGGGCTGACCGTCCTTCTCGTAAAGCGCGAAGAAGATGAACGGGAGCATGATGACCACCATCAGCATTGCCGCCGTGGACAAGTCGAGATGCGCCTTCGCCAGAAAGAAGATCGGGACGCCGACCGCCGCAGCGATGGAAAAACAAATGAGCTGCCGCTTGGTCAAATTGAACATGACCTTCGTTTTAACGCGGTTAAGATCCTTCGGGACCGGAACAAATGCCATTGACTGTTTCCTCCTTTCTAAGCTGCCTTTCGTAGCGCAGCTTCATTTGTGCGGGATATTGATCCTCCTTCGGCTGACGCTTGCCCGTCCAGCGAAGCCCACCCGCTTTGCCTTGACAGATCCAGCCGGAAGCCCGAAGGCTTGCACCGTTTTCACTTTCCAGTGTGTAGGTGATGATGCGCTTATAGCCCATAGCCGCAGCAGCTCTTGCCGCCGCGCCGTAGAGAAAGCTGCAAGCGTTCTTCTCTCCGTTGGTGCATAGCCTTGTAACCTCCAATGTGAAGCCGTCATCCAGATACCGGCTGACGGGACGCCCGGCGATGATCACGCCGACCAGCTCACCGTCTGCTTCACAGCCGATGGAAAACTTGTGACCGGTTACCGGCTTGTGATGCCGGTGATGCTGCCGGACGTACTCGTTGGCGTCTCGAAGAGAGATGGGTCTTAGCCGCAGCATGGTGTTTCCTCCATTGGAAGATGTGCCGTGCATTCGACCTCGTTGCCCCAAACGTCCCAGCCTTCGGGAGACTGACGGGCAAAAAGCTCTACGCGGGGAAGGTCTCCCATGAGCCGAACAATGCGTTCCCGCGCCTCATCCGGCTTTTTGGAATGCTCTTCGATGTGGCTGAGGATGACCTGACGCACACCGGCGTCAACTCGCTTCGGGTGTCCCTTCGTGGCAAGGATGCAGATTTCCGCGTTTGCCCTTGTCCAATACCCCATGCCGGTGAATAGGTCATCGTTCCTGCGGTTTTGCTTCACCCATACAAAAGCCACGGTCTTATAGGAAAAGCCCCATGCCGTCAGCACTTCGAGTGCTTCACAGAGGCACGGGAACGTGATCCAGAGAAACAGAGCGCAGTCCTTCGCGGCAAGCTCACCGACCGGAAGCGCCTTGATGTCCTCAATGCACATTGTCGGGTAGTGGCTTTCTGCCGACCGTCCCTGTCCCTTCTTGGAGTAAGTCCGATACGCCCAAGGGGGATCGGCGTAGATGATGCTGTACTTCTTCATGCTGCCGACCTCCTTAGTGCGCATGGAAAATGGATTTTGCGAGGCTTCCGGTCTTGAACAGCGAGAAACACAGAATGACCGTGTACGCCGCCACAGAGAACAGAGCCGAGTGAATGTTATCTGCGATAATCATGCCGTTGATGAGAACGGCGTAGATGCCGACGCAGACCATGATGAGAAAGCCCTGAAATGCCAGAGCGAACAAGCCTTTCAGATAGTTCGTGCCGATGCTGCCCCATTCGCGGTTGCTCATGGTTGCGATGGGAATAGGCGCAATGCTCACGGTGCAGTAAATCTCAATCATGCGCCCGTAGAGAATGACCGTAATGAGGATCGCCATGATTTTAAGGCACAGGCTGATCAGGAGCGTTTCTATCGACAGTCCGAGCAGTTCTCCGACGCCCATGTTCTCCATGCCGGTACGCATCTGCGCAATCGTCGCGTCAATGTCAATGCTCGTGTTGCCGTGGATTACTCCGGCTGCACCGGAAACCACGTTCTGCCCGATGTCGAATACTGCCATCACGATGTCAAACGTGTGTGTCACGAGATAGATCGCCACAGCCGCCTTGAAAAACCACTTGAAGAACATCCAAGTGTCCATGTCGTGAAGGTTGTTTTTCTCGGTGATCATGGAAATCAGCTCGTAGCACAAAACGAAGGTGATGATGATACCAGCGATGGGGACTATCACGTTTTCGGATAGTCCCCGAATCATCTGGTACACGCCGCCGTTCCAGCCGGACGGAGTTTGCCCGACCTCGGCGGCAATCGTTCCTACCTTCTCGTTGACATCGGTGAACATATTGGTCAGGTTGCTCTCGATCCATCCGATCAGCATATCTTTGAGAGCCTGTTCGATCTTTTCTAAAATGCTGCCCAATATTTCACCACCCTTCGGTTAAGCTGGGCTTGCCGTGGATTAGCCGAACAAACCGGAGAGCAGGGGGATGAGGGTCGTGCCGATCAGCACCACACCGCCGCCAGCCATGAGCTGCTTGATGCCCTGAGACTTAGCGCCGGGGTTGTCGTTGCCGTAGCCTTCCATGAGGTTGACAACACCCCACACCGCAAGACCTGCGCCGAGGGCGATAACAAGCGTCTGGAGAACCGTAACTGCTGATTGATAAATGCCATACTTGAATTTCCTCCTTAAATCGTTGGTGAATTGTGAAGGGCGAGTGCCTTTTCCAGCACCCGCCCCGATGACTACTTCTGCGCGGCTGCCGGATTAACCGAACAGACCGGAGAGCAGAGGGATGAGGGTCGTGCCGATCAGCACCACACCACCGCCAGCCATGAGCTGCTTGATGCCTGAGACTTGGCGCCGGGGTTGTCGTTGCCGTAGCCTTCCATGAGGTTGACAACACCCCACACTGCGAGACCGGCACCGAGGGCGATAACGAGCGTCTGAAGAACCGTGACAGCCTGATTGATGAAAGCCATAGATTTTCCTCCTTGATTTGAAAAAGATTGGTTGTGTATTTTTGAAAATGGGCATAAAAAAAGAAGCCCCGTCGCTGTTCTGCTTTGGGATGAGCCATCAGGCTTTACCCACTGCGCAGTGCAGCGACGGGGCTTTAATCTGCATCGACCTCGCCCATATCATAGAGGTCGAATGTGTCATCGGGCTTGACTACCAGCTTGTGCTGCCGGTATTTTTCGATGTCAAAGGCGTTCCGCTTGTCATAGTCGGAGAGCTGCCGGTACTTTGGATGCTTCGTAATGTCGTATTTGTTACTGAGAAAAGGTCTCACGCCTCGAAGCTGCAAAATACACTTGGCTCCGTCCATAACGGCGATCTCGTCCTGAGACATCAGTTCCTTGCCGGTCTTCTGATAATTCAAGCCATAGGAGTTGTTGTTGGAACGGGTTTCCGAGGTATTGTAAAGGTCGATTGTCTCCTTGCCCAGCACCTCGCTGATTTCCTTGAGGGTGGATTTCTCCTTGCCGCCGAGGAAAAGTGTGCAGTCACAGTTGCCCGTGATGGTGTCAGCCGCATCCTTGTAGATGGTCTTGAGCTGAGACTGGGACTGCAAGATGATTGACGCCGAGATTTCCCGGCTTCGGATGGTGGCGATGAGCTTATCAAACTTCGGGATTTGACCGATGTTCGCAAACTCATCGAGCAGACAGCGCACATGAACGGGAAGCCGTCCGTTGTAAACGTCATCTGCTTTGTCGCAGAGAAGGTTGAAGAGCTGGGAATACATGATTGCCGCAACGAAGTTGAAGGTGTCATCGGTATCCGAAATGATGACGAACAGCGCCGTCTTTCGGTCTCCGATGGTGTCCAGCTCCATCTCGTCGTAGCTCATCAGCTCCCGCAGCTCTGCGATGTCGAAGGGCGCAAGCCTTGCACCGCAGGAAATTAAGATCGACTTAGCGGTCTTGCCAGCAGCCAGCTTGTATTTGCGGTATTGCTTGACCGCGAAGTGATCCGGGTCACGGGCTTCCAGCTCGTCGAACATCTTGTCCACGGGATTCTTGAAGGCCTCATCGTCCTCTCTGGCTTCCGAGGCATTGATCATTTCGAGCAGGGTAGTAAAGTTTTTCTCGTGGTCGGGTGCCTCGTACCAGATGTAACCGATGAGGCTGTGTAGTACAGCTTCTCCGCCTTCACCCAAAAATCTTCGCCGGACTTATCGCCATCTCCCTTCGTGTTGACGATGATCGTATTGACCAGCTTGAGGATGTCCTTCTCGCTGCGGATGTAGCTGAAAGGATTGTAGTGCATGGATTTCTTGAAGTTGATGGTATTCAGCGACTTGATGACGTAGCCGCCCTTTTCAAGCATTTTGCCGCATTCCACCAGCACTGTACTTCGGTCGGTGACAACGTATGAACTGTGCATCTGCATCAGATTTGGCTTTACAAAAACCTTGTCTTGCCGGAGCCGGATCCACCGATGACGAGGATGTTCTTGTTGCGGGCATATTTTGGCTGCTTCGGGCGGCTGTTCATCGTCAGGTACTCCGTTTGCGTCAGGATGACGTTGTTGGAAAACTCCGGATCCGTGTACGGCTTGATGTCCTCCGGTTTGCCCCATCGGGCAGAGCCGTACTCTTCGCCCTGCCGGAACTTCTTGCGGTTTTTGCCCTTGACGTAGACCGCCAGCTTGAGCAACACGCCAGCCGACAGACCGATGAGCAGATCGACGGGATGAAAGCTGGGCAGCGGATTTGCAAAGGCAGAGCCGAACACGGCAAAGCTATTTGTCAGCTTGCCGATAAACGCTGCACCGGGAGCGAGACGAAACACAGCGGCGATCTTATCTGCGAAGTAGAAGGCGAAGACATACGGAAGGTTTAGAAGAATGAGCTTCTTCATATCGGGTTTGTTCACAGCTCCACACCCCGATCCTTGGTCTTGACCTTGACTTCTCTTTGTGCTGTGCCTTGCTCTGGGCTTTCTCCTGATCCAGCTTGTGCCGGATGGACGGCTGTTCCTTCTGCTTAACGGTTTTTGCGGAGAACTCCTTGAACGCGGCGGTCATAACATCAACATCTCGTCCCTTGAAGAAGACAAGATAGCTGGGCGGCTCAACGGAAACGTCCTTCTTGAGCGCAAAGTCCAGACCGTATTTACTGGCTGTTCGCTCAAAGGACTTGATGTTGCCGTCCGTCACTTCGATGTTGGAGATGGCGGCGTTCTGGCTCATCAGATGCTTGATGGACTGCTTGCCGCGATAGTTTTTGGCTGCTGCATCTGCTTCTGCGCTTCTCAATCTCCTGCACGAACTTGTCCAGTGCCTTTTTCAGCACCTCGGCTGAGATTTTGCCGCCCTTGATCATGATTGCAACAACTTTGGTGTTGACTTCATCCTGCATTGCGTGATACCTCCTTTCCTTGAAATGATTGAGGGAATGCTGCCTCAGCTAAGGCGGCACAATCCGGCGACAGATGATTTTCATTTACACTGTCCTCCTTTCCGAGCATTGCTCACGATGGTATTCATTAAAGAGTGTCTTCGCAAAGGCTATAATCGTAGGTCTTCGCTTCTTTGACCCTGCCGATCTGCCTGCCCGTAGAAATCATGATTGACGAGCGCGGAGTAGTAATTGTCTATCGTCAGAGAGGCGTTATACAGAGCGGTCAACAGGTACGCCCGGATATTACGGATGTCTGACGGGTTCTTGTTCATTGCTTCCAGAACGTACTCTATGTGGCTGCTATTCAGCTTGAGAAAGCGGGACTTAACCACTTGCTGCGGCATATCCTCGCCATTGATACGGATGGTCGGAGCGGTAGAGCAGACGGCATCCAGCATGATGTCCATGATCTCCCGGAAGCGGTCTTTATCGAACTTCGGATCCTGACAGAGAATGTTGTAGTCAAGATTCTCTTTGATAATCTCTTCATACTCGCTTCGCTCATCCATCCTGTCCATCACATCAAGATTGATGGATTGATAGTTCTTTGAGAGAGTATTTCTTTCTTGTGTAATTACTTGGATAGTATTTCTTTGTGCGGGATTTTCCCTATGGGGATTCTCCACGTCTGGATTCTCCACATCGGGATTTTCCCTGTGTGGATTATCCCTGTGTGGCAAACCGGCTTGCGGCATCTCATAGATGTCGAACTCCGTGCTGACCATTCTGCCCTTATCATCTCTGCCACGGTGACGGACAAGGTAGCCGTTTTCCTCAAGCTCCTTGAGTGCCGAAGTATGGCGTCGGGACCTTCCTTGCAGAGTGCTGCAAGACCACGGGTGGAGAACTGCAGCCGTCGTTGAAGGACAGCATCTTTGAGAGAAGACCGACTGCTTTGAGGGAGAGGTTCTTATCTCTCAGGTGGGTATTGCCCATGACCGTGAAGTCACGGGTTTTATTGACGCGATAGACTGACACATGATCACCCTGCCATTTCCGTAGATACTTCAACGCCGCAGATTCCAAAGTAGCGGATGCGGATGACGTTCTTGCTCGGGGTGAAGTAGGTCTGAGAGCCGGTATAGCGGAAGGTCACGAAATCCCGGACGATGAAGAGTCCTTCGTTGCTCTTCTTGTTGTAGGGAAGAAGCTGACCGGAGGGAGAGCGGAACAGATACCCTTCGTTAAGCAGGAATTTGACGAACTTGCGCTCCGGGATTTTCAGTTCCTTCGCCGTGGTGCGAATGTTGGTGCAGTCATCTGGATTGACGAAGACGTCAAAGTAATCGGCTTTCGGTCTTGCGATGCCCAGCTCCGCTTCAAGGGCATTGGCGCGATTCGTTTCCTTGAGCAAGGTCTGCGCAAGCTCTATGATGACCGCCGGTTCCTTCTGAATGCGGTCCAGCAGGGATTCCGTCATGTAGCAGCCGGTCTTGCGGATCATGGGAACAACCTCATCGAACAGCCAGTGTTCAAATCTTTCCGCCGAGGGGAGTTTGCTATGGACAATTAGCCTGTAAACATCACCCTCCGTAATGTAGGAAAGGGACTGCGTACCGCCGCTCGTAAGGGTGTCCCGTTTTAGGACACCCTTGCAATGGTCAATAATTGCCTTGCCGGGTCTGGCATATCCCAATGCTCTTGCAACATCTGAGCCGCAGAACAGAAGTGTTTCTCCGTCGAGGATCGTCCTCACCTCACCGAACTGTTCATTCTTGAAGACTTCGATTTTGTTATCCATGACAGGTTTCCTTTCCGGCATCAGATGTGCCACTTTGATTTTTGAGTGTAGAAACGGGATTGCAGCAGTAGGGACACTCTGCAAACACGCAGGACTGATATTTCCAGTGAGGACGGTGAAAGCGGCAGCTTCGGCACTCAGGGAGAATGCCATCCGCGCCGCTGTCAAAATGCTCAAAGCCGGGTATGGTCTGCATCAGCAATTCCAGTGCTTGCAGATCACCGGCTGTCATGCGTTTCATGCTTAAAAACTCCTTTCCTTCGCCGCATCGCCAGCAAATATTCCGGCTTTTGGGCAACAAAAAAAGAGGGTTTGCTTCTTACTCCAAATTGGAGAAGAAACAAACCCTCTTCGTTTACGATGTAGTTCAGATGATTTCTCGGATGGTATGAATGACACCGAGCAGCAGCCCGATGAAGAAGCAAGTCCTCCGATAAGACCGCCTATGATTAAGTTCAATGCGAAGATGCCGACTGAGCCGGAGATACCGTAGCCGCTGGGAACGAGCCAGAGGCACATCCTCCGGATGCCAAATGGCAAGCCGACGCAGATCCACATAAGGAAGTAGTCACATACGCCGTCAGGCATATAGATCGGCTTGAGAAATGACGCGAGGCAGAACGCAAGCGCGATTGGAAGCAGAACCTCCTTCAAGAAGACTTTGATAGCACCCACTATATCCTCCTTCTGCCGGAAGTGTGCAGCGGCACACTCCGGCTTGCTTGATTATTGTGAAGTCCTTTGTTTTCGGTCAAAAAAAGAAGGGACTAAGCCAGAATGCCTTGGTTTTCAAGGTCTTTCTGATTTAGTCCTATTATCGCACAATAATCTTTGGTAATGACGGTCGCTACCTTTCCATCCCGGATATCATCCAGCAGTTCTTGAAAGGCAGGACGGTCAGAG
>ENA-OQCN01000655-OQCN01000655.1-human-gut-metagenome-genome-assembly--contig:-NODE-655-length-18340-cov-2.593148_pt1 | contig 18340 bp, 22 predicted proteins | sample MGYA00242497_ERZ504576 | MGnify/ENA primary metagenome ERZ504576 (study PRJEB26092, sample SAMD00036296) | human gut metagenome | host: Homo sapiens | study: EMG produced TPA metagenomics assembly of... | reverse complement strand
ACTGCAGTGGAAAAACAACATCGGTGAACTGGAAAGATAAAAATGATATTATCTTTATCAGTATGGTGACTGCCCGGAAGATGCACAGTTTGTTGCTGATCTGATCAAAGAACGTTTTGGATATGAAAATTTCATGATCGGATATATCGGTGCCACGATCGGCGCGCATTCCGGTCCGGGTACGGTTGCACTGTTTTATATGGGGGACCACCGTTAACCTCTGTATCAGCCACATGTTTTACACCTTATATATAAGCTGCGATCCCAAAAGAGGCATGTGAAAAATGAAAAATCATTTTTCGCATGCCTCTTTTTATTCTTCCTGATACCATCCCTCTCCTGCTGTGCAGATCAAAAGCTGTCCACCGCCTTTTGCTGCGTGGTGAATGTGCCAGTTATTACGGCATCCCGGTTCAAATGTCACATTTGCCATAAATACAGCACAGTTCTTCGGATCTGTCAGTGGATTCAGATAAGAATTACCGATAAAATACTGTGCAAATCCTGTATTCTCCGCACCCGTTCCAAATACGTTCCGTTTTTCAAATTCTTCTCTACTTATAGTCTTCATAATTGTATTGCTCCTTTCCGTTGACGGATTCTATCATCTGCTTCCCCATCGGAAGTACTTATAAATTCTACAACTTGAAGTGCACTATAAGTCAAGAGCTTTTTGCTAGTTTGTAAATTTTACAGCCGTACCATATGCAATGACTTCTGCTGCCCCCTGCATAACTGCAGAAGATGCATAACGGATATTTACAACCGCATCAGCACCTAAGCTCTCTGCCTCTTCCACCATGCGCTTTGTTGCAAGTCTCTAGCCTCATTCATCATTTCATTGTATGCCTTTAACTCTCCGCCAACTAATGTTTTGAAACTCTGTGTAATATCTTTTCCAATATTTTTGCTCTGGATCGTGCTTCCCTTTACCAGACCAAGCATTTCTAAATTTTTGCCGCTGATATAATCAGTATTTACTAAGATCATCTTCTTCTCCACTCCTTATCTCCTGCACACGTTCTACGGTTACTGCAAATGCTACTCCTGCCAGTGCCAGCGGAATAATTACCATCAATAATTTCATGATGACAGTCAGATCCGGGATCAGCATAAATACCGCAGCAATTGCAACATAATACACGATCAGAACTGCTGCAATGATAATCGGAGCGATCATTTTGTTTCGATGTTCCTTTTTCATAACTTTTGCCTCCTTTGTGTATTATCTAATTAATACAATAATACATTTAACAGAATATGTCAACCACAAATCAACGCAAAATATCCCCAGTCCCAGATGATATGTTCAAAACTGTTTTCCAAATATTCGTAAATATCATCTTCCTCATATCCCGTCATGCGGGAGACCACAACCATATAATCACGCACATCTTCGTAGGAAATTCCTCTTCGGCAGGAAGTTGAAATTCCTTCTTCGCAGAAGCTCCCCTCCCCCTGACTTAACAGCCAGTGCAGAAAAACAGCATGCCTTATTGTGGCATATTCCATTGCGATCCACTGCACCTGTACGACCATCTCCTCTAAATTTCCCTCCGGCTTTAAAGAATCTGCATACAACTCTGTCAAAAGGAACCGCCGCATCAACGGCTGGTATTTCAAAAACTGCACTTCAAACTCCTGCCATTCTTTACGACTTCTCATTGATTCCCTGTGCGGACAACTGTTCTGCAAGCTGTGCCACTGGCTCTAAGTATTTTTCATATAAACCTTCCCTGCGATAATTCTCTGCAAGGTCGAGCAAGAGTTCGTTGCGCTCCTCAATGGAATACTGCAGTGTCTGTTCAATTCCATCAATCGTTTCTGAAAGTTCTAAAAGGAATCCACCCGGATACATTTTTGCCATGTCTGTCAAATCCAGTCCCAACGCATCTTCTGCCGCATCTTTTACCTGCTTATTTTCCATACACCCATCTTTTGCCTGCTCATCTTCCACACGCTCATATAGATCAAGCAGCACATAAAAAATCTTCATCAGATTATGCTCCGGCGTATGCGCTCCATCCTCCATCAGCTTCATTAAAAATGCGCGCAAGTTCACAAGCGGCGCAAGTTCCCGATAAGCAGATGTATCCATCTCTCCGGAAAATGAAATATGTTCTCTTTTCCGCAACAGATCAATGACCGCCGGACAAGACGGCATCAGGCGTATTCTGTGACATCTTCGTTAAAGGTATGGATCTCTCTTGGAAAAAGCTGACAGGTCTGTGAAAGTATCTCATCCCCATAAGTAAGAACCAATCTGCACAATTTTTTGCCATTCAGAAATGGACAATTTTTCTCTTTATTTAATCCGATGACTCTGCTGCCATCCTTCTTTCTTACATACCCACTCAGCTTTTCTTTTTTTGCCTGCTGTCCTCTATCTGTATCATACATCCCGTCCGGCGTCAGAGTGTGTTTCCACTTTACAAAAGTGTCCTCATCCACCCCGATCTTCCATTCCCTGCAGCATGTAAAACTGCACCGGTCTGCTATACAGGTAAAATCTTCATAATAATCCGGCTTCATTTCTCTCTCCTAGCTTATGAATAAATATAGGGCTGTTTTTTCAAAGGGTATTTTTACCTTTTGAAATCCAGCCCCACATTTTTTATAAAATCTTCGTCGTCCACTTTGAGCAGTCCCACACGGCGTTCACCACATCCTGATAGAAATCCGGCTCATGACAGATCAAAAGTACTGCTCCGCGGTATTCGTTTAGAGCACGCTTTAATTCGTCTTTTGCATCCACATCCAGATGGTTCGTCGGCTCGTCCAGAAGCAGGATGTTAGTCGTGCGGTCATTCAGTTGCACAGACGTACTTTCGCCTGCTCACCACCGCTAAGTACACGCACCTGGCTTTCAATATGCTTTGTGGTCAGACCGCATTTGCAAGTGCTGAACGCACTTCGTACTGGGAAAAAGCCGGAAATTCTTCCCAGATTTCTTCGATACAGGTATTTTTATTTTCCCCTTTGATCTCCTGCTCAAAATAACCGATCTCTAAGTTTTCCCCCAGAGTGACTTCCCCTGATAAAGCCGGAACCAGTCCTAAAATACTGCGCAGTAAAGTCGTCTTTCCGATACCGTTTGCACCGACTAAGGCGATCTTCTGACCGCGTTCCATAGAAATATTAAGCGGCTTTGATAACGGTTCATCGTACCCGATGACAAGATCTTTGGTCTCAAAGATATATTTTCCCGGTGTCCTTCCGAGTTTGAAATCAAACTCCGGCTTTGGACGCTCTGCGGCAAGCTCGATCACATCCATTTTATCAAGTTTTTTCTGACGGGACATCGCCATATTTCTCGTAGCAACGCGGGCCTGTTGCGCGCCACAAAATCTTTTAACTCACTGATCTCCTGCTGCTGTTTGCGGTATGCAGCCTCAAGCTGTGATTTTTCACTGCATAAACTTCCTGGAACTTATCGTAATTTCCTACATAGCGGTCAAGTCTCTGATTTTCCATATGATAAATGATATTTACCACGTCATTTAAAACGGGATATCGTGTGAGATCAGGATAAACGCATTCTCGTACTCCTGCAGATAATGCGTCAGCCATGCAATGTGCTCTGCATCTAAATAGTTTGTCGGCTCATCCAAAAGAAGAATGTCCGGTTTCTCTAAAAGAAGCTTTGCAAGCAGCACCTTCATACGCTGTCCACCGCTTAAATCTGAAACATCATGGTCAAGTCCCAGTTCCAATAATCCAAGTGCTCGCGCAACCTCCTCCACTTTGCTGTCGATAACATAGAAATCATGCATCGTCAGCATATCCTGGATCACACCAAGTTCTTCCATCATGGCATCCATCTGATCCGGATCGGCACTGCCTAACTGATCGCAGATCTCATTCATGCGTTCTTCCTGCTCAAACAGCCACGCAAACGCCGACTTTAGGACGCTCTCGATTGTCATCCCCTTCTGCAGGTGGAATTCTGATCCAGATATCCGGTCCGCACATTTTTCGCCCACTCAACTTTTCCCTCATCCGGCATCAGTTTTCCGGTCACAATGTTCATAAATGTGGACTTTCCCTCGCCATTGGCTCCAACTAATCCGATATGTTCCCCCGCAAGCAGGCGGAATGAAACATCCTCAAAAATTGCACGGTCGCCAAAGCCATGGGTCAGATGTTCAACATTTAATATACTCATATTTTTCCTCTTTACTTTCTGTTATTATCTATATGGTACTCACGTTTTGTTCCGGCAAAACCACTATTGTATGCTCACGTTCAGCATCTTTTCCGTCTTCCGGTACACATGCCGGTACGCCGGGAACAAAAATGCGTCCGCGAAGATCCATGCGACCGGGCTTGCAAAACATGCTGCCGGAAAACCAAACAGCGGCACTAATGCAAATCCGACGAGCGTTCTCGCCGCCATCTCACAGACACCTGCTAAGATTGCAAACTTGCTGTATCCCATACCCTGGATCAGGAAACGGACGATATTGACAAATGCGAGTGGAATGTAAAATGCACTGTTGATCAATAAAAACAGGTATACATTCCCGATGACTTCCACCTCAGCGCGTTCCACGAAGAACAGTGCAAGATTTCTTCCAGTCAGCGCAAGAATAACAAATGCAAGGATCGCATATCCGATTCCAAGCATGGAACATGCCTTTAATCCCTTCGAAATACGATCCATTTTCTTTGCACCGACATTCTGTCCGCCATAAGTTGCCATCGTCGATCCCATCGCATCAAACGGGCAGCAGAAAAACATTCCTATCTTGCTTCCGGCGGTCATGGATGCAACTGCGTTTGAACCGAGCGTATTGACTGCACTCTGTAAAATAACGCTTCCAATTGCCGTGATGGAATACTGCAGTCCCATCGGCACACCCATGCCACAGAGTGTTTTCATATAAGAACTGTTCCACCGGCGTTCCTCTGCATCCGGATGCAGGATTTCAAATTTTTTCCAGCTGTAGATCAGGCATCCGATTCCGGACACTGCCTGAGAGATCACCGTTGCAAGTGATGCGCCAGCTACACCCAGATGAAGATTTATGATAAATACAAGGTCTAACGCAATATTCATCACAGATGAGATTACCAAAAACACGACGGGGGTCTTGCTGTCTCCCATCGAACGGATGATGGCCGAAATAAGATTATACAAATATGTTGCCGGTATTCCTGCAAAAATGATCACGATATACAGATACGCCCCGTCGATAATGTTGTCCGGCGTGCGCATCAGTTCTAAGATCGGGCGGCAGAATACTACTGTGACTGCCGTCATGACCACTGCAAAAATTGCAGATAAATAAATGGCATTTACCATAAATGCACGCAGTCCACGGTAATCCCCGGCACCAAATTTATGTGCCAGTGGAATTGCAAAACCGTTGCAGACACCCATACAGAATCCGATGATCAAAAAGTTTAAAGATCCGGTGGAACCTACCGCTGCAAGTGCATCCACACCGAGAAATCTTCCGACAATGAGTGTATCCACCAGATTATAAAACTGCTGAAACAGATATCCAAACAAAAGTGGAATGGAGAAACCTAAAATCAGCTTCATCGGAGAACCATTCGTCATATCTTTTGTCATATTTCATCCTCTTTTCCCTTATATTTCCCCACAATGTTTTTCAAAAATCTCAAAAAAACTGTCCGTCTGTATACCATCTGTGGTATCTAATGTGAGTTCATCCCACATATCTTTGTTGATACTGGAATTCAGTCCCGCCACAAACTGGTTATAGACATCATCAAATGCCTCTTTTTCTCTTTTTTCCACGATATTGGACTTGTTTGCCTCTGTCAGTTCCTCATTATATTTATTCAGGCATTTAATAAAATAAAACCCTTTGCCTGCCTGGATCATAGACGACGTCTGTCCATTATCAAGATTAAACGCAACCTCCTCGACCTCTTTGGGCAGTTCATCCCTGGCCACCGTAGTCTGTATGGAAGAAAGTTCATTATAGTTATTTGCCACAGATGCAAAATCATCTCCACGCTCTAACTTTGCTGCCACATCACTTGCCTTTGTACTGTCTGCGACAAATATCTGCATGATCTCGATCACACGCGCCTCATCGTCACTGACTTCCTCATTTACACTGTTTGTCAGCGAATTATAAAGTTTCTGTGCTAATGCGTAATGCTGATAATATTCGCTGATATCGCTCTCCGTCACTTCAAGATAAGTATTTTCTTCTTTTGAAAGTGATGCATAATACTCTGCCGCCGCCTCTGATATTGCAGAAAGCTCATCCTCTGAAAGTGCAACTTCCCTTGACTGTGCAAGCAGATCCATGCTGACCACCTGGTTAATTCTTCCATTGTGACCGCTTTGATATATTTTACCAATGAATCATCCCCGAAATCATGTTTCCAGAGATCCACACCATATGCCGTCCCGTAGATATTCTGATAATTCGTCAGATAAACCCGCGCCTCTTTCAAACTGCAGACGGTTCCCTCGATCTTGAATACCTGACGGTCATTTAATATATTCGAAACCACAATATTTTTATTTCCGATCCGGCATCCGGTCAATAACAGCGACATGCCACACAGCACAGCTGCTACCCTTGTAAATTTTCTCTTCATCCTAATTTACCCAATCTGATAGAAAGTCCTATTGTTCCATTGATTTTAAGATACTTCTTGCAACGGAAATTCCGTTTGCAGATGCCTGCTGCAATCCTCTCGTCACAGATGCTCCGTCTCCGATCGCACGCAGTCCTTTTACGCTGGTTTCAAAATCAGAGTTGACCACTACCTTGTTGGAATAGAATTTTACTTCCACACCGTAAAGCAGTGTCTCGTCGCTGGCAATACCCGGTGTCACCTTATCGAGCGCCATTAGCATTTCCTCAATATCGACCATGATACGGTGCGGGAATACTAAGGAAAGATCACCCGGCACAGCATCCTTTAAAGTCGGGATCAGGTTATTCCTGCAGAGGCGTTCCTCCGTTGTTCTTCTTCCTCTCTTGAAATCACCAAATGTCTGTACTAAGATTTTTCCGTCGCAGAGCATGTTGGAAAGCTGTGCGATCTGTTTACCGTACTCGATCGGTGTCTTAAATGGTTTGGTAAAGTTTTTGGAAACCAAAATTGCAAAGTTGGTATTGTTGGTCTTTAAATCTTTCGACTTGTATGCGTGACCGTTTACCACCGCAAGTCCGTTATCGTAGTATTCTGTTGCGACCTCACCGGACGGGTTGGTACAGAAGGTACGCACCTTATCATCAAATGTCGGGGTATGGTAAACCAGTTTTGCCTCATAGAGGTTCTGATTTAAAAATTCCATGACCTCATCACGCACCTCCACACGTACACCAATGTCTACGGTACCTACCTTTGTTTCAATATCATGCTGTCCGCAGATATGTGAAAACCAATCAGCACCCTCTCGTCCAACTGCAGAAATAACCTCTGCTGCAAGATATTCCTCATCTTTTTCGGTAATGATCCTTTGACCTTGTTATCCTCAATGATGATATCTTTGACCATGGTGTTAAATTCCATCTCAACGCCCTGCTCTAACAGATGCTCCTGAAGTCTGGAATAGATTTTGTAGCCTTCCTCTGTTCCAAGGTGGCGGATCGGACATTCGATCAGTTTTAAGTTTGCATTGATCGCTTTTCTGCGGATCTCACGGATCTCTTTTTCTTTATCCACTCCGTAAACTTTGTATCTGCACCGAATTTTAAATAAATATCATCGGATTCTTTTAATAATTCCACGGTTTATCATAGCCTAAAATTTCCGGCAGATTTCCTCCGACATCCGGTGAAAGTGACAGTTTACCGTCAGAAAAAGCTCCCGCTCCGGCAAATCCGGTCGTGATGGAACAAGGTTTACATCCAACGCAGACTTTTGTCTTACGTTTCGGACATTCTCTCTTTTCGATTCGTCTGCCCTTCTCGATCATTAAAATTTTCAGATTCTTCTTTGCATGGATCAGTTCATATGCACAAAAGATACCAGATGGACCGGCTCCAATAATAATCACATCATATTGTTTCATTCTTTTTTCCTCTTACCTGTCTATTTGTCCTGTTTACCGATTTCTCACACGCATCTGTATTTTGGCATAGCGTATTCCATAAAAACGTCATTCCTACGCTTCCACGATCAGATATCTGCCGTCCGGGATTGCAAAAACTTCCTCTGCCTCTGCTAAATCCGCATTGCTCATTCCGGCAATATCTGCGCCCTCATCTTCAAAATAAGCACGGACTTCTTTGATATTTTTGCAGACAACTGCCATGCAGTCCTCTAAAAATTCTTCGGCCTCCTCCGGCGATTCTGCAACATTTTCTTTAAAAAGCTGCATCTGATGTTCCAAAAAATACTGTACTACCGCTTCATCGTACATAATAATCCTCCATTCTGTGCAGTGTAAAAATCTCATTTTTCACACTGTATTTTCCCGCTTATCTACCATGTATATGGGTCAATTCCAAGCCGGTCAAGCTCTCTGTAAATCGCTGCAACCGGAAGTCCTACCACATTATTATAGTCACCGTCGATTTTGTCAATATAAATTGCAAATTTTCCCTGGATTCCGTATGCACCGGCTTTGTCCGACGGTTCTCCTGTCGCAATATAACGCAAAATTTCACTTTTCTTTAACTGTCTGACAAAAACGTCAGTCTTTTCATAAAAGATATGTTCCCCTGCCCTGCCGGTCCGGTCGATAAACACAAAAGCAACCCCCGTGTACACCGAATGGCTTTTCCCTGACAATAAAGAGAGCATGCGGAAGGCATCTTCCTCATCTTTTGGTTTTCCTAAGATTTCGCTGCCCGCGGCAACAATGGTGTCTGCACCGATGACTAAAGTATCCTGCGGTGTCATCAGCGTCCGATGCTCATCTCCATATGTTTTTAACATGGATGCGACTTCTCTCGCCTTCTGTGCTGCAAGTTCCATGACAACCTCTTTTGGCTCTTTTTTTATGATGATCTCCTCCCCCTTTGCCGGACAGACCTCAAAGTTAAGACCGATCTGCTCTAAAAGTTCACGGCGTCTTGGGGACGCGGATGCTAAAATAATCTGTGACATGGTCAAATTTCCTTTCTGCTACATGCTTATCTGCTTCTTAACATTGCACAAAACTCCAATCAGACTGGCTTTTGTACAATGTTTTTAAATTTTCTATACCGGGATCACTTTCCCAATCCGGAAGGAATACAACAGTTTTTCCTTTACTTTCAGCGGATTTCCGGCTGCATCTTTCTCATTTTCATAGACTCGGTTTAGCGCTTCCTCGTAAAGTTTTAACTGTGCCGCATAACGCTCGGACAATTCCTTTTCCGTATCCACACGGTCTGTTTTATAATCAAGAAGGACAATACCGTCCTTTTCAATCCAGAATACATCGATGATTCCCTGGATCAGGGTCAGCTCTTTCCCTGTATATTCCGTTTCTCCTATATTTCCTACACGCCCCATGCTTTTTACCTTTTCCGCCTGTTCCGTGTTTTCAGCAAAACCAAACTCGTCTAACTGTTCATCCGTAAATCCCATGACAAATGGTTTCTCACGGTACAATTTTCCGTCTTTTTCAGCTGTTCCCATCCGTTTTCCAATATCTGCATTTACAAAATATTCAACCTGCGGTATGCGAATCAGTCCATGCATCTCCGGTGTGATCTGTTCTTTCTCCAGCATCCCGGCGACCTGCTCTTTTGCGGACACACCGGAAGAAAACTGGTAGCACTCCATGATGCGGTGCATTGCCGTTCCGCGAAGTGCTCCAGGGCTGGCATCCTCACTTTGCTGCTCTATTTCTCTTGCAAATGCAGGCACATACGGCACAACCTCCTCGGATTGAAAAACAGGAACTGCCTCCTCCTCTTTTTCAAACGCCTCCCGCATGGCACGATGTTTTAACTCCGACACGGAATACTTATTTTTTCTCTGCACATCATTTTCATATGCATACCGTCTGTGAAAACGCTCCGAGAACTGCTGCACTTTTTTTTCATCTGCCTGCGCAGCTTTTCCATGCAGGCTGAACGGTTCCAGTCATCTTTGATCTGTGTTTCCAGTTCTTCCTGCACCAGTTCTGCCGCCCGCATCAGACGTATCTGATATTTATCCTGACAGGATGCAGCCGCAGGCAGAATCCAGTCAAATAACCGGCTGCACTCTCGCGTCCCAGATAAGATAACAGTTCCTCTGGAAATGCTTTTATATAGGAAAGTGTCTCCTCTGCCTTTTTCAGACTTCCGGTTAAGATCAGCTTTTCTTTCGCTCTCGTTAATGCCACATAAAGGACACGCAGTTCCTCGCCAAGATTTTCCATATCGATCTGCTTTGCGATAGCACGTTTTGCGATCGTCACGGATTTTACACGCTGTTTTCCGTCCATATAGTCAAGACCGATGCCAAGTTCCGGGTGTAATACCAGACGGCTTCTTGTATCCTGGCGGTTAAAGTTTTTTCCCATCCCGGCGGCAAATACGACCGGAAATTCCAGTCCTTTACTCTTATGGATACTCATAATGCGCACGACATTTTCGTTTTCCCCGATCAGATCTGCCTCGCCGAAATCCACATCGTATTTCTGCAGTTCATCAATATAGCGCACAAAATGAAACAGTCCCTTGTAACTGGTATTTTCATAGGCGATCGCCTTCTCCACCAGCATTAAAAGGTTTGCATGACGCCTGTCTCCGGCTGGCATTGCTGCGGCATAATCGCCGTAACCGGTCTCCTTTAACAGCAGTTCGATCAGCTCATGGATCGGTGTATCCGGCACAAGCTGCCGCAGTTTTTCGTAGGTAACATAAAACCGGTATAACTTTTCTTCGGAATCATCCCTGCCCTGTCCCGGATTTTCCTCCGCTTCCTGTTTCAGACGCTCACATTCCTCCAAAACACACTCGTAAAATCTGACATTTCTTGTCTTTTTAAACGCAATTTTGCAAGTTCCTCATCCGAAAGTCCTGCGATTGGTGAACGAAGCACCGCTGTCAGCGGGATATCCTGTCTCGGATTATCCAAAATACGAAGCATGGAGAGCACGGTCTGCACCTCCACCGTACTGAAATATCCTGTCGCCGAAACAGTATGTGCCGGAATTCCTGCATCATTTAACACAGCAGCAAAACGGTCTGCATATCCGCTCAGGCTTCGCAGCAGAATGACCATATCCGAATACTGCACCGGGCGCAGTTCCCCGGTTGCCTTGTCGGTCACCTTCTGCGTTCCCATAAGCTCTTTGATCCTTTTTGCAATCATCCGTGCTTCTAACAGTTTCTTATCATCCGCTGCAGCATCATCCAACAGTTCATCATCCCCGTCCACCAGTAAAATTTCCGGTGTGAACATGTCCGTTTCTTCCTGATAAGAAGCTCCCGGATAAAGTGCTGCATCCGCATCATATTCCACATTTCCAAGATTGCGCTTCATGATGCGGTAAAAAATATCGTTGGAAAAATCGAGTACTTCATTTCTGCTTCGGAAATTTTTATGCAGGTCAATGCGCTGCATTTTTGCATCCGTCAGGCTGTAAGTATCGTATTTTTCCATGAATAGTTCCGGTCTTGCCAGACGGAAACGGTAGATACTTTGTTTGACATCCCCGACCATAAAAAGGTTGTATTCACCGCGCTCCTCCCGTGAAATTGCACGTAAGATTGTCTCCTGCACCTCATTGCTGTCCTGGTACTCGTCGATCATGATCTCTTTGAAATTATCCCGGAACTCCTCGGCAGTCTTTTTGACTTTGCCGGTCTCCTCATCGACAAAGATATTTAACGCAAAGTGCTCAAGGTCATGGAAATCCACCAGATTTTTCCGCCGTTTTTCCGCCGTAAACGTCTCGTCAAATTCCAATGTCAGACGCACTAACTCTGCCGCCATCGGCGCCGTCTTTTTCATCTGCTCCGCCATGATCTCCGGTGATGTGAAAAAATACTGGCGGTTTATTTTTTTGACCGCATCCTTTCCCATCTCTCGCAGTTTTTTGACCAGCTCTAATTTTTCTTCGTTTCCGTCAAATCCACGGGAGGAAGCAAGCCTGTCATAGGATAAATTGCGGTAATTCTGATAAAAATCCGCAAAACTTTCACTCGCAGCGATCTCCTTATATTTTTTCAGGTCGCCCTCTAATGCTTTCGCATACATATCCGGCCCGTCATCGTCCTGCGTCAGTTTGTATGCCCGCCCGGAAAGTGCCACAAGATCCTCTGACACCCGTTTTAAGTTCTGAAGAAGCGACTGCATGAAAGCTGCGCTTTCCAAAGATGCCTCATCCTCTATGCCATAGCTTTCTGCCGCCGCAGGCAGCCATTTCTTTGGCCATGGATAACTCCTTGAAAACTCATAGAGCTGTAAGATCATGCCGGAGAGCGCCGCATCATTTCTGCCGGATGCATATCCGTCCACAAATGCTAAAAATTCCGGCGCACTCTCCTCATAATTTTTCAACAGCACCTTTGCGAGCACGTCCTCTTTTAACAGTTTCAACTCGCCCTCATCCCCGATTCTGAAATTCGGTTCAGATCGATCTCATGAAAATGATTACGGATCACATACAGACAAAAACTGTCGATCGTCGTGATCTGGGCATTGTGTAAAAGAGAAAGCTGACGCTGTAAATGTTCGTCGTCCGGCTGTTCTTTTAAGGCATTCTCCAGTGCATTTCCGATTCGTTCACGCATCTCTGCCGCAGCCGCATTGGTAAATGTCACGATCAAAAGACGGTCAATGTCCACCGGGTGCTCTTTGTCCGTAATGATCTTTATGATACGTTCCACGAGCACCGCAGTCTTACCGGAACCTGCTGCCGCGGAAACTAATATATTTCTGTCTCTGAGTTCGATGACCTTTCGCTGGTCATCTGTCCATGTCATTCCCATGTTTTGCTCCGTTTCTGACTTTTTATTTTTGCACCTGTCACATCACATTTATTCACCGTCCGGATTTTTTCCCGGCTCTCCAATCTCTTCCCGGATATGTGCAAGGATCTCCTCACTGCTGTCAAATTTTTCAAACTGCTGATAGGAAAATCCCGGCATGCGTACATCAAATCCGCAGATCGTGTGATATGGACAGTAATCGCAGCCGCTCCTGTCTCCTAACAGGTAAGGTTTTACCGCCACATTTCCGGCAAAGATCTCTTTTCCCACATGCTCAATCTTCTTTCGCACATAATGGGACATCAGTCCAAACTCATAGGTGCTCGCCGTCTTAGATGTCGCCTTTAAGGAGCCGTCCGCTTTTAATGCTACCGGGATCACTGTCGATGTGCCTGAAAAATCAGTATCCATCGCACCATAGATTTCCGGATCTTCATTGACCAGACCTCCCACTTTAAGCTGTTCTAGAATACTCCGTCTGATCTCCTCCTCGGACTCCTGACCATCCGCATCCACCATCGGATCTGTGATGTGATAATAAAAAATACCTGCAGGTTCCGTATCTTTTCCCTTATATTTTTTCTTTGTGAGTTCCAGTGCCGCATTCATGTAGACGACAAGCTGGAGCTGCAGTCCATAATAAAAATTTAAAAGTGAAAAAGTGGTGTTGCCCGATTTATAATCAATGATTTTTACATAGACCTTATCGTCTGTCTCGTAAGTATCAACGCGGTCGATCCTGCCGCGCAGACGCATTTTTCATCTTCACCCAGTTGAAACTGCACCGCATCCAGCCGCTCGGCGCGCGAAAATGACACCTCAAAACCGCTCGGCACAAACTTTCCTTTCCGCACCTGTAACATCAGTGCCCAGATCGTCCGTTTTGCCGTTGCCTCCATCCGCTTTAACAGGTAACTGTTTCTTGCTCCTCGAATACGTCCCCGATCCCGCTGCCTGCGATCGCATCTTCCATGCTCTGGGAAAGCAGGGCTTCCTGCGCTTTCTCCGGGATATCAAACCAGGTATAATCCGACAGCTCTATGCCCTTTGCAAAACGCTCTAACACATCATGATAAATATTTCCCATATCCACACTCGCAAACTGCTGCAGTTCCCGTTCTTTAAGCCGCAGTCCATAACTTAAATAATGAGCAAACGCACAGGCAGCAAACTGTTCGAGCCTTGTCACGCTGTTTTCTAAGGTATTCCCATATAAAGCTTTCGTGACTGCCTTGCTGATCGCATCATCTTTATGGGCGCCAAACGCCGCATCAAAAAGCTGCATTACTTTTTCCCGTTCACCCTCATCCGACAGGTACCATGCCAAAAGTGCAGTCCATGCCTCTTCATCCTCCACTGGTTTTGTCAGTCCTTCCATCAGAAACGGCAGGGCACTTTCCGCAGTCAGTGCACCTTCTAATGTCTCCTCCTCGGACGGTTCTTCCACCGCAAGCTGTGGGAACAGTTTTAAGAGTGTCCCGATCAGATACGAACGCCGCAGTGCTTTTCCATCGGAGTTGACGCGGCAGAATGTCACATACAGCCGCTCGGACGGTTTTGTCATATTTAAATACAGGTAAAACTTCTGGATAAATACTTTTTCCCTTGCGCCCGGCGCAGTTCCAGGTGATATTCTGCCATCTTTTCACGCTCAAACTGGGAAATAATGCCACCCTGATTCCCTGCTTTCGGCACAACTCCGTCGTTGACACCGACAAAAAATAAGATTTTTACATGGTTCAGACGGGTTCTCTCGATATCCCCGACTGTCACCGTGTCGTTGCCCGGCGGGATAATACCGACTTTTGCCGCCTCAAATCCGGCATCTAAGATATCACTGTATTCCCGGATCGTCATCGTCTCATCGCCCAGCAGAGACGTCACTTTGTCGAGCAGATCCATCACAATTTTATAGATCTGGTCATATTCCTTTGCCCGCGCCTGATTGCCATGCGCCTCGAAAAAGTTTCCACGCTCCTTTAATAACTGCTCCATGTCAAGCCGTCTGATCAGATGTATACTCATAGGTCTGTGTGCTGACCGTATTGTCTTTTCCACGGAATGCCTCAAGCAGCGGCTTAAAATTCTCATAAACCGCCTCACGGATCTCATTTAACCGTGCCATATCCTCCAATGTCCCATCCGGCATTACAAACGTCCACGGTCTGCTCCAGCGGGATGCACCGCGGATGCCCCGTGCGAGGACATAATTTTCCAGGCGGTCGATCTCCTGTTCTGTAAGTCCATGGGATCCTGTTTCCGGCTGCTGCGTCAAATCTTCCGTTGCAGCCGGATCTGGCTCCTTGTCGGAATTTTTTGCCTCGGCCACGACTTTCGCTGCAAGCCCGCACCGCAAAAACCGGAACACACTTTCATAAGAAAAATCATATTCGATCATCTCTAAGATCGCCCGGATACACTCGATAAACGGGTGGAACAAAATATTTTTCGTCTGATCAATAAAGTACGGGATATGGTACTGCTCAAAGATCTCCGGCACATAATTGCCATACTGCTGCACATCCCCTGTCACGACTGCGATATCCCGGTAACGGTAACCATTCTCCCTCGTCAGGCGCACGATCTCGCGGGCAGCAAATTTTAATTCTTCCCTCGGATTTTTCAGGGACGTGATGCGGATATGCTGCATAGATTGTTCCGGTGCTTTGTATCTGTAGCTTCCCGCTCCCGGACGAAAGAGATTCTGCTCCATAAAATAAAGGTCGGCAGCATTGACATAGCGCCTCTGTTTTCCGGTCGGCAGTACCAACGGCTCCTCCACCGGAACTTTGCACAGTTCTGCCACTTTCAGTAGCGACGCCACCGTTTTTTTACTCATGGCAAAAAGTTCATGTACACCCCTGCACTGGTAAAATCTTCCCTGACATCCATCGTGACAGACACGCTGACCTTCTTTGCCAGCACGAGCAGTTTTTCCATCAGACGGTTCTGGATCGGTGTAAATCCGGTAAACTCGTCCAACACGATCACACTATTACGAAGCAGTTCGGACTCTTCTGCCACATCATAAAGAAGCTCTAACACTTCCTCTGCCGTGATATATCTGCCCTTTAAATACTCCGTAAATCCCTGATACATCGTGAGGACATCCTTCATTTTTAAGCGCAGTTCCCTCCCCAAGCGGTTCTTTCTCCAAAAACTCTGCCAGCGCATCCGGACTGACATTATACTGCATCAGCTCTGAGATCAGGGATTTTACCTCGCCGACATATCCCATCTTATTCATATTCGCACCAAGCACTTTCAGTTCTGCTTTTTTCTGTTCTGCCACCTTGCGCAGTACAAGATTTTTTCCGGTCTCTTCCAGCACAACCACATTTTGTTTTCCAAGATCATCAAAGACGCGGTATGCGAGTCTTGCAAAACTGAGCACATCCACGTTCATGATTGCATGCTGTTTTTGCCTCTCGACCAGTTCCCGCTGTGTCTGCATGGTAAACTGCTCCGGCACAATGATTAAAAACTGCTGCTCTTTATTTTCTTTCGCCTGTTTCAGCACGGAATCATACAGAAAATCCGATTTTCCGCTGCCCGAATTGCCAAATATAAATTGTAGGGACATCTGTTTTCTCCTGAAAATTCAATCTTAAAATATTGTATCACACATTATTTCTTTTGAAAAATGTTATCCTGCGGGTTGGAGTCAAATAGTGCATTTAAACTTCTTGATTGACAAATTTTTCACACCCGAATCCTGTAATAAAAGAAATGCCGTCAAAAACATCAGCAATTACCACAGGCATTCCGATATCTGCGACCAGATAATATACCATAAACGGCACCAGTATGTCATTGAGACCATTCCCGCAATCATTGCCCTCTTTTTCTTCTCTCTTTCCATTTCCTGCCCCTTTCTGCTCTGTCATTCTATTTTGCATGTTAGTCTATTCTAACTTTTTTGTCAATTCAGGAAATTTCCACTGTCATATCATGTATCAGAGAGAATTTGCACCTGCCAGGTTAATTGCCCTTTGCCGGACGCACAACTGAAAGTTATGAAGCAGTCCAATGATATGCAATTCTTGGTGTTCCATTTTTAACATATATAATACCGCATTTCATAAAACCATTCTTTTCCATCAGCTTTTGCATGATTTGATTATCCGCATGGGTATCTGCCATGATATTTTGAGAAATATTTTTACAATAATTTAAAACACACTGAAACAAACCATGCACCTGACCATCCCCAGCAAGTCTGTGAATAGTAAGATAAGGCTCTTCATTCAGCCAATTCCCATTCTCAATATGCTTATAAGTAGGTTCTGCACCTTTAAACAATGCAAATACCCCATGTATCCCATCTTTGTCATATATTACCCTGCATACATTCTGACAAATATCAGATTTTATTAGCTCTGCATCCGGATAAAAATGCCCCCATTGTGCAGGATTTCCGGACTTTATCATATAATCCTGTGCATATTTATAAATTTTCATAATCTGTTCAAAATCTGCCATATCAGCATTTTTCACATTCAGCATATTATTTTATTCACCTCCGCAACTGCGATTTACGAGTTTCATGATTCTTTGTCTGTTATATCGCTGAATCATTACAAACAACATATCAAACAATGCTGTCAAAATGCAAACGGAAAATTGACCTCCTCTCCTGCAGAAAAAACAGCCTCTCCTGATGTCTCTGTAACCTTGAAACTTGCGCCATCCCATCCGTTGATTTTGATGGTTCCTTTTACACTTCCGTCATCTGATGTGAAAGCCAGCTCCCCGTTTCCATTGTCAACAAATGTTCCTTTTGTTTCTCCCTCTCTGTAAATGGAGATAAGCGCTTCATCCTCTCCTTCCAGCCCCTGTCTGGTGATCAGGGAACTGTATACGCTGCCAGTCCCCTGATTGTCCACAAACAGACCGTACTTTGCTGATTTTTCCGGCATAACAAAGGATTCCCCCTTTATCTTTGCCAGCTCATTTGCAATAACATAAGCCTGTTCTTCGTGATCTCCTCCAGATAAGAATTCTGAAGAAGCGGATACATACTGCCGTTTTCTTCGTAAGATCCAATGTCAAGCAAGGTCACTTCTTCCTTCATGTCGATCCAGTTTCTCTGTTCTGTAAGGATCTTCTCCTTTGTCTGCGGATCTGCCAGATCACTGAATCTGCTCCAAAGGTTATTTAATTCCGTATCCCATATGTCGAAAAACCATCTGGATGACAGATTCATTTCTGTCTGTGTCTGGGCTGCCTGCGCCAGCGGCGTATATTTCTTTACGATGTTCTCAATATTCTTCAATTCGTCCTGCAGTGATGCGGAACCTGATACCACATTGTCAACATCCGCTTTGATATCCTCCGAATAGTCATAAGTAAAATCCGTTTCTTCATTTAATAACGACGGTCATTGTTATTCTGTACTTTCTGTTATTTTCTGTCGCTTTCTGTGTCTTCTGTCGCTTTCTGTGTCTTCTGTGCTTTCTGTGATTCTTCTGTGTTTTCAAAAC